>Ga0070699_100000031_pt1 | contig 138520 bp, 128 predicted proteins | sample KBSK1503metaG_FD_65473 | JGI IMG/M metagenome (GOLD analysis project Ga0070699, IMG submission 65473) | Corn, switchgrass and miscanthus rhizosphere microbial communities from Kellogg Biological Station, Michigan, USA - KBS K1-50-3 metaG | ecosystem: Host-associated > Plants > Roots >... | reverse complement strand
ACAAGAGCTAGAGTTGTCCGAACATGAATGCCCGCTGGCTCGCCCCCAGGCCGACTGTTGAGTTGAGCCGACCCCTGCTCCCTGGCCCCCTTCCCCCTAAGTGCGGAAAATGGGGTTAACAGGCGAACCCGGCCCACTCTGCCCCGGTCGCGGGGGAGAGTCGACGCCCCCTCCCCCTTGCTTCGCCGGCTACTCCCCCGACCTTGCGGGGGAGAGACTTTCTCAGGCTCGGGCTGCGGTCTTCTCGGCCGCGGCTCCCGGTGCTGCCGGCACCGCGACCGCCGCCAGCGGCACCACTTGACGGAAGCCCTTCAGCGCCTGCGGCCAGTCGGCGAGGAACTCCTCAGCCCGGCTGCTGCCGGTGCGCAGGTGGTGCTCTTCGAGCAGCTCCCTCAGCTGCTCCGCGTCTTCGGTCGGCACCGCCCGCGCCAGCACGCTGTCCGGGTTCATCTGTCCCCATTCGCGGACGTAGGCGACGCCGCCTGTCATCCCCGCTCCAACGTTCCAGCCCACCGGGCCCAGGGACACCACCACGCCGCCAGTCATGTACTCACAGAGGTGGTCGCCGGCTCCCTCCACGACCGCGATCGCGCCCGAGTTGCGCACCCCGAACCTCTCTCCGGCCCGGCCGGCCAGGAACAGCCGGCCGCCGGTGGCGCCGTACAGGCAGGTGTTGCCGGCCAGCACGGGGTTGGGTGCCCCATCTCCCTCGAACGGCCTGATCACGATCACGCCGCCGCCCATGCCCTTGCCCACGTAGTCGTTGGCCTCACCCTCGAGCGCCAGCTCGGCGCCCGCGTCCAGCCAGGCGCCAAAACTCTGCCCGGCGCTGCCGCGCAGAGTCAGCTGCTCGCCGCACAGGGCGGCTCCGACCGCCCGGTGTGAATTGTCGATGGCGTCACTCCGCGTCGCTGCCTGTGGAGCCTCACCGTTGCGGGTCCACAGCCGGCGCCGGGGCGCATCCGGGTCGGCTGGGGTGCGCAGGATGAAGCTCAGGTCCAGGCCGAGCTCGTTGTCGATCTCGCGCAGCAGCTCCACGCGACCAACGACCTCGTCGAGCGTGCGCGCCCCGACCGCCGCTAGGTGCTGGCGGGCATCCTCGGCGATCAGTGTGAGGTAGCTGATGACGTGCTCGGGGCTGCCGGTGAACTTGGCTCGAAGATCCTCACGCTGGGTGGCGATCCCGGTCGGGCATGTGTTGAGGTGACACTGCCTGGCCATGTCGCAGCCGAGGGCCACTAGCAAGCCGGTGCCGAAGCCGAACTCCTCGGCACCCAGCATCGCCGCGACGACGATGTCCCTTCCGCTGCGCAACCCTCCGTCGGTCCGAAGCGAGACGCGCTCCCTCAGGTTGTGCTCGACGAGCACCTGCTGCGTCTCGGCCAGGCCCAGCTCCCAGGGCGAACCCGCGCTCTTGATCGACGAGAGTGGAGAAGCGCCCGTGCCGCCGCTATGGCCGCTGACGAGTACGTAATCGGCCTTTGCCTTGGCTACGCCGGCTGCGATCGTGCCGACCCCGGCCTCGGAGACCAACTTGACGCCGACGCGGGCCCGCGGGTTGGCTGCCTTGAGGTCGTAGATCAGCTGCGCCAGGTCCTCGATGGAGTAGATGTCATGGTGCGGCGGCGGCGAGATGAGCTGCTGACCCTCCTGGGCGTGGCGCAGCCGGGCGATGAGCGAGGTCACCTTGAGCCCTGGCAGCTGGCCACCCTCGCCGGGCTTGGAGCCCTGCGCGATTTTGATCTCCAGCTCCTCGGCGCGGCGCAGGTACTCAGGAGTGACGCCAAAGCGGGCCGAAGCCACCTGCTTGATCTTGTTGTCGCGCCTGGCTTCGCCGTCGCCACAGTCGCCATAGAACTCGGGGTCCTCCCCGCCTTCGCCGGAGTTCGACCGCGCGCCGATCTCGTTCATCGCGATCGCCAGCGTGGCGTGTGCCTCCGGCGAGAGGGCACCCAGAGACATCGCGGTGGAGACGAAGCGCTTTCGGATCTCGACCGCCGGCTCGACGTCCTCGAGCGGGATCGGCGCCGGTGCCGGCCGTATCTCGAGCAGGTCGCGAAGGTCCTGGGGCGGGCCCATCGTCGATAGGGCGATCCACTGTCGGTACTGCTCCGGGTCCTCCTTGCGGGCAGCCTGCTGAGCCGTCCGTACGGCCAGCGGGTTGTAGGCGTGAAACTCGCCGGCCTTTCTGAAGCGGATCCGCCCGTGATCGGTCAGTGCATCCTTGCCCGCCGGCTCTCGTTCCGGCTCCCAGGCCTGGCGGTGCCACTCGCGAAGGCGAACCTCCAGATCACTGAACGATGCGCCGCCGATACGACTGGGCGCCGCGGGCAGACAGAGCGCCATCACCTCCGCGCCCAATCCCAGTGCCTCGAGGATCTGGGCGCCGCAGTACGACGACACGCAGGAGATGCCCATCTTGGCCATGACCTTGAGCAGGCCGTGCTCCAGCGCGTGGCGGTAGTGGTGCTCGGCCTCCTCGCCTCCATGTGCACGTGCGGCAGCCAGCGCCAGGTAAGGATGGATGGCACCCGCGCCCGCCGTGATCAAGCAGGCTGCGTCATGGACGTCGACGGCGTCGCCGGCGATCGCGACGACGTCCTTCTGCATTCGCTGGCCGCAGCTCAGCAGCCGCTCGTGGACGCCGCCGACGGCGAGCACCATCGGGACTGGCAGCCGCGTCCTCCCGGCGCGGCGGTCGCTGAGTGCGACGATGCCCGCGGGAGCCGCCTCGGCCTCCCTGCAGAGCCGCTCGATCGCGCCTCGGAGGTCTTCGTCCGGGCCGACGGTCGCGTCCACCACCACCGCTGACTCAAGCACCCGCACCAGCTCGCCGGCGCCCAGAATGGGCGACTCCAGCTCCAGCAGGCAGTGGTCGTGACCCACGACGGCGGGATGCAGGCGACGCTGGAGGTCGCCGCTGACCTCGCTGAGGGGACCGAGGGTGCAGCCTCGCGCTCCGAGCGTCACGCGCAGCGACATCACAGGTCGCTCGCGCAAAGAGTCGATCGCAGGGTTGGTCACCTGGGCGAACCGCTGGCGCAGGTGATTGGTGAGGCGCCGGGCCGTTCGGGCGAACGGCGCGATGGGGATGTCGTCACCCATCGAGTAGTTGGGCTCCAGGCCCGTCTCGGCCATGGAGTGGATGACCATCCTCAGATCCTCAGCCCCCCAACCGTGCATGGTCTGAAGCCTGCCGAGGTGTGGCGGGGCCTCGGTTTCGAGGTGCCGGCGCTCGACCGGGACGAGCACCCGGTCGGCGAGCAGGCCGTAGTCGTGGCTGTTGGCGACGTGCTCCTTGGCCTCGCGGTCGCGGTAGGTCACACCTTCTCTGACGTCGACCAGGATGAGCTGTCCTGGCCCCAGCCGACCCCGTTCGGCGACTTCGGACGGCACCAGCGGCACCACCCCAGCCTCGGAGGCCGCGACCACCATGCCGTCGCGGGTCACGGCGTAGCGGAGAGGGCGGAGACCGTTGCGGTCGAGGGCGGCCCCAGCCACGACACCGTCGCTGAACGCCAGCGCGGCGGGGCCGTCCCACGGCTCGAAACGGGTGGACTGGAATCGATAGAAGTCCCGGACCTGCGGCGCCATGTCACCGCGGCCCTCCCATGCGTCCGGCACCAGCGCCATCAGCGCCTCGGCCGGGTCGAAGCCGCGCCGGACGAGCAACTCGAGGGCGTTGTCGAGACTGGCGGAGTCGGAGCCATCGGGGGAGACGGCCGGGCGCAGGCCGGCCGGCAGCTCGGCCTCACGGGCACGCATCCAGGCGCGGTTGCCTGTGATGGTGTTGATCTCGCCGTTGTGTGCGAGCAGCCGAAACGGCTGGGCGAGGCGCCAGTCGGGCAGGGTGTTGGTCGAATACCGCTGGTGGAAGACCGCGATCTGGCTCTCAGCCCTCGGGTCCCGGAGGTCGCCGTAGAAGTCGGCCAGGTACGTCCCGGCCATCAGACCCTTGTAGATGATCGTGCGACAGGAACAGGAGGGCACGTACATCCGGATGCCCTTCGCGTCCGCCCGCCGCTCGGCCAGCCGACGCGCGTAGAAGAGGAGGTGCTCCCACTCCGTGTCCGGTACATCTGGCCGTGTTATCACGCCGTGCCAGATGTTCGGCATTCGCTCGCGGGCACGGTCGCCGAGGCTGTCCGCGTCGAGTGGCGGTCTCCGCCAGTCGGCGATGCCCATGCCGTAGCCGGCCAGGGCGGCAGCCAGCTCGTGGCGCGCGCCGTCGTCCCACTCGAAGAGGACCGCGACCGCGACGTCGTGGCCGAACAGCCCGCGGGGGATCTGGATCATCAGCCCGGCACCGTCGCCGCTCTTCCCGTCGGCGTCCAACCCGCCGCGGTGGCTCAACCGAGCGAGAGCGGTGACCCCGAGTTCGATCACTCGGTGCGAGGGTCCCGCACCGGGCGTCGCGACGAATCCCATGCCGCAGGCCGCGCGTTGCTCGGGAAGCCGCCCGGGCCATTGGGCGCGTAGGGACGCGGCGAGGGACGGCATCGACCCGAGAGTATGGCCTGGGGCCCGCCGGCTTCTAGTGTGCTAGTGACAACCCTTCGGCGCCGCTGTCGTGGCGAGAAGACAAGCCACGACTCCCGGTTCGAGCCCTACAACCCGAGGAGGCCCTGGACGCGCAGGGCCACCGACAGGTTGAGCCGGGTCTCCCCGTCTTCCAGCTCCGCGCCTGAGATCTCGCGAATTCGATCGAGGCGGTAGCGCAGCGTGTTGGGGTGGATGCTGAGCCGGCGGGCGGCAGCCTGCTGCTCGCCTTCCTCGAGGTACGCCTTCAACGTTGCGATCAGGCTCCCGTTTCGCGATCGATCGTGTTCGACCAGCGGGCCCAGGTGCCGGTTGGCGAACTCCACCAGGCGATCGTCGCTCACGCCCGCTAGCAGCCCGGTCAGCCCAAGCTCCGGCACCGCCACCACCTGGCTCCAGCGCTTGAACCTGGCCAGGGTGTCAAGGACGGCACGGACCTCTCGGTGCGCCGTAGCCACTCCGTCAGGAGCGTCGACGGCGGCGCTGAAGCCGACGGAGACGGTGAATCCGGGCCGCCAGTCGGCGATCGCCTGCCGCACCTGCAGCCCGATCGCGTGCACGCGCGCCTGCTGGTCACGGGACTCGGCCCCCAGGGGCAGGAGCGACACAACGCTGTCCGAGTGACTGCCCAGGAGAGACCTTGGGTACGTCGCCCGGATCACTCCGGAGACACGCCGCGAGAACTCACGCTTGATGGCCTGGATCGCATCCTCGCCGAGCTGGCGGGTCCGCAGGAAGCCGCGAAAGTCGTCGACGTCCACAACCATCAGGACGTGCCGGCCAGCGAGCGGGTAACCCAGGTGCCGCGCCCTCCGCTGAGCTGCAGCTTCGTCCCGGTAGGTACCCTGCACCAGCTCGTCCAGGAACTCACCGCGGACGCGGCTCTCGACCTCGGCGACCTCGCGGTCCCTGATCAGGGCCAGCGCCACGACGAGCGCAGCCTGCTCGACCGCCATCAGGGCCAGCTCCTCGTTGTCGGGCGGGTGCTCGAGGATGGAGATCACCCCCAGGAGCTGGTTGGCGGCCAGGATGGGGGCGATGATCCGCTCCCGATGCATGCCGAGGTGCGGGAAGGCGGGCACCTTCATCGGCCGCCGGGTCTCCGTGACCTCCCGGAGCATGCGCTGGATCTGCGGGTCGTAGAGGACCCGTGGTGGGGTCCCATGGCGGGCGATGGTTTCGCGCCGGTGTGGGTCGGTGGTCGACCCGGCGTGCGCGAGCAGGTGGAAAGAGGCATCTTCGACGGCGACACCGCTGTCCAGCAGGTCGGCGAGCGTCCGACAGATCTCGTTCACGCCCTTGCCGTCGAGGACGAGGTCGCTGAAGCGGCGGTGAATTTCGAGCGACCGCTTGAGACGCCAGTGCTCGGCGTTGATGATCCGCTCCAACAGCGGTTCCATCAGGTCGCTCCAGGGCACCTCCTGGCCGATCGTGAAGAGGGGCAACGAGAGGCGATCCGCCTCCTCGAGCATCTCCGGAGGTACGTCGTCGATGTATCGCCCCAGCTTGACCACCAGCCCGGCTCCGCGCCCGCTGGCGACGCTGTCGACCAGCTCGATCTGGGCCTGGGGGTCGTTCTTCACAGGAAAGCCGGTCGTCAGCAGGAGCTCGCCCGGGCGCAAGCGCCGCGCGGTCTCCGGGGTCTCCATCACCCGGACCCACTGCACCTGACGGTCCAGGCCCTCGCCCCCGCCGACCAGTGTTGCCTCGGTGAACCCGCCGAAGGTCATGGCCTCTCTCACAGTGGGGGGCGGGAGCTCGGCGGCTTCGGAGGGGTCGGGAACTGGTTGTGTGGCAGCCACGGGTCCGTATCAGCTTAGCAATGTGGGCGCCCGCCAACTTACCAAGGGTGTCCTTGTGGGCACCGCACTAGGCGTGCCGGTTGGCAAGGCCTAGGATGAAGGGTTCCCATGGGTGCGGAAAACGGACCAGTCTGCCCGGCGCACACTCCTGAAGTTCCGATGATGCTGCGAACGCTGCACTCGGATCAGTCGGTGCCGGACCAGGTGCTGGGTGTCTACGCGTGCCCGGAGTGCGATCACGAACGGCGCATACCGATCGACACCGACCGCGGCGAGTATGGCCGTCCAGGCAAGGGCCCTCAGTGAGCAGGGACAGGCGGCTCCGGGCGATCTCGATTCTCCTCCACAGGGAGGCGGGATCGCGCGTGCACTGAACACGCAAGCGCAGGCCCCGCCCCGACTGGGGCGGGGCTCTCTTGTTTCTGGTGATGAGGAGGACACGATGGATCAGGCCCGGAAGATGCAGTCGATGGAGATGTTCGAGGAGATGCGAGAGCGGTTCCCCGAACTCGACGAGCCCGCGCGCCGCCGGGTTGCGGCCAGGGTGGCGGCCGGCAGCGAAGCGTACGCAGCCTTTGCCGAGGAGTCGGTGATACTCCAGATGGTGCGCGTCTACAACTGATCAAAGAGTTTGGTTCTCTCCCCCCCCCGCGAAGTTGACGTCTAGGCCAGGTCGTACGCGCGCTAGGTGATGGTGGTCTCGACCGCGTGGCTGCCGCCGAGCGGACCGTAGCGTTCGACAGCCCACGCGCGGGTCGCACCGGCGGCCGCCCGGCGCTCCGCGTCGCCCAGCGTCCAGCAGCTCGCGTAGATGCCGTCCTCCAGGCGGGCGATGATCTCGTCGAGCGTCCGCCGGGAGCGCCGCGTCACAGGCGGCAGCGAGCGCGCCGCGAGGCCGCGGCCGGCCATCAGAGTGTCGAGCTCGGCCAGGTCCGTCAGGCCCGGCCGGTCCCGATCTCCAACGCCCGTCTGGGCGAAGAAGTGCCGGCGGATCTCGATGATGGCCTCATGAGTGTCGGGGTCCAGGGCGCGGGTGCGGTCGTAGTATTCGGCGGCCGCGTCGAACACGATGGACCTCATGCCGCCCGCCATCGTACGGGCGACTTGGGCCATCACGGGCCGACCAGGACCCGATCAGTAGGGACTGTCCTGCTTCCCGCCGACCACGATCCGATACGGTCACCCGACTTCCCGCGTACTCGCTCGACTTCACGGCACTGCGACTTCGCTGGGGAGACTCAGACCCCCTCCCCCGGCTTCGCCGGGTACTCCCCCGACTCCCCACCCCGCGAAGCAGGCTTCCTCGGGGCCCCCGCGAAGCCCGTTGGCTTCGTGGGGTGAGTCAAGGGGATCCCGGTCGCGGGGGAGAGACCTCCTGCAAGCAGGTCCTTGAGCACGCGGATGGGTAGACCGATCACTGTGTCTGCGTCGCCTTCCAGCTGGGTGACGAAACCGGCCGCGCCTCCCTGGTAGGCGTAAGCCCCCGCCTTGTCGTGCGGCTCGCCGCTGGCGACGTAGTCGCGGATGTCCTCCTCGTCGAGCGCCCTGAAGGTCACCCGGGTCCGAGCATGCCCGGAGCGGACGGCCCGTCCGGCACGCACGGCAACGCCGGTGATCACCTCGTGCGCCTGCCCAGACAGCCGGCGCAGCATCGTGGCCGCCTCCTCCGGGCCCGCGGGCTTTCCCAGCACCTCGGCGCCGACGACCACCACCGTGTCAGCGCCGACCACGACGTCTCCCGCCACCGCGGCCACCTTGGCACGCGCGAGCGCCTCGGCATAGCTCGAGGGCGGGCCGCCGGCGTAGGGCCATTCCGCGGCACCGCTCGGCCGCACCTCGAAGTCGAAGCCGGCGGCTCGTAGCAGCGCGGCTCGCCGCGGCGACGCGGAGGCAAGGATCAGTCGCGGGGGGCGATCGCCGCTCAGTGCATCAACTGTCGGAGGACCGTCGGCAACACCCCGCCCTGGCGCAGGTATTGGACATCGGTCTCGTTGTCCAGCCGTGCGACCACGCGGAAGCGCTTCACCGATCCGTTCCGGCTGGCCTCGACCTCCAGTTCCTGCCTGGGCCGAAGGCCGGCTTCAAGGCCGCGGATGGTGAACGCCTCTTCGCCCGTCAGCCCGAGCGACTGGCGCCCCTCACCGCCGGTGAATTCGAGCGGCAGGACACCCATGCCCACCAGGTTCGACCGGTGGATGCGCTCGAACGACTCCGCGATCGCGGCCCTCACCCCCAGGAGATTGGGGCCCTTGGCGGCCCAGTCACGAGACGAGCCCGAGCCGTACTCCTTGCCCGCGACGACGATCAGCGGGACGCCCTCAGAGCGATACCGAAGCGACGCGTCGTATATCGTCATCTCCTCCCCTGAGGGCACGTGCCGCGTCCAGTAGCCCTCCCGGCCACCGGCGAGTTCGTTCCGCAGCCGGATGTTGCCGAAAGTCCCCCGCACCATCACTTCATGGTTGCCGCGGCGGGCGCCATACGAGTTGAAGTCGGCCCTTTCGACGCCGTTCGAAATCAGGTACTGGCCGGCCGGGCTGGCGGCGGGAATGCTGCCGGCAGGTGAGATGTGATCGGTCGTGACCGAGTCTCCGACCACGACCAGCACCCGGGCGCCCTCGATGTCGCGAATGGGCGCCGGCTCGCGCCCAAAGCCCTCGAAGTACGGCGGCTCCTGAACGTATGTGGAGCCTGGGTCCCAGTCGTAGATCGCCCCCGTCGGTGCGCTCATTCCCTGCCAGTGCTCATCACCGTCGTAGATGCGTGCGTACTCGCGCTGGAACATCTCCTCTCGGACGCATTCGCGGATGACCCGGTCTACCTCGTCAACGCCCGGCCACAGTTCTTTCAAGTAGACAGGCCGGCCGGTCCGGGCGTCCTGGCCAAGCGGATCCTCGGTCAGATCACGGCGTATGGTCCCGGCCAGCGCGTACGCCACGACCAGTGGCGGCGAGGCAAGGTAGCTGGCGCGCACCAGCGGGTGGATGCGAGCCTCGAAGTTGCGGTTACCCGAGAGGACCGCGACCACGCTGAGGTCCCGGTCGGTGACCTGGGCCTCGACCTCGGCACTCGCCAGGGGGCCGGAATTCCCGATGCAGGTTGTGCAGCCATAGCCGACCAGGTAGAAGCCGAGCTTCTCCAGATAGTCGAGCAGCCCGGCCTGCTGCAGGTAGTCGGTCACCACGCGGGAGCCGGGCGCCAGGGAGGTCTTCACGTATGGCGGAACCGTCAGGCCGGCCTCGACGGCGTTGCGGGCCAGCAAGCCCGCGGCCACCATGACGGACGGATTGGACGTGTTGGTGCAGCTCGTGATGGCCGCGATCACGACCGAGCCGTTTCGAATGCCGACCTCCGTTCGCTCGGCCACGGCCACGCCTCCGTCCGTCGCGCCGGCGACCGGTTGGGACCCACCCTCCCCGTTGAAACGAACGAGGTCGGTGGGGTCTGGCAGGCTCTCGTCGGGGTGGAAGACGTTGTGGAAGCTTTCCCAGACCTCGCCGAGAGCGACACGGTCCTGAGGTCGCTTCGGGCCGGCCACGCTTGGCACGACCGTCGACAGGTCCAGATCCAGCACTTCGCTGAAGACCGGTGCGGCCATGCCGGCCGAGCGGAAGAGACCCTGCTCCTTGCAGTAGCGCTCGACCAGCTCCCGATGCTCGCGCTGGCGACCGGTCGTCTCGAGGTAGCGGAGGGTCTGGTCGTCCACAGGGAAGAGCGCGGACGTGGCGCCGTACTCGGGGCACATGTTCGAGAGGGTGGCCCGATCGGCCACTGTCAGGCTGGCGAGGCCGTCACCGCAAAACTCCACGAACTTGTTGACGACCCCATGCTTGCGCAGCATCTCGGTCAAGGTGAGCACGAGGTCGGTCGCGGTCGACCCGGGCGGTAGTGCGTTGGTGAAGCGGATGCCGACCACGATCGGCGGCGGCAGGTACATCGGCTGGCCGAGCATGCATGCCTCCGCCTCGATGCCGCCCACGCCCCAGCCCAGGACGCCGAGGCCATTCACCATCGTCGTATGGGAGTCGGTGCCTACCAAGGTGTCGGGAATGGCGACCGGCCCGCTGGACGCCTCCCGGATGTGGACGACCCGGCTCAGGTGCTCGAGGTTGACCTGGTGGCAGATGCCCATACCGGGGGGCACCACGGTGAAGTTGCGAAACGCCTGCTGAGCCCACCGCAGCAGGGCGTAGCGCTCGCCGTTGCGCTCATACTCGCGCCCCACGTTGTCCTGGTAGGCCCGCGGGGTGCCGAACACGTCGACCTGTACCGAGTGGTCGATGACCAGGTCGACCGGGATCAGCGGGTCGATCCGGCTGGCGTCGCGGCCTGCTCGCTGCATCGCGGACCGCATGGCAGCAAGGTCGACGACGGCCGGGACGCCGGTGAGGTCCTGGAGGAGCACCCGCGCAGGGATGAACGGCAGTTCCGCGGCAGACGGCGGCGGGGCGGGCCATGCCGCCAGCGCACGGACGTTGGCCTCGGATATGTCGTCCCGCTCGGCGCCGCGCATCAGCATCTCGAGCAGGACCTTGACAGTCATTGGAAGCCGGCCGATGGCGCCCAGGCCGGCTCGTTCGGCTTCGGGCAGGGAATGGTAGTCGAGCTGTGTCCCAGAAAGGCGGCGGCGCAGGTCAAACATGTGCGACTGATCCTACTCCGGCCGTCGGCCGCAACCGGCCAAGGACTATTTCAGGTCAGTTGCCATTGTGGTCGCTGTCGCTCAGCTCGTCCGCGCGCTGGGACACGATCTCGTTGATCGACCGCAGGAAGTTGTCGATCAGCTCGCGCTCTCGCTCCGAGTACCCGGCCAGGAGGTCGTCCAGGTCGGTGCTCACCTCCCCGAACACGACGCTTCCATACTGCCTGGCCTCCGGGGTCGGCTGGACCATAACCCGGCGACGGTCATCCTGATCGTGGGTGCGCCGCGCATGACCGGCGCGCTCCAGCCGGTCAAGGACTCCCGTGATGGCGCCGGTGGTCAGCTTCAGCCGAGCCGCGAGCTGGCCCGCCGTAAGGCCCTCCTGCATGTTGATGATGTCCAGCGCCCGGATGTCGGTGCGGTTCAGGCCCGCGTGCGGCGACGCGGCGTTCGTCAGCGCGTCAAGGCTTGCCGCTAGCTCGCGAAGCAAGTCCACCGTCATCCGATGGCGACCGTTATTTCCTTCCTTTTCCCCCACTACTGCAGGAAGGATAACTCTTCAAGCTCGGAATTCCCATGCAGTAAGAGAGATTTGGGGCCCGCTAACTTGACGGAAACCGGGCGAGCTTGACGCCGCGAGGACTGAGGCCGGCCCCGCGGGCAGCTACCGCCGGACCACGCGTGCCATACGGGCGGGTCGCGGGTCCTTGCCAAGCTCCTCGAGAGTCAAAGGCAGTGCCAGCGACCAGTTCGGCCATTCCACGGTCGTGCCTGGCTTGTTTGGCCGTTCCGCCACACCCAGCGCGTCCTCCAGCGAGACCGCCACCAGCTGCGATGGGCTGCTCGCAAGCGCCCGGTACGCCGCCTCTGCGACTTCCTCGGTGGGGCGGCCCTCGCTGACTCCCGTATGGCCAATAAGCCGCTCGCGCACCGACTGGTCGGGGTCGGAGCCCTCCCAGATGCCGGCCAGCGTGGGGAGGTCGTGCGTGCTCAGCGCGGCCATCGACTCAGGCGGATACTCGGCCGGCGGCCGGTCTTCGAACCACAGCAGTTTGTACGAGAGGACGCGCCGCGCAGCCATCTCCTCCCGAACGACGTCCTCCACTGTGCCCAGGTCTTCGCCCACGACGAACGCGCCGGCCCGTTGGCTCTCGAGCGCCAGGATGTCCAGCAGCTCGCGGTACGGGTAGCGTACGTATACGCCGTTGGCCGGCCCCATCCCCTGCGGAATCCAGAACAGCCGGAAGAGGCCCATTACGTGGTCGATCCGCAGCCCGATCCCATGGCGAAATGCCGCCCGCACCGTTTGGATGAAGGGTTCGTACCCGGCCGCTCGCAGCCGCCAGGGGTCTATCGGTGGAACCGCCCAGTCCTGGCCGGCCTGGTTGAAGGGGTCGGGCGGCGCGCCGACGGACATTCCATTCGCAAACGTGTCCTGCCAGGCCCAGGTGTCAGCACCCTGGGCCTGGACTCCGACCGGCAGGTCGTGTACCAGCCCGATTTCGCGGGCCGCGGCTGCCAGCTGCCGGTCGAGCAGCCACTGCAGCCACTCATGGAAGGCGATCCGGCACCGTCGCGCCACCCGGAAGCGGCGGACAGCAGGCGAGTCAGGATGACGAACCTCCACCGGCCAGCTTTGCCAGGGGCTGCCGTAGACGTCCGACAGCGCGCAGAAGGTGGCGTAGTCGGTCAGGGACTTGCCCTCTGTCTCGCGGAAGCAGTCGAACTCCTCGCACGGCCCAGCGGCCATAAAGAGCTCCTCGAGCGCCCGCATCTTGAGGTGGAAGACCCGGTCGCGGTCGATCAAGCGCTGCCGGTTGAGGTCGCGACCTGCGCGCGCCAGCCGCTGCAGGCGCTCGCCGAGCCTCGCCGCGCCTGGGACCTCCTCGACGCGGATGTAGAGCGGGTTCCGATATCGCCGGCTCGAGGGGTAGTAGGGGCTGGGTTCCTGGGGGAGCAGTGGCAGCGCCGCGTCGAGCGGGTTGACCATGAGGTGCTGCGCGCCCAACTCGGCTGCCCAGCGCGCCAGCCCGCGCAGGTCGCCCAGGTCGCCGAAGCCCCAGCTCCGGAGTGAGCGGACGGCGTACAGCTGAGCCGCCCAGCCCCACGCACGGAGGTCAGCCGGGAGGTGACAGCGGCCCGGGCTGACGATCAGCCGAGACTTGGAGCCGTCGTCCAGCTGACGCAGGGTGTGGTAGCCGGGCGGCAGGTCCGGCGGAAGTGATGCGTTCGCCTCGAGGACGGCGCCGTCTTCGGTAATGACCTCTGCGGTGCCCGCAAACGGTAGGGTTTGGCCGGCATGCACAACCAGCACCGGCGGCGGTGGTGGCGCCCCTTCCGCGCCCATCGCGTCCACCACCCGACAGACAGTCTCTGGCTCCGCGGGCACCCAGCGTCCGGAGATGTCGTTGTAGCCGGGAGCCACCCCCCACGCTTGAGCCATGCTCATTGTGGCTTGCACTGTTTTATTAGGTTAGGAACCTGTGATGGAAATCTGGCCCGGTGAACCGTACCCGCTTGGCGCCAGCTTCGACGGGACCGGCACAAACTTCTCGATTTACTCGGACGTAGCCGAGCGGGTCGAGCTGTGCCTCTTCAGTGAGGAAGGCACCGAGACGCGTATGGACCTTCCCGAACGGACCGCCCTCTGCTGGCACGGGTACCTGCCCAACGTCAGGCCTGGCCAGCGCTACGGGTTCCGGGTCCACGGCCCGTACGACCCCAAACGCGGTCTCCGCTGCAACCCGGCCAAGCTGCTGCTAGATCCGTACGCCAAGGCCATCGAGGGGAACGTCCGCTGGAATCGGGCGATCTTCCCATATACCTTCGGGGAACCGGACCTGGATCTGGTGGTCGACCGCACGGACAGCGGCCCATTCATGCCCAAGTCGATCGTCATCGACCCCTGGTTTCTGTGGGACGACGACCGGCGCCTCCGGATCCCGTGGCACCAGACTGTCATCTACGAGCTGCATGTGAAGGGATTCACCTACAGCCACCCGGGCATCCCCCCGGAGCTGCGGGGAACGTACGCGGGGCTTGCGACCCCGGAGGCGATCGAGCACCTTAAGAACCTTGGCGTAACGGCGATCGAGCTGCTGCCCGTGCATCAGTTCGTCCACGACCACGCGCTTATCGAGCGTGGTCTGCGGAACTACTGGGGATACAACTCGATCGGGTTCATGGCTCCGCACAACGAGTACAGCTCCAGCGGCCAGAGGGGCCAGCAAGTGCAGGAGTTCAAGCGCATGGTGGAGACCCTGCACCAGGCCGGAATCGAGGTGATCCTGGACGTGGTCTACAACCACACCGCCGAGGGCAACCACCTGGGCCCGATGCTCTCGTTCAGGGGCATCGACAACTCGGCCTACTACCGGCTGGAAGAGAACAACCAGCGCTTCTATCGCGACTACACGGGCACCGGCAACAGCATGAACATGCGCAGCCCGCACGTGCTCCAGCTGATCATGGACAGTCTCCGCTACTGGACGATGGAGATGCACGTGGACGGCTTCCGATTCGACCTGGCCGCCACGCTTGCCCGCGAGCTGCACGACGTCGACCGGCTGGCGGCCTTCTTCGACCTGGTCCAGCAGGACCCCGTGCTGTCACAGGTCAAGCTGATCGCGGAGCCATGGGATGTGGGTGAGGGGGGCTATCAGGTCGGCAACTTCCCCGTGCTCTGGTCGGAGTGGAACGGCAAGTACCGAGACACCGTGCGCGACTTCTGGCGTGGGCAGCCGGCGGCCCTGGCCGACTTCGGGTTCCGCTTCACCGGTTCTTCAGACCTCTACCAGGACGACGGCAGGCGTCCGTACGCCAGCATCAACTTCGTGACCTCCCACGACGGCTTCACGCTCGAGGACCTGGTCTCCTACAACCAGAAGCACAACGAGGCCAACGGCGACGACAATCGCGACGGGGAGAATCAAAACCGCTCTTGGAACTGCGGGGTGGAGGGCCAGACGGACGACCCCGAGATCCGCGCGCTGCGCGACCGGCAGAAGCGCAACCTGCTGGCCACGCTGCTCCTCTCGCAGGGAGTGCCCATGATCCTGGGCGCTGACGAGATCGGTCGAACTCAGTGTGGCAACAACAACGCGTACTGCCAGGACGGCCCCATCTCATGGGTCGACTGGGAGCGGGCGGAGGGGGATCTGCAGGCGTTCGTGGCTCAACTGATCCAGCTTCGCCGCGATCACCCGGTGTTTCGTCGCCGGCGTTGGTTCCAGGGTCGTGAGATCCACGGCGAGGGCCTGACGGATGTCGCCTGGTTCAAGCCGGACGGGGGCCAGATGACGCTGCAGGACTGGCAGAACGGTTTTGCCCGCTCATTGGCCGTGTTCCTGAACGGCGAGGAGATCGCGTCACCGGATCATCGCGGCCGCCGAGTCAGCGACGACTCGTTTTTCATCCTGTTCAACGCGCACGACCAGGCGCTGCGATTCACGCTACCGCGCGGTCAGTACGGCCAGCGCTGGATGCGAGTCCTGGATACCGCGGACCCGTCGTCGCGGTTCTACCGGGCGGGCGGCCACGTGCCGGTGGTGGAAAGGTCGCTGGTGCTGCTGCGCAGGGTCGAGTAACTCTCCCTGGCTCCGCGGACGGCTTCGGGGGGGAGAGAGGCTCCCTCCCCCGGCTGCGCCGGGTACTCCCCCGACTCCCCACCCCGCGAAGCAGGCTTCCTCGGGGTCCCCGCGAAGCCCGTTGGCTTCGTGGGGTGAGTCAAGGGGACCCCGGGCGTGTGGGAGAGACTTCCTGATGACGCGCTGGTGCTGACGGTAGCGTTAGCAGGATCGACCCCTCAATTACGCGCCTGCGGGCCACGTATCGCCTGCAGCTCACACCCCACTTCGGCTTCGACGAGGCCGCCGCGATCAGTGACTACCTGGCCAAGCTCGGAATCAGCCATCTCTACTCCTCCCCCTACCTGCAGGCGGCTCCAGGTAGCACCCACGGCTACGACGTCGTCGACTACTCCCGCGTCAACGCAGAGCTGGGGGGTGAGGCGGGCCACGCCCGGCTCTGCCGATCCCTTGCGGCAAACGGCCTCGGCCAGCTGCTCGACATCGTCCCCAACCACATGGCCATCGCCGGCCGCCACAACCGGTGGTGGTGGGACGTGCTCGAGAACGGCCGATCGAGCCGGTACGCAACCTACTTCGACATCGATTGGGGTCCTCCGGAGCCCAAGCTGAAGAACACGATCCTCGTCCCACTCCTGGCCGACCACTACGGCCGCGAGCTGGAAGCGGGTCGGCTCGTGCTGGCTCGCGAGGGCGTGCGACTGCTGGTCCGCTACTTCGAGCACGAGTTCCCGATCGACCCTCGCACCTACGGGTTGGTGCTGAGAGAAGGGTTCGACGGCCTCGGCCGCGAGTTTGAGGCCCTGCCGGTGCTCTCACCGGCCGACCGCGCTGGGGCCCTGCGTCGCTACGAGGAGCAGGAGGCGCTGCTGGCCCGCCTGCAACGGCTCCACGCCGGGACCGAGCTCGACGCCCGCATTGCCGCCACCAACGCTGATCCGGACCGGCTCGATGAGCTGCTCGAGCCGCAGAACTACCGGCTGGCCCGCTGGCAGACGGCAGTGTTCGAGCTCGACTACCGGCGTTTCTTCGACGTGAGCAGCCTCGTCGCCCTTCGTGAGGAGGACCCGCAGGTCTTCGCCGACACCCACCGGCTCGTACTTGGGTGGTTGCGGACCGGGGTGCTGGACGGCCTGCGCGTCGACCATCTCGACGGCCTCCGTGACCCGCTGTGCTACCTCTCGCACCTGTCCGCTGCCGTAGCTGGCTCATGGCTCGTGGTCGAGAAGATCCTGGAGGACGGCGAAGAGCTGCCCGAGGGCTGGCCTGTGGCCGGCACCACCGGCTATGACTTCATCAACCGGGTCCTCGGCCTGTTCGTCGATCCTGGGGGCGAGACGCCGTTGACCGAGATGTACGTCACGTTCACCGGTCACTCAGAAGACTTCCGGGAGACCGCGTACCGGGCGAAGCACCTCGTGATGCGGGAGCTGCTGGCCAGCGACCTCGGCAGGCTGGCCGCCCTCTTCGTGCGGGTCTGCGAGGACAACCGGCGCTACCGCGACTACACCCGCTACGAGCTCAGCGAGTGCCTCACCGAGGTCATCGCCTGCCTGCCCGTCTACCGCACGTACGTCCGTCCTGGCCAGCCCGTGACCGCGGCCGACCGCGCTCACGTCGAGTCAGCGGTGGCCGAGGCACGACTGCGCCGGCCCCACCTGGACCCGGAGCTGGTGGCTTTTCTCGGCCGCATCCTGCTCCTGGAGGAGACCGGCGAGCACACCGCGGCGCTCGTGGCCCGCTTCCAACAGACGTCTGGGCCCGTGACCGCAAAGGGCGTCGAGGACACGGCGCTCTACCTGTACAACCGGCTGGTTGCGCTGAACGAGGTGGGAGGTGACCCCGGCCGTTTCGGGGTGTCACCCGAGGACTTCCACGCGGCGTCGGTCGGTGTGGCCATGTGCTGGCCGGCAGGCCTGGCCGCAACGTCCACGCACGACACGAAGCGCAGCGAGGACGTGCGGGCCCGGCTGGTGGTTCTGTCCGAGGTCACCGAAGCCTGGCGGGAAGCGGTTGAACGATGGGCGGCGATCAACGAGGCCAGACGCCACGCGGGCGTTCTCGACCGCAATACCGAGTACCTCCTCTACCAGACGCTGGTAGGTGCCTGGCCGATCTCAGTCGAACGCGTGACCGCCTACATGGAAAAGGCTGTTCGCGAGGCGAAGGCGTACACCTCCTGGATCGCGCCCGAGCCGAGCTACGAGGCTGCTGTTCGAGAGTTCGTCATCGAGGCGCTGGGCGATCCGGAGTTTGTCGCAGCGCTGGAGGAGTTCCTCCCTCCGGTCGTGGCCGCGGGCAGGATCAACTCGCTGTCGATGAAGCTGATCTCTCTGACCGCGCCGGGTATCGCGGACCTCTACCAGGGCACTGAGCTCTGGGACCTGAGCCTGGTTGACCCCGACAACCGCCGGCCGGTCGACTTCGCGCTGCGTCGCAGGCTGCTGAACGAGCTCGCGCAAGCGGGAGAGCTGGCGGCTGAAGTGGCCTGGGCAAGGCGGGACGAGGGCCTGCCCAAGCTGCTGGTGGTCAGCCGGACGCTGCAGCTTCGGGCAGAGCGGCCGGAGCTGTTCACGGGCGGATCGTATGAACCTCTGTCGCTCGAGGGGTCCCGGGCCCATCACGCCGTCGCCTTCTGCCGCGGCGGGGGAGCGGTGACCGTGGTGCCGAGGATGGTGGTCGGCCTTGGCGGTGACTGGGGCGAGACGGCCGTCGAGCTGCCGCGAGGCCGGTGGACGGATCGCTTCACCGGCCGTCAGCATCAGGGCGGGTATATCCCGCTGGCACGACTTATGCAGGGCTTCCCGGTAGCGTTGCTGGCCCGGAGCGATTAGAGACGTGCAGTTTCGCGTTTGGGCGCCAAGCGCGGGACGTGTGGACCTGCACCTCGAAGGCGCCCGCTCACCCATGGAGGCGATGTCCGGCGGCTGGCGGGAGGTCGAGGCCGAGGCCGGGCCGGGCGCCGAGTATGGCTTCTGCCTAGATGGCGGAGACCCGCTGCCCGACCCCCGCTCGCGCTGGCAGCCAAATGGCGTCCACGGCCTCTCCCGGCTGGTGGATCATGGCGCGTTCCGCTGGACCGACGCCTCCTGGCGGGGCATCCGTCTCCAGGACGCGGTGTTGTACGAGCTCCACATCGGCACGTTTACGCCGGGCGGGACATTCGAGTCCGCGATCGAGCGTCTGGATCACCTGGTAGAGCTGGGCATTCAGGGGGTCGAGGTGATGCCCGTCGCCGAGTTTATCGGCAACCGGGGCTGGGGTTACGACGGCGTCGATCTGTGGGCGCCACATCACGCCTACGGCGGGCCCGACGGCCTCAAGAAGCTGGTCGATGCGTGTCATGCCCGTGGGCTGGCGGTGATCCTGGACGTGGTCTACAACCACCTCGGATCGGAGGGGAACTACGTTGAGCGGTTCGGCCCTTATCTGACCGAACGCCACCTCACTCCCTGGGGCAAGGGCTTCAACTTCGACGGCATGGACAGCCGGCCTGTGCGCGACTTTGTGATCGAGAACGCATTGGCCTGGCTGCGTGACTACCACTTCGACGGACTTCGCCTCGACGCAGTCCACGCGATCACCGACACGTCGCGTCCGCACATCATCGAGGAGCTGGCCGCCCGCGTTCACGAGCTGGACAGGGCCCGCTTCGTGATCGCCGAGAAGCCGCGAATCGACAGGAAGCTCATCGGCATGGGCGTCGACGCCCAGTGGTTTGACGATTTTCACCACGCATTGCACGTGCTGCTGACAGGCGAGCGAACCGGCTACTACGCGCCCTACGGGTCCGTCGCCGACCTGGCCAGCGCACTGCTCGGGCCTGTTCGGTTGAGGGTGGGCGCGTCGCGTGTGGTCGGCTTCGCCCAGAACCACGACCAGGTCGGCAACCGAGCGGCCGGGGAGCGGCTGTCGATGCTGGTGGACGAGGCGCGGTTGCGAATGACCGCGACGCTGGTCACCTGCTCACCCTTCGTGCCGATGCTGTTCATGGGTGAGGAGTGGGGCGCCGGCACCCCGTTCATCTTCTTCTCCGACCATCGCGATCCCACCATCGCGCGCGGGACCAGCCGCGGACGGATCCGCGAATTCGAGGCCTTCGGCTGGAGGCCCGAGGACGTGCCTGATCCGCAAGACCTCGCTTCGTTCGAGCGCTCGCGGCTGGAATGGGGAGAGCTCTCGCACGAGCCGCACCGCAGCCTCTTGGACTGGTACCGGCGGCTGCTGCGGCTGCGCCGGGAGAGCCCCGAACTGCGCCGGGGTGGCCCGCTTCGAGTCGAGAGCGATGAGACCACGCGCCGACTGGAGATGAGCCGGGGCGCCGTCCGGCTGGTCTGCGACTTCCTGAGTGGTCGGGCGACGCTGGAAATGGGTGGCGCGGCCGTGAAATGGGAATAAACGTTTGTATGGCAAAGGGTGATTTCGTCGAAGTGCTGGTCGACGCCGGCGGCGGTGCGGCCAGGGAGTACCGGATTCGGGCCGCGAGGGCCGGCCGGAGGGTCGAGGTGAAGACGTCGCGGACGGCGGTTGAAGTGAACGAGCTGACCCGCAACGGACGGGTCGTGCGCAGCGCGCGCTTCATGGCGCCGCGCGTTCTCGCGGTCGTCGAGTACCCGGCTGACGAGCGAGAGATGGCCGCCTAGCCGCCCGCCCGCGAGCCCTGAGCCTCCTGGCGACCGCCCTGCGCGGCATGCCGCGCACGGCCGCTGCGGACTTCCGCCTCTGCCGCCTCACGCCCGTCCCACTGGCCGACCTCGGTGAACTTGTCCACCTCGATGTCCTTGTACACGTCGAAGAAGTGCCTGATGCCGGTCAGGAGGAAGGCGGGAATCTGGCTGATGTCAGTGCGCTCGTCCCAGCTTGGGACTGCCAGGATTTTGAGGTCGCGGCCTTTCTCGTCCCTCATGGAGAACAGGCCGATCGGGCGGCAGGTGATGTGGCAGCCTGGGAACGTCGGCTCCTCCAGAATCACCAGCACGTCGAGCGGGTCGTCGTCCTCGCCCATCGTGCCTGTGATGAAGCCGTAATCGGTCGGGTACCGCACGGCGGTCGAGAGGTCGCGGTCCAGGCGGATCACGCCGCGGTCGTAGTCCATCTCGTACTTGTTGCGACTGCCTTTGGGCACCTCGACGACGACCTCGAATTCCATGCTGAGCTCCCAGTTTAGGAGCGTGCGCGCAGCCGGCTAAGTCACGCGGTTGTCCAGCGACAGCACCCACGCGTCGCAGCCAGGACTGAGCCTGGGCAGCCCCTCTCGCCAGGTGTAGCCGGCGTTGCCGCCGCGCGCCGTCAGCTCGCCGGCGGCCCACTTCACTACCTGTGGTTGACTGGTCTGTCTGCCGGTCATGTCTACGCCGACGGTCTGGTCGATGGCAAACGGGGACACCTTGGTCGCCTCGATGAAGCGCCAGCCCATCGGCCGGTACATCATGAACCGCACCTTCGCAAGGTGAGCCCCCGTGCACCAGACCAGCATGCCCGCCGCCTCGGGCAGCCCTGCCAACAGCTTTGCCAGGTTCTCGGCCTGCTGTCCGTCTCGCCAGTTGGTATAGCCAGGGCTCTTGACCTTGGTTCGCAACCTGAGGGGGACGCTCCGCTCGTCGATGTCGTAGCCGGACAGTTCAAACCCCTGGAGCCGCGCCTCGTCGAGCATCGCGATCATGTCTGGCTGTCCCAGAGGACCTCCGGTCGGTGGCGGTCCCTCGGGCGGTCCCATGGCCTCCACCGCCAGCAGCGTGGCGCCGCAGGCTCGAGCCATGTGCATGATGCGGGCTCCGATCCGGCGGGTGCGCTCACACCGTTTGAGCCCACTGCGAGCCTCGTTCATCATCACGACGCGTGACCGTCGGAAGCCCTCTCTCACGAGCTCTTCCGGCGTGGTCCAGGCAACCTCGTCGACGCTCGGCCAGGTCGCCCGGCCCGTCCCCGGCCCGACCACCATTAGCGGATGGTATCCCTTCGGTCCGATACGCTTCCAGTGGTGGGGGCGCTCGAGGGCAAAACCGCCCTGATCACCGGAGGCGGCCGCGGCATCGGCCGCGAGGTCGCCCTTGCATTCGCTCACGAAGGCGCCCGGCTGGCGGTGGCGGCGCGGACCCTCGCCGAGGTCGAGGATGTGGCCCGCGAGTGCGGGAGGGGCGCCATCGCGGTTTCGCTCGACGTCACCGATGAGAAGGCCTGTGCGGCAGCGGTGGCGCGTGCCGAGCAGGAGCTGGGCAGGCTCGACGTCCTGGTCAACAACGCGGGCATCGCCACTTCGAACAAGTTCACGGACCTGGATACCGCGACCTGGCGCCGTGTCATGGCGGTCGATCTCGAAGGACCCTTCTTCATGACCAGGGCAGCCGTGCCGGGCATGGTCGAGCGCGGCTCGGGTGCGATCATCGCGATCGCGTCGATCTCCAGCAAGGTAGGAGCGCCATACCTGTCCGCCTACACTGCCGCCAAGCATGGCCTTCTCGGTCTGATGCGCTCACTGGCCGCGGAGTACGCGCGCCGGGGTGTCACCTTCAACTGTGTCTGTCCCGGCTACGTCGACACGCCGATGACCCAGGCCACGATCGCGAACATCATGGCCAGGACGGGACGCACCCGTGAGCAGGCGTTGGAGCCGCTGATGACGCCGCAGGGAAGGCTGGTGGCGCCCGCCGAGGTGGCTGCCGTCTGCGTGCTGCTCGCCTCCGATGCGGGTAGAGGCATCAATGGCGCGGCCATCAACGTCGACGGGGGCCAGGTCCAGCTCTGAGATCCCATCCCCGTAGGCTGGACTGGCCGGACCTACGCAACGCGCGAGACCTCGGCGGCTTGCCGACGGCGGACGGCGCCACCTGGTTTGGCCGGGTCGTCCGTTCGGACGACCTGAGCCGCCTGACCCAGGCGGGCCGGCGGGCCATGTTCGACCACGGCATCACAACCATCGTCGACCTCCGCGCGGCAAGCGAACTGCGTATGTCCCCACCAGTGTTCCGCGATCACCCCGGCTATCGCCATATGTCGATGCTCGAAGAGAATCCGGACCGCAGCAGCTTGGAGGGCACGGTGGGGGATTCCTACATCTGGCTGCTCGATGCCATGCGCGCCCGCATCGGGGTGATCCTGGGCGCCATCGCTGACGCACCACCAGGGGGCGTGCTGGTGCACTGCTTCGCCGGCAAGGACAGGACCGGACTCGTCTCCGCGCTGGTGCTCTCGGTCGCGGGCGTGGGCAGAGAGGCGATCGCAGAGGACTACGCCCTGAGCCGACCGGGCCTGGTCCCGATGCTGGAGGAGTGGCTCGCCGCCGAGCCCGACCCCAAGGCCCGGGACTATTTAAGGCGCCGTTTCGAATGCGATCCGGACACGATGAGGGCAGTCCTCGAACACGTGGACGAGCGTCACGGCAGCGTGGCGCGATACCTGACCAACATCGGCGTCGATGCGGCGGCCCAGTCGCGCTTGCGGGCCCGGCTGCTGGCTGACTAGACCCCGCGGGCTTCGCCGTGGAGAGACTTCAACCCCCCTCCCCCGGCTTCGCCGGGTACTCCGACTACGCGCGGGAGAGTCTTTAGGCTTAGGGGTTGGCCGCGCAGATGCCGGTCGGCTGCGAGGCGGGTTGATAGCGGACTTTGACGTCGGGCCTGATCGTCCCTTGGCGGTCGGTCTGGAGCACCCATACGTATCCCGAGCAGCCCTCAGCCTGGTCGACCGTCTGACTCAGCGACGTCGCAGCGTCGAAGGCCGTGTAGCTGCCGGTCACGCACCGGATGTTGAACCCGCAGGCGTCGAACTCGGTCCACTGGTGAAACGTGAAAACGTAGGTATGGACGGGCACGTCCGCAGTGAAGTTGATCTGGAGCTGGAACGTGTCCGGGACGCTCCCCACACGAACGGAGTTGGGGGCGATCGTGCAGGGACCGGCGCAGGAGTTCCACATGGCCAGGGTCGGGTTGCGTGCCAGGCCCTGAAGACGAGCATTGTCACCGCGGAGCGCGGTCAGCTGTGAGTCGAGTCGGCTCCGATCGTCCTTGAGGGCGCTGACCTGGCTGGTCAGGCCGTCTGCACGCTGCGTCTCCCGGGTCGTCTGCTGGTGAGAACGGGAGTCGTCCCAGGCCAGGTACCCGAGAAGGGCGATTGCAAGCGCCGCTGTCAGCGCCAACAAGGCGAGAAGCCAGGACGCTGGACGCCGCCGGACGGCTGCTGCCGCCGGCGGTACCACCTCCGGCGGCGCCAGTTGGACCGGGTCGGAGATCTCCTGCTCGCTCATGTTGCTTGACATTCTCTCGTCCACAGCCCTCGCGCGGCTCACGTCCGCAGCGTCTCGCGCTCCTCACGCTCCTCGCGATACTGCTCGATGGCGCTCTTGATCGCAGTACTGGTGGCGTCAACCCATCGCGTCAGGCCCGGCGTTGCCGACGGTGCCTCGCGTACCCAGTCGTGCGACGCTTGCAAAGGTTCGAGCTGACCCTGGAAGTGAGGCATCACCTCCTCGGCGAACAGCTGGTACGACTCCAACGTGGCGCTGCGGTTGGCGATCTCGCCGCCCATCATCAGGTAGCCGCCGAACCCACCCCTCGACTGCTCGATCAACCGCTCGATGCACTCGACTGCCATTGCCGGTGTGCCGATGACTCCGCCACCGGCTGCGTTGAACGCGTCGATCAGCTCCTCGAAGCTCGTCGCTTGAAGCGCAGGCAGCGGGATGATGTGGGCGAGGTAGTCGAAGATCCTCAGGAAACCGTGCTCGACGTTCTTGCGCGCCTCCGCCTCCGAGCGTGCCAGATGCATGGGCCCCATCATCCGCCACTGCCGTCGGTCGACTTTCGTACCGTGAACGGCGGCCTGCTCCTCCATTACCTCCCAGTGATCGCCCAGCACCTCGAAGCCGGCGGGCGCCCAGGCCGCGATCGAGAGCAGGCCCAACCCATGCTTGCCTGCTGCCTTCGGCCCCGCGGGAGAGATCGAGGCGGCGACGGCCATCTCCATTCGCGGGTGGCTGAACGGGCGGATGTGGAGGCGGGCATCCATCACCTTGAACCAGTCGGTCTCCATGGTCACCGGACCGTCACAGCGGAGCAGGGCCATGATCGCGTCCAGCGACTCGGCCATCATGCGTCGCTGCTGGTTGGGATCGATGCCCAGCATCGACGCGTCCGAGGTCAGCTGGCCAGGGCCAACGCCGAACATGACCCGGCCGCGAGTCAGGTGGTCGAGCAAGACCATGCGCTCGGTGAGCGTGTAGGGGTGGTGGTAGGGGAGGGAGCAGACGCCTGTGCCCAGACGGATGTGCTTCGTCCGCTGGGAGGCAACGGCAATGAAGACTTCTGGGGATGCGATGATCTCGTAGCCACCTGAATGGTGCTCGCCGATCCAGGCCTCGTCGTAGCCCCATCGGTCCATCCACTCGACCAGCTCGAGATCCTTTTCCAGGGCGACGGTGGGGTGCTGCCCGACAGGATTGAAGGGCGCGAGAAAGACTCCGAACCGCATTGGCCAGTTCATGTAGGGGACGGTAACGCAGCGCACGGTGGCGCGGGCATACTGGCTCAGGCATGAGCGTCCTGGCGCCCCTCGCACCCTATCGCGGCATACTCGCGCTGCCTTGCGTCCGATCGCTGGTGCTGGTCACGTTGCTGGCCAGGATCCCCGTCGGCGCAGCGAGCGTCGCGCTCACGCTGCACGTGGTGTTGACGCTGCACGGTGGCTTCGGGGCAGCGGGCGCGGTGGGAGCCGCGTTGACTGTGGGAGGCGCGCTCGGCGCTCCGCTGATGGGGCGGACAACTGACCGGCGCGGGCTGCGTCGGACGCTCATGCTGACCACCCTGGCCCAGGGTGCATTCTGGCTTCTCGCCCCGACGCTGCCCTACCCGCTGCTCGTCCCAGCTGCCTTCTTGGGCGGGCTGTTGAGCCTGCCCTTGTTCTCCGTGTCGCGCCAGTCGCTGGCTGCGTTGGTCCCCGAGAACCGGCGGCGCACCGCTTACTCCCTGGACTCGATGGCCGTCGAGGTGTCCTACATGGTCGGGCCGGCCGCCGGCGTACTGCTTGCGACCCAGCTTTCGACAAGGGTGGCGCTGCTCGCCATGGGCGGCTCGATGATGGCCTCCGGACTGCTTCTGTACCTGCTCGACCCGCCCGTGCGCAGCGAAGCGGAGCGGCGCGAAGCCGAAGGTCAGGCGCCCGTGCCTCGCCGGCATTGGATGACTGACCGGCTGGTGATTGTGCTGGTGGCGTCCGCGGGGGCGACGCTCGTGCTGAGCGGAACCGATATCGGCATCGTGGCCACGCTGCGGCATGCAGGCGAGCTGAAATGGAGCGGCCTGGTCATCGCGATATGGTGCTGCTGGTCGCTGATGGGCGGCTTCGTCCACGGGTCGCTGCGTCGATCGCTGCCAGCCCTGGCGCTGATGGAGCTTCTTTGCGTCCTGACGATCCCCGTCGGGCTGGCTGGGCACTGGTGGGCGCTGGCGCTCGCGCTGATCCCTGCCGGCGCGATGTGCGCGCCGACCCTCGCGTCCACCGGAGAGGTGGTGAGCCGCCTGGCGCCGGCCGCCGTTCGTGGCGAGGCGATGGGCCTGCATGGATCGGCACTGACTGCAGGCCTGGCGCTGGGGGCGCCGCTAGTGGGCGTGGTTGTGGACCGTTCATCGCCTGCGATGGGCTTCGCGGTGGCGGGAGCCGCCGGAGCCGCGCTGGGGCTGATCGGCCTGGCCGCTGGCCGGGTGCGCCGTGGGACGTCCGGTAGGAGGCCGTGACCTTCTCTCGGTTGCTTCCAATCTCTTTACCAAAAAAGCAAACCATTTAGAAATCATGCCTTCCATTTCTGCTTCGGGATCGATGATTGAGACTCGAGGTCTGCGGCGCACCTTCCGCTCCCGGCGCTCTGAGGTTGTCGCGGTCGATGGCGTCGATCTGCGGGTCGAGGCGGGCGAGGTCTTCGGCTTCCTGGGCCCCAACGGTGCCGGCGAGACCACCACCCTCCGCATGCTTGCCACGCTCCTCCCGCCCACAGGCGGCGATGCCTGGGTCGCGGGCTGTGATCTGCGGCGAGAACCCAGCCGCGTCCGCGAGCGGATCGGCTACGTGGCGCAGGGCGGCGCGACAGACCCCACCGTGCACGGGCGTGATGAGCTGGTCCTCCAGGGCCGGCTCTACGGTTTGAGCAAGGCTGAAGCGCGGCACCGTACCTCCGAGCTGCTGGCGATCCTGGAGCTGCAGGGCTGTGCAGACCGGCCCATCGGCACGTACTCCGGCGGCCAGCGGCGCCGCCTCGACCTGGCCCTGGGCCTTGTCTTTCAGCCTCGCCTGGTGTTCCTGGACGAGCCCACAACCGGCCTCGACCCGCAGGGACGCGCCCGGATGTGGGATGAGGTCCGTCGCCTGCGCGACGCGGGCACCCCCATCTTCCTGACCACCCACTACCTGGAGGAGGCGGATGCGCTCTGCGACCGCCTGGCCATCATCGATCACGGGAAGATCGTGGCCGAGGGTACTGCGGATGAGCTGAAGAGGCAGATCGCCGGCGATCTCGTGATCTTCGGGATCAAGGGGGAGGCGCAAGCGGCTCACGCCCTCTTCGCCCATGAACCCTTCGTGCGCGAAGCGAGCTGCGAGGACGGCACCGTTCGGCTCTACGTCGAGCACGGGGAGGCCGCTATGCCGGCCATCCTCCGCGCACCGGACAGTGCCGGTCTGGAATTGCGCACGATCGCCCTGAGCCGGCCCAGCCTGGACAACGTCTTCTTGCGGCAGACCGGCCGCTCGCTGCGCGACGCAGCTTAGGAATGAAGACCATGAAGATGCTTCGCGATACCTGGCTGATCTTCCAGCGCTCGGTTGGCATCACCCTCCACAATCCGGCCTGGATCCTGATCGGCGCTTTCCAGCCCCTGCTGTTTCTGGTCCTCTTCGGGCCGCTGCTTAAACCGCTCGCCGGCACGCGCGGCTTCCCGTCCGGGGGTGCGTTCAACGTCTTCGTGCCTGGGCTGCTGGTCCAGACCGCGCTGTTCGGCACCGCGTTCGTGGGCCTCGGGCTGATAGCCGAGGTCCGCCACGGCGTGATCGAACGCATGCGTGTGACGCCCGTGAACAGGGTGGCTCTGCTGCTTGGGCGGGCGCTGCGGGACATCCTCGTCCTTCTGATCCAGTCCACACTGCTCACGCTCGCAGCAATACCCTTCGGCCTCCGCCTCAACGGCCTGGGAATGCTGATCGTGGTGGGCCTGCTCGTCCTGATGGGCTTGCTGATGGTCTGCCTCTCTTACGCTGCCGGGCTCTGGTTACGCAGCGAGGACGCGCTGGCGCCGCTGGTGAATACGCTCACAATGCCCCTTCTGCTCCTATCCGGCATTCTGCTTCCGCTGAGCCTGGCTCCGGATTGGCTGCGCGCGCTGGCGCGCGCCAACCCTCTCAGCTACACTGTCGACGCCGCACGGGCGCTCTTCAACGAGCACTTCACTGATGCTTCCATTCCTCAGGCGCTCGCCATCCTGACCGTACTCGCCCTGCTCGCGGTGGTCGGCACATCGCGGTTCTTCAGCCGGACGACTGCCTGAGCCGTAAGTGACCGTAGTGGCGAAGCGCGATTCGGTAGCCCAGATCACCCACGCGCGGGTCGTGACGAGCCATCATCGATGGTGTGGAACCCCTCACACGCGACGGCCTCAGCCCGCTGAAACCGCTGGCCGACGCCCTCAGCGGCGCCGTCCCCGAGCACCCCGCCGACGACGGGCTGTTTGGGCCGGGCAGCGTGGTCTGGCGCCTGCACCGAGACCGCAGCTTTCCTGTGGCTGCCATCCGTTCTTTGATGCTTCAGGCGCTGCACCCCTTGACCATGGCCGGTGTCGCCCAACACAGCGACTGGCGGCGCGACCCCTTCGGCCGCCTCGCGGCCACCAGCGGCTACGTGCTGACCGTCACATACGGTGCGCGCGCTGACGCGAAAGCAGCCGCGATGCGCGTCCGCGCGGTGCACCGGCACGTGCGGGGCGTCGACGACGTCACCGGTCTCCCGTACAGCGCCGACGACCCTACGCTCCTGCTCTGGGTCCACGCGGCGATGGTCGACTCCGTTGTGTGCGTGGCGGAGCGTTATGGGAGGCGCCTGGAGCCCGGTGACGCGGATCGCTACGTCGGCGAGATGGTGCCCTTCGCAGTGATCGTCGGCGTTCCAGAGGAGGTTGTTCCAAGGAGCGTCCGCGAGCTGACCGACTACCTGAGCTCGGTCGGGCTGCTGCAGGCCACTCCGGCCGCGCGTGACGCGATCGGCTTCGTTCTCGACCCGCCTGAGCTGGATCCCGACATCCGTGAGACCTGGCGCGACCTGGGGCAGGTTGCGATCGGGACTCTGCCCGAGTGGGCTCGCTCGCTCTACGGGTTTCCCGCGCCGCCGCCGGATGCGCTGGAGCGCGTGACGGTGCGGCAGCTCGTCGGAGTCCTCGACCTCAGCTTTGAGTCGCTCCCCGGCGTGCTCGAGGCACGCCAGCGGATCGAGCTGCGGATGCGCGCGTGAGTCGCGCGATGCCGCGGACCCGCGGCGCCCGTGCCGCAGCGCTCGCGAGACTGGTCCTGCGTATAGGCGGGCGCTACGCGGCCCGCTCTCCGCAGCTGATCTTCGCCTCGGTGGAACGCCGCCGGGAGCTGCGCCACGACCTCGCTCTGCGCAGCGCCGAAGAGGTGGCCGAGGAGCTGGGTGCCATGAAGGGCGCGCTGATGAAGCTCGGCCAGATGGCCAGCTACATCGACGAGGGCGTTCCCGAGGCATTTCGGGCGACGATGGCGCGACTGCAGCGCGACGCGCCGCCGATGAGTGCGGGTCTGGCCGCCGCCGTTGTCGCTGAGGAGTTGGGCGACACGCCAGAGCGTGTCTTCGGGCGCTGGGACCCGCTGCCCTTCGCTGCGGCTTCGATCGGTCAGGTGCACCGCGCGATCACGCGCGATGGCCGCGCCGTGGCGGTGAAGGTGCAGTATCCCGGCATCGCGGAGAGCATCGAGGCCGACGTGCGCAACGTCGCTCTCCTGCGCCGGATCACCCGCATGGCGTTCCCTGGTCTGGACACGAGTGCACTCGTCGACGAGCTTCGCGACCGGCTGCGGGAGGAGGTCGACTACGCCCTGGAAGCGGAGCACCAGCAGCTCTTTGCCGACTACTACGAGGGCCACCCGGTCATCCACGTGCCGCGGGTGCTACGCGAGCTTAGCACCGGCCGGGTGCTGACCAGCCAGCTGGTGCCGGGGTCGCGCTTCGAGGAGGTGCTCGGCTGGGATCAGCGCGAGCGAGACCTGGCGGCCGAGACGATCCACCGCTTCGTCTTCCGCGGGCTCTACCGGCTTCATGCCTTCAACGGCGACCCTCATCCGGGCAACTACCTCTTCCACGGGCGCGGCCGGGTGACTTTCCTGGACTTCGGCCTGACCAAGCGCTTCACGGCAGATGACCTGTCGCCGTTGGAGGATGCTGCCCGCTACATAGCGGTTGAGCGAGATGGTGCCGCCTTCCGGGCGGCACTCGAGCGGGCAGGGTTCCTCCAGCCCGGCGCACCGGTGGCAACAGAGCTGGTTGTGGACCACCTGGGCGCCTTCTACAACACTGTCCTGCGAGATGGCCCGCTGACGATCACGCCGGATTACGCGTCTGCGCTCGTGCGGCGCTTCTTCGACACGCGGAGCCCGATCGCACCCTACAGCAACATCCCACGGGCCTACGTGGTGCTGCAGCGGATCAGCCTCGGCCTCTACGGAGTGCTGGGCAGCCTCCGAGCAACCGGCAACTGGCGCCGGATTGCCGAGGAGATCTGGCCGTTCACGAACGGGCCGCCCTCGACACCGATCGGCGAGGCCGAAGCCCGCTGGCGGGCGCTGCGGGGCGAGGCGCCGCTCGGCCGCAGCGCCTGAGCGCCACGCAGCAGGAAGGCCCGCGGATCTGCTATCGTGTCCGCCGGCTATCGCGAGCGCAATTGCGAGTGGTCTGTTAAAGGGGTAGACGCATATTCGCCGACTGGTTTTGACGCTTGTCGTCGTCGCCTGCGGCGTCTCGCAGACGGCATACGCCGACGACGTTACCGCGCGTCAGGAGACCGTTAAGCAGCAGCTGATCGCGGCAGCGGCCCAGATCACCCAGCTGGACTCGCAGATGGCCAGGCTCGCGAGCTCGATGGCCGATACGCAGGCGCGGGTCGGCCGCGAGCGTGCCCAGGTGAAGCGGCTCGCGCGCGCGCTCTATGCCCAGCCTGACTCCCTGATCGGGGCCTTGTTCGAATCGACCTCCGTCACCGATGCGCTGACCCGGATCGGAGACCTCAACTCGGCGGGAGACCGTGCTGCTGCCACAAAGCACGCGCTGGACCGGGACCTGTCGAAGTTGACGTACCAGAGGACGCAGCTGCAGTCCGATCGGGACCGAAAGGAGCAGCTCAAGAAGCAGCTGGAAGACCAGTACTCCAAGCTGGTCACGCAGGCGATGGCGTCGAGGGCCCCCACTCCATCTCCCTCTCAATCTCCATCCCCGTCCTCATCGCCGGTTCCGTCCCCCGGCCCCCCGATCGCGAACCCCACCGCGATCCAGCAGATCATCCTCGACGCCTTTGCGCCGCTGGGCGCCGGAGCCCAGCAGTGGGCACTGCGGGTGGCCAAGTGCGAGTCGAACTACAACCCCCTGGCTGTCAACCCCTCCAGCGGTGCCTCAGGCCTGTTCCAGTTCCTGCCCTCGACCTGGGCGCTGACGCCACAACACGCGCAGTCGGTATTCGATGCGGTCGCCAACGCGCAGGCGGCAGCCTGGCTGTACCAGCGGTCAGGCCCCGGCCAGTGGAGCTGCAAGTAGCGGTAGTGGACTGTACCGGCCAAATCTGGAGCATCTCGCGGCTCAGGACACCGATGCGCGCGTCAGGGGGCCCGGTGCGTCGTCGTCACGCATCCTCAGATGCGCTCCTCCTATCGCCACCCCTTCCTCGGCCTCGGCGCCCTGACCGGCGCCCTGGCGGTCACCTGCCCCGACCTGCACCAGATCCGACCGTTACAGTCCTCTAGGTCCGGCGCCGCGCCGCTAACTGGCCGACAATCTGGGTCATGAACCTGGAGGGATCGGTCGCAGTCATCACCGGCGGCGCGAGCGGCATCGGGCGCGCCTGCGCCCTGGCGATGGCTCGCAGGGGCGCCGACGTGGTCATCGCGGACGTCAACGAGGAACGGATGCGGGCCACCGTCGCCGACATCCGGCCCCTCGGCCGCCGCTCGGCAGGGGTGCGCTGTGACGTCTCACGAGACGGAGAGCTCGAACACCTGGCCCAGCGCGCGATCGGGGAGATGGGTCGCGTCGACCTGCTCATGAACAACGCGGGAGTGGTCCTCGGGGGGCCGGTCGAGCAGATCGCGATGGCCGACTGGGAGTGGATCGTCAACATCAACCTGCTGGGCCCGGTGCGGGGCGCCCGCGCGTTCCTGCCACACATGATGGAGCGCGGCAGCGGCTACATCGTCAATACGGCGTCGTTCGCTGGGCTCGTGGCCCACAACCCGCTGACGATCCCGTACGACACGACCAAGCACGGAGTGGTCGGCTTCTCGGCTGGGCTGGCGCTTTACTGCAAGCCCCGGGGCATCGGCGTGTCCGTGCTGTGTCCGGGTTACGTGCAAACGAACCTGTCCGAGAACTACCGCTTCCCCGGCCTGGACGAGGCCGGTTCCTCGCCCAGCCGCATGCCGGATGCGACGGTGCAACCTGAGACCGTGGCGGACCGGGTCGTCGAGGCCGTCGAGGCTGAACGATTCCTGATCCTCAGCCAGCCCGAGCATGCTCGCATCTGGGCTCGTCGCGCCCAGGACATCGACGGTCACATCGCGCGCCAGATCGAGGTGCTCGCCGGGAGCCAGCAGGCGCCCGCAGGCTGACGGCTCCGTTCGATGGACAACCACCTCCGGAGGGCCGCCCGTGCCGCCGTCGGCTTCTTGCCGGAGGCTGAGGGCGTCGCCCTCTATGAGGCGGGCTTGCGGGCGGCCCGGCTGGGGCCGCTGCTCGAGATTGGCTCCTACTGCGGGAAGTCCGCCATCTATCTGGGCGCTGCAGCCAGGGCGACCGGCACGGTGCTCTTCTCGGTTGACCACCACCGGGGCTCGGAGGAACAGCAGCCCGGCCAGGAGTATTTCGATCCCCGGCTTCTGGGGAGCGACGGCCGGGTCGACACCCTGGCCGCCTTCCGGCGCATGCTGGCCGCTGCTGGCCTGGAGTCGGTCGTGATCGCTGTGGTCGGCGACTCCGGCACAGTAGCCGCGCACTGGGGCACGCGGCTGGGCCTAGTGTTCATCGACGGTGGGCACTCGGATGCCGCGGCCCAGGGCGACTACGAAGGCTGGGCTCGCTTCGTGTGCCCGGGCGGCCTGCTTGCCATCCACGACGTGTTCACCAGTCGTGCTCAGGGCGGCCAGGCGCCCTATCACGTCTTCAGGCGGGCGCTTGCGTCCGGGCGCTTCCACGAGGTCGAGGCCGTGGGCTCGCTCCGGGTGCTGGAGAAGAGCTGACGCCCCCTCCCCCGGGCTTCGCCGGGTACTCCCCCCGGGGGGAGCGTGACCTCTTTCCCTGGCTAGTGCTCGCTGGAGGCGGCCCAGAGATTGACCCTGCTCTCGATTGCATAGCGGTCGATCTCCGCAAGCTCCTCGGCCGAGAAGTCCGGCACACGAAGCGCCTGGACGTTTTGCTCGAGCTGCTCCACGGAGCTGGCGCCGACAAGCGTGGAAGTGACCCGGGAATCCCGCAGAGTCCAGGCCAGAGCCATCTCAGCCAGTGTCTGACCCCGCCCCCTCGCGATCTCGTTGAGGGCGCGGACCCTGGACAGCATCTCTTCGCTGAGCATGTCCGCGGACATCGAGCCGGGTCGGCTGGCCCTCGAGCCGGCCGGCACCCCGGCGAGGTACCTGTCGGTGAGCAGCCCCTGGGCGAGGGGAGAGAACGTGATGCAGCCGGTTCCCTCTTCTCCGAGTACATCGAGCAGATCCTGCTCGATCCAGCGGTTGAGCAACGAGTACGACGGCTGGTGGATCAGCAGTCGAGTGCCCAGCTCGCGCAGGATCGCTGCAGCTTCGCGTGTCCGGGGACCGGAGTAGGACGACACGCCGGCGTACAGCGCCTTGCCCTGGCGAACGGCGGTGTCCAGAGCGCCCATCGTCTCTTCCAGCGGTGTCTCGGGATCGAAACGATGTGAGTAGAAGATGTCGACGTACTCGACGCCCATCCGCTGCAGGCTCTGGTCAAGGCTCACCAGCAGGTACTTACGGGAGCCCCAGTTGCCGTACGGCCCTGGCCACATGTCGTAGCCGGCTTTGGTAGAGATCACGAGCTCGTCGCGATGCGCGCCCAGGTCTGCCGCGAGGATCCGGCCGAAGTTCTCTTCCGCGGATCCATATGGCGGCCCGTAGTTGTTGGCCAGGTCGAAGTGAGTGATTCCGAGGTCGAAAGCGCGGTGGATGATCGCGCGACTGGTCTCGAGCGGCCGGTCACCGCCGAAGTTCTGCCAAAGGCCCAGCGACAGAGCCGGTAGCTGGAGCCCGCTGCGGCCGCAGCGGCGGTAGGTCATGTCGGCATACCGACCGGCGGCGGGGAGATAGGTCATGGCAGGTCCGATCATCGCACTCCGCAGAACAATCCCTCAGGCGCTGGCAGCCTCGCCGTCGACGTCGCCGTCCGCGGTGATGCGCTGGCCTCTTGGCAGCTCGACCAGGCGGCCGCTCTCCGCGCGCTCGAAGTGCTTGAACAGGCCCGAGGTCAGACTCCTGCCCTGCAGTGCGTCCGCAGCCAGGAGCACCGCAGCTGAGGTCCACGTCGGTCGCTCCTCTGGCCAGAGCTCGCCGTCCGGGAACGTGACTCCCGTCCAGTAGTGGCCATCGCCCGCGCGGAGAGGCGAGAGCCAGCCGAAGACGCGGCGCGCATCCAGCCGGCGGCCGAGCGCGTCCAGGGTCAGCACCAGCTCGGCCGACTCGGCCACCGTCATCCAGGGACGATCGGCCACGCAGCGGACGCCCAGGCCTTCGACAACGAATGCATCCCATTGCTCGGCCAGCCGGGCGTCAGCCTCGGGGCCGCGAATCGCCCCGCACAGGATCGGGTAGTACCAGTCCATGGCCCATCTGGGCTTCGGCTCGAATGCCTGCGGCCGCTTCCGGATCGCGGCCATGAGCATTCGTCGTGACTCGCGCCAGCGTCGGCGTGAGCGGCCGAGGCAGGTGGCGACGGCGACCGCGCACTCCAGGCTCTTGCATATCGAGCTGCTGGAGGTGAGCAGCGCTCCCGGCCAGGGCTGTCCGGCCTCGTCCCGAGCCCACCAGACCTCACCTCCGGGCTGCTGCAACGTCAGAACGCACTCGACCGCGGCCTCTAGCATCGGCCACGTCCCTGCCAAGAATTCGCAGTCGCCGGTGGCGAGGGAGTGGTGCCAGACCCCGGTCGCGGCGTATGCGCAGAAGTTGGCGTCTGTGAAGCCATCCTCAATGTCGCCGTCACGGTAGCCGGCCGCCCAGGAGCCGTCGCTGCGCTGCTGCCTGTGCAGCCAGCGGTAGGCTCTCCGGGCGGATTCGTGGAGGCCGGCGACATCGAGTGCCATGGCCGCCTCGACGTGATTCCAGGGATCGGCATGGCGGCCGTCCTCCCATGGAATGCAGCCGTCCGGCCGCTGAACCGACGCAATCGCATGGGCCGTGCGGGCCGCCTGTGCCGCGGTGAGCACCGCTATCGACACGCCGCGCAATAGACCACGAGGCTCTTGCCGATCACGGGGTCGAGCGCACGCTCGAAGAGCCGGACCGGTCGGGGCCGGCGGACGATATCCCAGACCAGGAAGCGGTGGTACTGGCGCACTGGCCAGGCTCGCTCGTCGTCGGGCCCGACCAGGCAGCGCAGCCACCAGTACGGGACGTGCAGGGCGTGCGCGTGGTGGGAGCTCGTAATGCGCAGCCCGGCGGCTGTGAGCCGATCACTCAGGTCGTGGCCGCGATAGATACGCACGTGACCGCCGGGTCGGTCGTGGTAGCTCTCCGACAGCGCCCAACACACCCGCTCCGGCAGCCAGCGGGGCACGCTGACCGCCAGGGTCCCGCCCGGTCTCAGCACTCGCGCGATCTCCGAGATAGCCGTATTGTCCGCCGTGATGTGCTCGAGCACCTCGGCCGCGATGACGTGGTCGAGGCTGCCGTCCGGGAATGGAAGGTACCTGGCGTCGGCCTGCACCACAGCGAACCAGCCGCCGGCTGGGACCTCGCTTGACTCGGCCATGGCCGTCAGGACGGAGCCAGCCTGCCTCAAATCCGGCCGCGAGAGGTCGGCGCAGATGACACGGGCGCCGCGCCGGAGCGCCTCGAACGCGTGCCGGCCCGGCCCCGAGCCCAGGTCCAGGACGCTGGCGCCGGGCTGGATCCCGAGGCGGTCGAAGTCGATGGTCAGCAAGCCGCGGCCATAACCTCGCGGTAGCAGTCGGCAGTGCCCCGGGCCGCGGCCGCCCACGTGAAGCGCTCGACCACGCGGGATCGTCCGCGGTCTCCCAGCCGCCGGCGGAGGCTGTCGTCGCCGAGCAGCGTCACGATGCCGCGGGCAAGCGCACTGACGTCGCCGGGGGGCACGAGCAGGGCCGTTTCGCCGTTCGCACCGACGACCTCCGGGAGTGCGCCTGCGGTTGTGGTCACCAGCGGCAGCCCGCACGCCATCGCCTCGACGGCGGGCAGCGAGAAGCCCTCGTACAGCGACGGCACGACGGCGGCCTCTGCCTCGGCGTAGAGACTGACCAGCTCACGGTCTGGAAGCCCGCTGACGAAGCGCACCGACCCGTTCAGCCCGAGCTCTCCGAGCAGCCGCGTCGTTGGCCCGTTGGGCCGGGGCTTGCCAACCACCACCAGCTCCGCCGATTGGCGAGCGCACACCTGGGCGAACGCCCGGAGCAGCGGCGCCAGACCCTTCAGTGGTACGTCCGCGCTGGCCGTGGCGATGATCCGTCCTGGCCTGCGCCGACGACCTGGCAGGGGCCGGAAGATGCTCGTGTCCACCCCGTTGGGGACGACTGCGATCCGCTCAGGCGCGACCCGCATCTCCCGGGCAATCTGGTCTCGGGCCGCGTCCGAAACGGTGAGCAGCCGCGGCAGCCGGCGGGCGACCCGGGCCTGCATCCTGGTGAAGGAATACCAGCGGCGGAGAGTCAGCCGGCGCGTCCCAGTCGCCTCCGCGAGCTCTAGCCGGCGGTCGATCTGGATCGGATGGTGGACGGTGGCCAGCACTGGCAGGCGCGTCAGTCGTAGGCCCAGCAAGCCGTAGCCGAGGCACTGGTTGTCGTGGACGACGTCGAACTCCGCGCGCCGCCGGCTCAGCTCCCGGAGCGCACGCAGGCTGAAGGTCAACGGTTCGGGAAAGCCGCTGGCGCACATGGTCGCGAACTCCAGGAGGTCGATGCTGTCGCGGAGGCCCCGTGCCGCCTTGAACGGTTCTTCAGGCCGGTAGAGATCGAGGCTGGGCAGGCGGGTCAAGCGGACGCCGCATCCAGCGTGTAGCTCGGGGTAGGGCTGGCCGCTCAAGACCTCGACCGAGTGTCCGAGGGCGGCCAGGGCCTTGCTCATGTGTCGCACGTAGACACCCTGACCGCCGCAATGAGGATTGCCGCGGTAGGTCAGAATCGCGATGCGCAGTGTCTCGGGCGATGCCGGCACGGGAATGTAGATCGTAAGGCCTCACGTGCACGGCAGTACGTTCGAGTACTGCCGGGATCAGCGGCGGGCGTGCTCCGACCACTCTCCCCCGCGCAGTCGGGGGAGTACCCGGCGAAGCCGGGGGAGGGGGCGCTGGTGAACGAAAAGGGCGAGATCCTGCATGTCCGGCCGCACCCTGATGCTGCCGGATTCCTGCCCGCCTGGCAGTACCCTTCGCAGCGTGCGCATCGCGCTGGCCGGTGTTGGCCGAATGGGCTCAGCGATCGCCGGGCGGCTGCGGGCAGCCGGGCACCGCCTGACCCTCTACGATCCTGCTCTGACGCCGGGTGGCGAGGTGGCGCCCAGCCTGGCTGCGGCCGCGAGTCGCTCCATCATCACCTTCCTGTGCCTGCCGGACGCGGCAGCCGTGGAAGCTTCGCTGCCGGATCTGAGAGAAGCAGCGCCGCCGACGGTGATCGACCTGACCAGCTCGCTGCCCACGACCACCCGCCGAATGGCCGCCGCGTTGGCGCCGCTGGGCGTCGACTACCTGGACTGCCCGTTGAGCGGCGGTGTCGCAGGAGCGCGAGCGGGCACGCTGACTGCCATGGCAGGCGGCGACAAGGAGCTCGTCGAGAGGGTCGCCCCCGTACTGACCGCGTTCGCGTCCTACATCCGCTGGGCAGGCCCACTCGGCTCAGGCCATGCGATCAAGGCATTGAACAATGCGCTGTCGGCCGTCTCCCTGACCGGCACGGCCGAAATGCTGGTGACGGCGGTGGCTTACGGGGCGGAGGAGGCGGCTGCCATCGAGGCCTTCAATCGAGGACCGGCGCGCAGCCAGAACAGCGAGGTCAAGTACCCGCGCGACGTGCTGCCGCGAACATATGCCGCCGGCTTCACCGCGGGCCTGATGGAGAAGGACGTCGGAAACGCCGCGCGGATCGCGGTGGATCGCTCGATCCCGATCCCCCTCCTCGCCGGGATGTTGGCGGCCTGGCGCGAAGCGACGACGATCATGGGCGCTGACTCCGACTTCACGCGCGTCCACGAGGTGATCGCGGCCAGGGCCGGCCCGCGGCCCGACTCCGCGGAAGGCTTTTCGTTGGACGTCCTCGAGAGAGCTCTTGCCGGCCTGAACCTGCTGGCAGCCTCGGAGGTGATGCGCGTCTCCTCAGCTGAGGGCCTCGATCGTGACCGCGTGCTCGCGATCCTCAACACGAGCACCGGCCGCAGCGAAGCGACCCGAACGCGGCTGGCTGGCGACGTCGACTCGGGGGCGCTGAGGGTCGCACGCGACCTGGCGGACCGAGCGGGGATATGGGCTCCTCTGACTACCGTGGCGGCAGGGCTCACGGGCACGACTTCTCGGAGGTGAGCACCATGCGGTTGGTTGACCTTTCGCAGCCGTACCGCGACGGTATGTTCTCGCAGAAGCTATTTCCGCCGGTCCGCGTCGAACGCTGCATCCGCCACGAAGACCGCGGTATGAACATCACCTGCGTCTCGGCGGCCGTTCACGCCGGCACGCATATCGATGCGCCGTGCCACTTCATTCCGGGCGGGCAAGGCATCGACGAGATCGACCTCGAGCGTGTCAGGGGCCCCGCGGTCTGCCTGGAGGTCGGGCGCGGAGCGGACGAGGCGATCACCCAGGCTGACCTGGAGGCATGCGGCCCCCATCCCGAGCCCGGCGACATGGTGTTCATCCGCACCGGCTGGGACGTCCACTTTGCAGGCGACCACGATGCGTACCGCCACCACCCGTACCTGTCCGTCGAGGCGGCGTCCTGGCTGCTGCAGCGCGGCGTCAAGATGGTAGCCCTGGACGTGGCGACGCCCGACATGCCTGAGGCCGTGCGCCTGCGCGGGTTCGACTGGCCCGTGCACCGCCTTCTGCTGGGGGCGGGTGTCCTCGTGGCCGAGCACCTGGCACACCTCGAGGTGGTCGCCGGCCGGCGTTTTGGCGCATTCGCGCTCCCGATCGCCATCGTGGGCTCGGACGGGGCGCCGGCGCGCATCGTGGCTGAGCTCTGAATTGGTGAAGGGCAATAAGTTGTAGTTACACTTTGGCCTGCCGATCACCTACACCCCTTACGTCCCACTTAGAGTTCGGCGGCGACCTCGACGGTCATCGCGCCGGCCGCTCCTGGCCGTGTTGGCGGTGCTCGCCTGCGCGGGGGCCGCGCTCCTCTTCGGCCGTGCGTGCCTGGGGGGCGTGTCGGCGGCTGTTGCCGCCCGCCCGACCCCAGCTCCGAGTTCGGCCCCTGCGCTGCAGGGAGCTTTTCTGTCGGACCTCTCGGCCGGAGCCTGCGAGGCCTTCGCCCCGACCGGCAAGAGCCGTGGCCAGACCGTCTTCATCGATCCTGGTCACGGTGGCCCTGACCCTGGAGTGCTGGGCCGCACTCCGACGGGCGGTCAGCTCAAGGAGTCGACCGTCGCGCTGGCCGTGGCTACCGAGCTCAGCCGGCAGCTCCGCCACGACGGTTACCGGGTCGTGCTGTCTCGAACGGCGGATACGTATGTTTTCAAGTTTGGGGCTGCGCAGATGAACGGTGCACCGCTCACCGCGAGCCAGGTCCGCCAGGACTTGCAGGCTCGCGTCCTCTGCGCCAACGGCTCTGGCGCAGTGGCTCTGGTCTCCATCCACTTCAACGGTTATCAAGACGAGACGGTCGGCGGCACGCAGACCATATACGACGCCGCCAGACCATTCGCCGCGGACAACATGCGGCTCGCGCAGAGCCTGCAATCGGCGATGGTGTCGAAGCTGAATTTGACGGATCGTACCGTGATCACCGACGACGAGCTCCAGGCTCCGACTCTGTCAGATCGTGCGGGCACCTATGGCCACCTCCTGCTGCTCGGACCCCCCGAGCCGGGCTGGCTTGACCAGGGCACGGCCATGCCGGGAGCCCTGGTCGAGCCGCTGTTCCTGACCGCGCCGCCCGAAGCGGCGCTGGCTGCCTCACCCAACGGACAGCGACGCCTCGCCTCGGCCCTCGCGGCCGGTCTCGAGAGCTATCTGGGCGCCGGCCCCGTGCACTAGCCTGTAGCAGATGGGTCGACTGACCGCGGGTGTGGATCTGGGCGGGACCAAGATCCAGACAGTCCTGCTGCACGAACGCAAGGTGGTCGGCAGCTCACGTGTTCCGACGCCGGCCACCGGCGCTGACGCCGTCATCGGTGCAATCGCCGACACGATCAAGGCCGCCATCGCGAGCGCCGGCGCCTCAATCGCCGATCTGGCAGCGGTGGGCATCGGCAGCCCGGGCACCATCGATTCCAGCACCGGGACGGTCACGAACTCGCCGAACGTGCACGGCTTCGAGACGGCCAAGGTGCCGCTCGGTGCGGCCGTCTCGAAGATGCTGGGAGGGCTGGACGTCAAGATCGACAATGACGTTCGCGTCGCCACACGCGGCGAATGGCAGTGCGGTGCCGGTCGTCCCTACCGGGACCTGCTAGGCGTCTTCGTGGGGACGGGCGTCGGCGGTGGGCTTGTCCTCGACGGTGAGCTCCGCGAGGGCCGTGGCGCCGCCGGTGAGATTGGCCACACTACTGTCAAAGACGGTGGCCGCCAGTGCGGCTGCGGCCGGCTCGGATGCCTGGAGGCGTACGCCGGCCGGGCGCGGATGGAGTGGAGGGCGCGGCGCTGGCAGAAGGACGGGCGCCACACCAGGCTGTTCGACATCATGCGAGAGAAGGGCCGCGAGCGGGTCACGAGCGGCGTGATCGCGGCCGCCCTCGAGAAGCAGGATGCGGTGACGGTCGAACTGATCGGAAAGGCTGTGTGGGCCCTCGGGATCGCGCTCGCCAACGCGCAGAATCTGCTGGACATGGAAGCCATCATCGTGGGAGGGGGATTGGGTGACCGGCTGGGCCGTCCGTTCGTGGAGAGAGTCGAGAAGGCCGCCTTGCCGCGCCTGCTCCTGCGCGACCGGCCGCCCGTTTTCCTGACCACCGAGCTCGGGGACCTTTCTGGCGCAGTGGGTGCGGCGGTGCTCGCCGGCGCCTGAGCAAAGACTCTTCCCCGCGAAGTCGCCCGACCGGGGTCCCCGCGAAGCCTGCTTCGCGGGGTGGGGAGTCGGGTGAGTACCCGGCGAAGCCGGGGGAGGGGGGAAGATGTCTCACCCGGCTTCGCCGGGGGGAGGGGGCCTACCGGTACGCCGCCATCCCGGTGATCGCTTCGCCGATGGCGAGCGTGTGGATCTCGTTAGTCCCCTCGTAAGTGAACACCGACTCCAGGTTGTTCATGTGCCTGATCACCGGGTACTCGAGCGTGATCCCGTTGGCCCCCAGGACGCTGCGAGCCTCGCGCGCGATCTCCAGCGCCGCCCGAACGTTGTTCAGCTTGCCCACGCTGACGTGCTGTGGCGCCAGCCGGCCCTCGTCCTTCATACGCCCGAGGTGGAGCGCTAGCAGCGTGCCCTTGCTGATCTCCACCAGCATCTCGACCAGCTTGCGCTGCGTCAGCTGGAAGCCGGCGATCGGCTTGCCGAACTGCACGCGCGTCTTCGCGTACTCCAGCGCCGCCTCATAACAGGCGCGGGCGGCGCCCATCGACCCCCACACGATCCCGTAGCGGGCCTCGTTCAGGCAGGAGAGCGGACCCCGCAGCCCGGTCACGCCGGGTAGGACCGCGGACTGGGGCAGGACAACGTCTTCAAGGACGAGCTCTGAGGTCACCGACGCCCGGAGCGAGATCTTGCGGTGGATGTCCCGGGTACTGAAACCGCGCGAAGCGGTCGGCACGATGAACCCTCTGATGCCCTCGTCCGCTCGCGCCCAGACGATGGCCACGTCCGCGATGCTCCCGTTGGTGATCCACAGCTTGTTGCCGTTCAGCACCCAGTCGGAGCCCCTCCGAAGAGCGGTCGCCCGCATCCCGGCGGGATCCGAGCCGAAGTCTGGTTCGGTCAGCCCGAAGCAGCCGATGGCCTCGCCCCGAGCCATTCGCGGCAGCCACTCCTGCTTCTGCTCCTCGGTCCCATACTTCCAGATGGGGAACATGGCGAGCGAGCCCTGCACCGAGACGAAGCTGCGAAAGCCCGAGTCGCCTGCCTCGAGCTCCGTGCACGCCAGGCCGTAGGAGACCGCGCTGGCGCCTGCGCAGCCGTAGCCTTGCAAGTGCATACCAAGGACACCCAGCTCACCGAGCTCGGTCGCAACCTCCTTCGGAAAGACGCCCCGCTCGAACCACTCGTCAATGCCCGGCAGCACCCGGGACCGGACGAAGTCGCGCAAGGTGTCGCGGATCAGGCGCTCCTCGTCGGAGAGCAATGAGTCGATGTCCAGGAAGTCCGAGGGGTCGAGGCGTACGGCCGAGCCCCGGGTGGCGGTGCTCACACGGCTATTGTGAGCCGGTGTCGAGGACGCTGTGCCGGCCGCGTGTCAAGCAGTGAGCAGCATCGCCTGGACCGCCGTCCACGCTTACCAGGGCAGCGAGTTCTTCCGGCGGAAGCTTGACACCGCAGGCGTGGACCCGCAGACGGTCCACACGGTCGACGACCTGACTCGCCTGCCGCTGACCACCAAAGAAGAGCTGCGCGACGCCTATCCCCTCGGTTGGACCTGCGTGCCGGACTCGGAGGTGGTTCGCATCCACGCATCCTCGGGCACGACCGGCAGGCGGACGGTGGCCACCTACACCGCCCAGGACCTGTCGGACTGGGCGGACATGTTCGCTCGCTGCTACGAGTACGCCGGTGTCACGCGCCACGATCGCGTGCAGGTCACGCCGGGCTACGGCCTGTGGACCGCAGGCATCGGCTTCCAGGCTGGTGCCGAGCGCCTGGGCGCGATGTCCGTGCCGACCGGGCCCGGCAACCTCGAACTCCAGTTCGAAATGCTGCTCGACTTCCAGAGCACTGTGCTGTGCGCCACCTCATCCTTCGCCCTGCTCATCGCCGAAGAGGCGCATCGTAGGAGCCTGATCGACAAGCTTGCCCTCCGGGTCGGCATCTTCGGGTCCGAGCGTTGGGGGGCGTCGATGCGCGGTCGGATCGAAGCGCTGCTGGGGATCGAGACGTTCGACATCTACGGCCTCACCGAGCTCTACGGGCCGGGCGCGGGCATCGACTGCTCGCAGCACGATGGCATCCATTACTGGGACGACTACTACGTGGTCGAGGTCATCGACCCGGCCACCGCAGCGGTGCTCTCGCCGGGTGAGGAGGGAGAGCTGGTGCTGACGACGCTGCGCAAGCAGGCCCAGCCGCTGCTGCGCTACCGGACGCGCGACATCTCACGGCTGATCCCCGAGCCGTGTCGCTGCGGCAGCCCCTACCCACGTATCGCTCGCATCACGGGCCGCAGCGATGACATGTTCAAGGTGCGTGGGGTGCAGGTCTATCCCGCCCTGATCGACACGGTGCTCTCGGGCATCGGCGGGCTGGGCAGCGAGTACCAGGTGGTGCTCACGCGCGAAGGTGGCCGCGACCAGTTCTTGGTGCGGGTCGAGGGCGAGGTCGAAGAGGTCCCCGCAGAGCGTCTGTCAGAGGCCCTGCGCGCCGGCCTGAGCGTGCGGCCGGACGTCGAGATCGTGCCGTTGGGGACCCTGCCCCGAACCGAACGGAAGACGAAGAGGGTCTTCGACGAGCGGTAGACGAGCGGTACGGTTGAAACGGTGAGGGAGCTCCGGGTCATCGGAACCCGCCAGCGGAAGCTGGACGGGAAGGACAAGGTGCTTGGCCGCACCGAATACGCCAGTGACCTGCGTCTACCGGGAATGCTGGTGGGCAAGATCCTCCGCAGCCCTCACGCCCATGCCCGTGTCCGCGCGATCGACGTGAGCGCAGCCGAACGGCTGCCGGGCGTCCAAGCGGTGGTCCACGCCGGCAACGTCACCCAGGCGCCGTTCGGGTACGGCAACGACAACGTCCCCCTCAAAGGAGACGTCGTGCGCTGCCCGGGTGATGAGGTGGCTGCGGTCGCGGCTGATTCAGAGGACGCCGCGATGGAGGCTCTAGAGCTGATCGACGTTCACTACGAGGTCCTCCCGGCGGTCTTCGATCCCTACGCGGCACTGGACCCGGGCGCCCCACTCGTCCACGCGGAGCGCGACGACATCGAGGGCAACGTCTCGATGCGGTGGGACTTCTCGCACGGTGACGTCGACGCCGCTGCGGACGCCGCGGCTGTCATCGTCGAGGGAACCTATTCCAGCCCGCTCTCGGCACCCGCCTCCATCGAGACCCACTGCTGCGTCGCCAGCTTCGACTCCGAGGGCCGCCTCGACGTCTGGACCGGGGTGCACATGGCCTTCATGTACCGGAAGGCGATCGCCGACTGCCTCCGTCTGGACTGGCGCGAGATCCGCGTGCACCAGCCGCCGATCGGGGGCAGCTTCGGGGGCAAGATCGACATCGACCCCATCGACTTCATAACCGTGCTGCTCGCCAGGGCAGCGCGACGGCCTGTGAAGGTCCACTTCAACAGGGAGGAGGAATTCATCGGCTCGCGGGTCCGCCAGCCGATGCACTTCCGGATGCGGACGGGCGCGGATCGGCAGGGAGACATCATCTTTCGCGAAGCTGAGGTCGTCTCCGACAACGGCGCATACAACGCCTGGGGCTCCCACGCGCTGCTGGTCGTGATGCAGACGATCAGCTCGCTCTACCGGGTGCCCAACTGCCGGGTGCGGTCCCGGGTCGTCTACACGAACAAGGCATACGGCGGCTCGGTGCGCGGCTTCGGCAACCCCGAGGCAACGTTCGCAGTCGAGCAGCAGACCGAGCAGCTGGCCGAGGCGCTGGGCATGGACCCGATCGAGCTCCGGCTCCGGAACGCCAACCGGACTGGTGACGTCACGCCGCAGGGCATGCGGATCACGTCTTGCGGTCTGTCCGAGTGCCTGGAGGCCGTGCGCAGCCAGTCGGAATGGGCCGAGCGCCGGGGCCGGATGCGTGACCGCCGCCGAGGGCTGGGCGCGGCCGCCTTCATCCACGTCGGCGGCGGCGCCCGGATCTACCCGAGCGACGGATGCGGCTCCATCCTCAAGATCGACGAGGCCGGGCGGGTGACGCTGATCACCGGCGCCTCTGAGCTCGGCCAGGGGTCGGAGACAGTGCTGGCCATGGTGACCGCCGAGACGCTGGGCGTCCCGCTGGCCGCGGTGCACGTGGTGAACGACGACACAGAGCTGAAGCCGTGGGACGTTGGCGCGCACGCCTCGCGGACGACATTCGTGGCCGGTAACTCTGCGCGGCTGGCCGCGGTCGAGCTGCGGGAGAAGGTGCTGGAGAGCGCGGGCGAGGTGCTCGAGGCCGACCCCGCAGACCTTGTGATCGAGGACGGGCTGATCAGCGTCCGGGGCACGCCGGGGCGCTCGGTGACGTACGACCGGGTGGCGCGCCGGCGCATGCTCCGCCAGGGGGGGTCGATGCTGATGGCGACCTCCTTCTACGACCCGCCGACGGAGCGCCAGGACCAACACCACGTGGGCAACACCTCTGCCGCCTACGGATTCGGCGCCCACGTGGCGGAGGTCGAGGTGGATGTGGAGACGGGGCTGGTGCGGGTGCTCAACCTGTGGTGCGCACACGACGTGGGGCGGGCGCTGAACCCGGCCGGGGTGGAAGGGCAGGTGTTCGGCGGCGCGGTGATGGGCCTCGGCCTCGCCCTGACCGAGGAGCTCGGCACCGGCGAGGGGCACATCCTGCAGCCGTCACCGCGCGAGTACGGGATGCTGACCGCGCTGGGAGTTCCACCGATCCATGTCTCCTTGGTGGAGACGATCGATCCGGAGGGGCCGTTCGGCGCGAAGGGTGTGGGGGAGGCGGGGCTGATCCCGGTGGCGGCGGCGGTGGCCAACGCGGTGGCGGACGCGGTCGGCGTGCGGCCGCGGTCCTATCCGCTTGCGCCGTGGAAGGTGCTCGAGTGGCTGCGTGAGGTCGGAGCGCCATAAAGGGGCTCGATGGGTGGGGTTGCAACGACAGGCTGATGTCTTACGCTGCGGCGAATGTCGCACACAACCGGTGCCCGCGTAAATTCCCACGCTGAGCTTCCGTTTCACAAGTAGAAAGGAGGAACTCTGTGGGACGGCGATACGTGGCGACCTCGTTATTGGCTGTGGTCGGCCTGTTGGTCATGGCATGCAGCACGAGGTCTGACGCCCAGGCCCCGGTCCCACCCCCTTCGCTTGCCACGGCCGAGCCCCTGTCGAGTGGTCCGGTGGTGACCGCCGCAGGGTTGGTCACCATCGCCAAGGGAGTCATGGCTCCTTCAGGCACGCTATGCGACACGCACCGTGATGCGGCCCCGTCCGATGTCAACGCATGCCCATACACCGATCGGTTGATGGCGCGGGTCAGTGGCCTCTATCGACAGGCTTGGTCCGGGGTGGCCAACCCCAACCCGGTTCTGTCCTCTGGGCCTCCGTGCAGCCCGTCGAATCCAACGGTGGTCTCATATTTCGCAACGCCGAGCGCAGCAGGTGGCAGCGTGTCTTTGGTAACGGCTTGCGGGACGCTGGAGGTCGACGCCTCCAGGTCGTGGCAGAAGCTGGTGATCATCTCGGTGAAGGGCTCACTTTTGGTCGACGACATTCTCATTGATCGAGCCCACACAGGTGGCTTCGTTTCTGTCTATGCCTGATGGGCAGGTCGTTCAATTTCAAATGCGGGAGAGGCGCTGGCGCGATTGCTGATCCGATTGGCGCTCCTCAGAACTCCAACCTGCGTCCGGCCAGTTTGCGCAGCGCGCCTGCCAACCCCTCGTCGGCGAGAGCAATCGCGTCGGGCCAGGAGAACCAGCGTACCTCCTGGCTCTCGCTCGCCGGCGGGCGCGGGTCAGCGTCGGGAGCCACAAGCAGATAGCGCAGGTCGAGGTGCACGTGACCGGCGGCGGCGGGATGGACGTCGACGTGCACCAGCCGGGGGCCCGCAAGCGGATGCTGCAGCGGCAAACCTGTCTCCTCTGACGCCTCTCGGACCGCCGCCTGCCAGGGCGCCTCGCCCGCGTCGAGGTGACCACCCGGCTGCAGCCAGATCCCGAGCCTTTTGTGCCGGTGCAGGATCGTGCCGCGCGGGCCGACGACGATCGCGGAACCGGTGACGTGCACCGGCCCGGCGAGGCGGTCGAAGGGCCGCGGTAGGCTGTCGAGCACCCTCAGTAGGCAGATGCGCGAGCGACGCTCGCGCAGGTCGGCGCATGGCGGCAAGGCGCGGACCTCACGCTGGACGAGGCGGCGCAGCTCTACCGGGCGCGATGTCACCCGTCCACGGTATCGGCAGCGTTGGGCCGCGCACACTCCGGGATGACTGCAGGGAGGCGTCACAATCAGGGAGTGAGGAACGGAGTGCGAACGATCTCCCTCGACGACAAGTACACGCTCGGCGAGGGGACCGCCTTTATGACTGGCGTGCAGGCTCTGGTGAGACTGCCTATGGAGCAGATCCGGCGCGACCGGGCCGCCGGGCTCAAGACGGGGGCCTTCATCAGCGGCTACCCGGGTTCGCCGCTGGGCGGCTACGACCTCGCCCTGATGCAGGCGCGGCGCCACCTGAACGAGCTCGGGATCCGCTTCGTCCCCGGCCTCAACGAAGAGCTGGCCGCGGCCAATGTCTGGGGCAGCCAGATGACGGAGGTCGTCGGGTCCAGCTACGACGGCGTCGTGGGCATCTGGTATGGCAAGAGCCCCGGCGTCGACCGCTGCCTCGACATCTTCAGGCACGCCAACCTGGGCGGCGGTCCCCGCCACTCGGCCATGCTGGCCCTCGCCGCCGACGATCCTCAGGCCAAGAGCTCCACCCTGCCCAACAACAGCGAGTGGGACTTCGTCGCATGCGGCATGCCCGTGCTCTTCCCGGCATCTGTCTCGGAGTTCCTGCAGCTCGGCTTGCACGGGATCGCGCTCTCTCGGCTGACCGGCATGTGGGTCGGCTTCAAATGCGTCACCAACCTCTGCGACGGCGGGGCCACCGTCTCGCTCAGCCCGGACCGGCCGCGCATCGTGGTGCCGGAGCTGGGCGGCTTCGAGAAGCCTCAGAGCTTCATCTTCTTCGCGCCAGGCTCGGTCGAGCTGGAGCGCCACCTGTACGAGGAGCGATTTCCAGCCGCCTTCGCATACGCACGCGCCAACGAGCTGAATGCCATCGTCCAGCACGGCCGTCGCGACCACCTGGGGATCGTGGCCGCGGGCAAGGCCTACAGCGACGTCGTGCAGGCGCTTCGTGACCTCGGGCTCGGCGACGCGCAGCTGAGCGACCTGGGCGTCCGGGTCCTCAAGCTCGGGATGATCTATCCGCTGGATCACCAGGTCGTTCGCGAATTCGCCGAGGGGCTGGGCGAGATCGTGGTCGTCGAGGAAAAGCGAGACCTCGTCGAGTCGCAGCTGCGGAGCGCGCTGTACGACCTGCCCGAGCGGCCGCGCGTAACCGGCAAGCGGGACGGCGACGGCCGGACCTGGTTCCCCTACCACGGCGAGCTCGACGCCGACGCCGTGGCCGAACGGCTCGGCCCGCGTCTGCTCGAGCTGGGAGCAGGCGAGGCCGCCCACCGCCGCCTGGCGGAGATCGCCGACGTGCGGGGCCGCCAGTACCAGGTATTCACGCGGCGCACGCCCAACTACTGTCCGGGCTGCCCACACAGCCGATCGACGGTCGCGCTGGACGGGGAGCTGGTGGGAGGTGGCATCGGCTGTCACGGGATGGCGCCCATGATGAGCCAGGAGGAGCGGCAGACGGTCAACGCCGCGCCCATGGGGGCGGAGGGCTCGGCGTTCATCGGGGTGGCCTCCTTTGTGGACACGCCGCACTTCATCCAGAACGTGGGCGACGGGACCTTCTTCCACTCGGCATCGCAGTCGCTCCGGGCGTGCGTGGCCGCCGGCATCAACATCACCTTCAAGCTGCTCTTCAACGGGCACGTCGCGATGACGGGCGGCCAGGATCCGACCGGGGCCAACGACGTGGTCACGCTTACCCGCTACCTGGAGTCGGAGGGCGTCGCAAAGACGATCATCGTGTCCGAGCAGCCTGAGGCATACCGGCGGGCACCCTTTGCAGCCAACGCGGTGCTCTATCCGCGAGAGCGCTACGACGACGCCGTTCGCGAGCTTCGCGCCGTGCCCGGCACCACCGTGCTGCTGTTCGACCAGGAGTGCGCAGCCGAGAAGCGGCGCGCCCGCAAACGCGGCAGGCTGCCAGAGCCAGGCAAGTACGTCTTCATCAATGAGGACGTCTGCGAGGGCTGCGGGGACTGCGGCGACGTCTCCAACTGCATGTCGGTGCAGCCGGTGGAGACCGAGTATGGTCGCAAGACCCAGATCCACCAGTCGTCGTGCAACAAGGACTATTCGTGCACGCGCGGTGACTGCCCGTCGTTCCTGACGGTGTACGCGGAGAAGGGCCTCGTGCGGCGGACCGTGCCCAACCTCGAGGCCAGCGCCGTTCCCGACCCCCCGAGCCTCGCTCGGGTGCCGGCCGGCGGCTACCGCGTCTACATGCCTGGCGTCGGCGGCACTGGCGTCGTCACCGCCAACCAGGTGCTGGCGTACGCGGCGATGATGGAGGGGCGCTCTGTTCATTCGCTCGATCAGACCGGCCTGGCTCAGAAGGGTGGCGCGGTCCTGTCCTCGCTGGTCATCCTGGACGGCGAGGCTCAGCCGTATCTCTCCAACAAGGTGGGCATCGCCCAGGCTGACCTGATGCTGGCGCTCGATACGTTGGGCGCCGTCAGCCAGGTCAATGCCGACCGCATGGCCGCTGGGCGAACGGTCGTCGTCGCCGACAGCACCGTCCAGCCGACGGCTGAGGTCGTCCGCCACGTCGAGCTGCTCATGCCTGGGCGCACCAGCCTGCAGCGTGCAGTGGACCGCTGGAGCCAGGCCGACGAGAACGTCTGGGCCGAGGCGGGCAAGACGGCGGAGGCGATCTTCGGTGACCAGATGATGACCAACACCTTCATGCTCGGCGTCGCCTATCAGGCCGGGCGGCTGCCCGTGCCCGGCGCCAGCGTCGAGGCTGCGATCGAGCTGAACGGCGTCGCGGTCGATCGCAACTTGCAGGCGTTCCGCTACGGCCGGCTCTACCAGCACGATCCCGCGGCGGTCACGGAGCTGCTGGGCGCGCCTCAGCGCTCCTACCCCGAAGAGAGGGCTCGGTACGTTGCGCAGCTGAACGGCGATGGGCGCCTCTACGAAGAACTTCTCGATCGCACCGAGGGACTGGACACACGGATGCGCCGGATGCTGGCCATCCGAGTGGGTGAGCTGATCCAGTACCAGAATGCCGCCTACGCCGGCCGGTATCTCGATGCCGTCCTCGCGGTTCATTCACGAGAGCAGGCGGTCCTGCCCGGTCGGGACGACCTGACGGAAGCGGCCGTGCGCCACCTCTACAAACTGATGGCGTACAAGGACGAGTATGAGGTGGCTCGCCTGCTGCTCAAGGGGGAGTGGGCCGAGCGGCTGCGGCGCACCTTCGTCGAGCCAAAGGTCCGGTTCAACCTCCACCCACCGTTGCTGCGCGACCGCGGGATGAAGGGGAAGCTGGAGCTGGGAGGGTGGTTCGCGCCGTTCTTGCGCCTGCTGATCCCGATGCGCAGGCTGCGTGGCACGGCCCTCGACCCGTTCGGTCGCACCGAGGTCAGACGCCTGGAACGCGAGCTGATCGGGTGGTACGAGGGTCTCCTGGAGGAAATCGTCAGCGAGTTGACGCCGGCCAACCACCAGCTCGCGGTGCACCTGGCCTCCGCCCCAGACCGGATCCGCGGCTACGAGCAGATCAAAGTTCGCAACGCCAGAGCGGCGGTAGAGCACACAAACAAGAAGCGCGGCGAGCTGCGGGCAGCAGCCGCGACCGCGTGAGCAAGGAGGAGCGCAGTTGAAGCCGCAGAACACATGGATGAACGGCCGGATCACCCCGTGGGAGGAGAGCCGGATTCACGTCAACGCGGATGCCCTGCTTCGCGGAGCCAGCGTATTCGAGGGCATCAGGGCCTACCGTTCGGCTGTGTCGGATGATCTGCTCCTCTTCCGCGTTCACGACCACATGCGCCGGCTCTTCGGTACATCGATGCGCTTTCTTCGCATGCGGCTGCCGTACGGCCCTGACGAACTCATCCGGGGAGTGATCGACCTGCTCCGGGCCAACCAGGTCCGGGATGACGCCCACGTCCGGGTCGTGGCCTACTTCGACGAGGTCGAGGTGGGCGGCGATGCGGACGCCGAGGCGCGCGCCTACATCCTCGCCTTCCCGCGCCCGTCCAGCCCCAAGCTGACCACCGGCGTACGCGTCACCCTCAGCCCTTGGCGCCGGCTCAACGACGCGGCCATGTCACCGCGCGTCAAGGCGAGCGCGAATTACCTGAACAGTCGCGTGGCAGCTGTCGATGCACGGACCAAGGGCTTCGACATCCCGGTCATGCTGAATGAGCGCGGCAAGGTCTCGGAAGGCCCTGGCCAGAACGTCTTTCTCGTGCGCGACGGTGTCGTGATCACACCGCGCACGACGGACTCGATCCTCGAGGGGATCACCCGCGCCACCGTCATCGGCCTGGCCCGAGAGCTGGAGCTGGTGGTCGAAGAGCGCGAGGTGGACCCGACCGAGCTCTACATCGCTGACGAGCTCTTCTTCGCGGGGACGGCGATGGAGGTCCAGCCGATCGTCGAGATCGACGGGTACGAGGTGAGCGACGGCGCGATGGCGCGGCTGACCAGCCGGCTGCAGGCTGCGTACTTCGACCTGGTTCGGGGCCGTGCCGGCGGGCCGTCTGGGTGGCACACGTCCGTGTACGGGCAGCGCGTCGCCGTGGGACCGTGACGAGGAGCTGACGGCTATCTGCGAAGCGGGCCAGGGGCCCCGGGGGTGCTCCAAATAGACGATCCGGTCATCGACAGGTTCGCTGGCGATGGCGAGGATGGCGGCCACGAGGGGACCACGTCCGGCCGGACGGCGCGAGAATCGAGATGAGAGCGCAGCCAGCACTCCCCGGTGGTGTTGGCCTGCGGTCACATGGTCGGCGGCGATGCGGGCGAAGTCAGCGACATTCTCGGTGAGCAGCGTATAGCCCTCGGCAATCGCCATTGCGAACACATCGGCATCCGATCTGCCGCCCACCCAGACCTCGGCGGCCGTGGCAGCGTGGATGCCGGCGGCACGCAGCGCCCCGGCCAGTGCGGGCGGATACATCTCGTCGAGTAGCAGCTTCACCGTGTGTCGGCGGCAGCGGTCTCCCGACGGTGCAATTTGATCCGTGCGTCGATCTCGTCCGGATAAGCGGCGTGATAGCGCAGCGCCGCGTCAACCTGGGGACGTGTGAGGGCAGTCTCCTCCACGAGGGTGGCGGCGGGCTCGGACTCTGTGCCGAGATCGTCGAACCACATAGCAACCTCCCAGACGTCGGGTCCGCCGACCAGCCCCGCCCGGCGGCCTGTGGGGCCGTCGCGGAACGTGATCAGCGGGTGCTCGTCGCGACGGGCGCCTTCCTCGGCGTAACGCCGGAGGCGATCCGACAGACTTTCCCCGGCCGCCCGCGCCCGCAGACGCAAACGCTCGGCAAGTCCCTCATCCAGGCGCACAGAAACGTTCACTGACATGTATTCATTGTTGCACACTGTCTCCAATTGGCCCCGGACCTGCATCCATCGCGGCAATTGCAGACCCGGGGCCGCGGACTGCAATTAGCGCGCCAACTGCAGAACCCGGGCGTATCGCCACATCTCAGCGGGGCGCCTGGTAGGCCGTAAGCTGGCCGTCCTGGACCATCACAAGGTCGGCCACGCGCAGCGGCGCGTAGTCGGTGCTGGGAGGTGCTCGAAGGGGTGCGGAAAACTTCCATTCGACCGACCCGGTCCGCACATCGATCGAGTAGATCGCGTCGTCGCGGCCGCCGACGTAAAGGTGGCCGTCCTGGACGTCTGGCCGAGTCAGCGCCTTGCTGGTGACTGCGCCCGTCGGGTAGTCCAGCTGGGTAGGTGGCCAGAGCTGCTTCTTGCCGTTCAGGTCGAGCGCACCCACCTGGTCGGACCCGGTCCAGTACAGCGTGGAGCCCGATACGAGTGTGGCCTCAACCTGCGTCGGGGCCAGTCCCGAGAGGCGGTCCACGATCGCGCCATTTGTCGCGTTCATTGTCAACACATCCGCTCCCGCCACGGCGACGAGCCGGCTACGTAACGTACCCAGCGCGCCTGGGTCCCAGTCAGGGCACGCCACGAGATCTGACCGTTGCCGCGATCGAGCACGACCAGGCCGTCCGAGGTCCCGCGCGTGAACTCGGTGGCGACCACCTCGCCGCTCACCACGGTCAGCCCCAGGTCATCGGCCGGCCCGCTATCGGTGCGCTCGGGCAGGGCCTGCTCCCAGCGAGGCGCGCCGTTGGCGAGGGCGTAAGCGCGGATGCGCGGGTGCAGAGAGGGTGCAGCGCCGCGGTCGCCGAGGATGCGCCACTGCGCACCGTCGACGCTGTCCCCCACGCCGAGGTACACGGTGTCGGTGTCGACCACGAGACTGTCGATGAAGACGTCCGTCCCCAGCGGTTGATCCCAGGCGACGGCCCGTGTGCTCGGGTCGACGCCGAGAAGGCTGGTGTCCGGGAGGCCGGTGGCCGGGTTCGTCGTTCTCGCCAACACGACGAGGCGCGAGCTGGACGCTCGAAAATTCATCGCACGGCGTCCGGTTCCGATGTCGAACGAGAGGTCGCTCCCGGCCCGCGGATCCAGAGCGTGCAGCCGCCGGTCGGAGCCGAGCGCATAGATGGTCGAGCCCACGAGCGTGGGCTGGGCTTCACCGTCCCGAGTGCTGAGCGCAGAACGGAACAGGGTAGTGTCGGTATCGCGCTGCCAGCGCGTTGTCCAGGCCGTCTTCACCTGCTCGGTCGGGTGGAGATGCGTCGCCGAGTCGGTCCTCGTGCCCATGAGCAGCAACGAGAGCAGCGCGAGGACGCCGGCCAGCATCAAAGCCAGGAGAGTGACACCAGTCAGCGTCCTGAAGGCGTTCGACACAGCGTGCGGCCGGGCGCAGCCTACCACCGCAGCCGCACCCCGGGGTGGCGCTCCGTCGTCGCCATGACAAGTCCACGGCCCTCGGTAACGTGAAAGTCAACCCGAATCGGCCAAGGAACGCGAGATGTTCGAGAGAGTCGTAGCCGCTATCGACAGGATCCCGAGCGCTCAGCCAAGGTCGTGGAGTCGGGAGGTGGACCCATGAGCTCTGGGGGCGCGACGGGACCGCAGACCGTCAGGAGCCTTGTGGCAGCTCGCCTGGACAGGCTGCCGTGGACACGCTTTCACTGGCGGGTGATCCTCGGGCTGGGCGCGGCCTGGATTCTCGACGGCCTCGAGATCACGATCGTCGCCTCGGTCGGCACCGTCTTGCAGGACCGAGCCACGCTGCACCTGACCGCGGGCGACGTGGGCCTACTCGGCTCGGTGTACCTCCTCGGTGAGGTCGCCGGCGCCCTCTTTTTCGGTCGTCTCACGGACATTCTCGGCCGCAGGCGGCTGTTCCTCATCACCCTGACGACGTACCTGGTCGCAAGCGGGATCGGGGGCTTTGCGTTCAGCCTGTGGTTCCTCGCGCTGTTCCGCTTCATCGCCGGGATGGGCATCGGCGGTGAGTACACGGCCATCAACTCCGCGATCGACGAGCTGATCCCCTCCTATTACCGCGGCCGCACCGATATCGCGGTCAACGGCACCTACTGGGCGGGCGCGATGATCGGCGCCGCAGCGTCGATCCTGCTGCTCAACCCGAACCTGCTGCCCATCAACCTGGGTTGGCGCCTGGGCTTCTTCATCGGCCCGGTGCTCGGCGTGATCGCCCTCTACCTCCGGCACGTCCTTCCGGAGAGCCCACGCTGGCTCATGACCCACAACCGCAACGACGAGGCAGAACAGATCGTCGACACGATCGAGCAGCAGGCCCGGGAACAGGGCGTTCAGCTCAAGCCAGTACCCGAGAGCAAGGCTCTCGAGGTCACCGGCCGAGGCGTTATCCCGTACCTGCAGATCGCCAGGACGGTTCTGGCCGAGTATCCCTCACGGTCGTTCCTGGGCTTCTCGATGATGGTGACGCAAGCGTTCCTCTACAACGCGATCTTCTTCAGCAACGCGTCAGTCCTTCACAACTTCTACAACGTCCCGCCCGATCGCGTCGGCGTCTTCTTCTTCCCGTTCGCACTCTGCAACCTGGCCGGCCCCCTCCTGATCGGCCACCTGTTCGACACAGTCGGCCGCCGCAAGATGATCATGTTCACGTACTGCGCTTCCGGCATCCTGCTGGCGATCTCAGCCCTGTTCTTCCTGGCCGGCTCCCTCACCGCGATCACCCAGACACTCTTCTGGTGCGGGATCTTCTTCCTGGCCTCGGCGGGGGCCTCCTCTGCGTATCTCACCGTCAGCGAGATCTTTCCGCTCGAGCTGCGGGCTCAGGCCATCGCTCTGTTCTTTGCCGTCTCCCAGCTGGCCGGAGGCGTGGCTGCCCCGTTCATCTTCGGCAACCTGATCGGAAACGGCACCAGTCGAGGACCGCTGACCGTGGGCTACATGATCGGCGCGGCTGTGATGTTCGTCGGAGGGTTGATCGCCTGGTTCTTCGGGGTTGACGCCGAGCGGAAGTCGCTGGAGGAGATCGCCACGCCGCTGAGCGCGGTGTCGCGCCCGGGCAAGGCCCGGGCGCCCGCGACCTGACGTCAGACAAGATTGGCGTCGTGATCGACTGCGATGTTCGCGCCGCAACGCCCCCCGTCTCGGCGCTTCACGAATACCTCGATGGCTACTGGCATGACACGGTCGTGGAGCGCGGTGTCCGCAGCATCGAGCCGAGCTACGAGCTGCCGGGCACCGGTGCTCGCGTGCCGGGGCTGCCGCCGGACGCCAGCCTGGCGGTAGTCAACCCGATCTCGGCCATCGAAGCCCTGCACAGCGAGGACCTCGCGGCCGCTCTGGCCAGAGGCCTGAACGAATGGCTTCGTGCGCGATGGCTCGACGCCGATCCGCGGCTGCGTGGCTCGATCACAGTGGCGCCGCAGAGCACCGAGCTTGCGGTTGCTGAGATCGACCGCCTGGCGGGAGAGGGCCGCTTTGTGCAGGTGCTCATGCCTCTGCGCGGTCAGCACCCTCTCGGCCGACGCCTCTACTGGCCGATCTACGAAGCCTGCGTGAGGCACGGTCTGGCCCTGGCGGTGCGTGCTGGCGGCAACATCGGGAGCGCGATCACCCCGGTGGGCTGGCCGTCCCACCTTGTCGAGGATCACGCCACCCAGAGCCAGGCCTTCCAGTCGCAGGTGATGAGCCTGCTTCTCGAAGGCGTGTTCCACCGGCTTCCGAGGCTCAAGGTGGTGCTGATCGGCTCAGGCGTCACCTGGCTCCCTTCGCTGTGCTGGCGGTTGGACAAGAACTGGAAGGGCATCCGACGTGAGGTGCCCTGGGTGGAGCGGCCGCCCTCGGAGGTCGTCAGGAGCTGCGTGCGGCTTACGGTCCGTCCCTTCGACGCGCCTCAAGACGCCTTCGCCGAGGTGCTGGCGCAGCTGGGTTCGGAGTCCATGCTGCTGTACTCCGGAGGAGACGAGCCGGTACCCGAGGTCGATTACGACGAAAACGCTCGCCAGACGTACTCGCGCCTGAGAGACTAGGCACGTGGCCACACTGGTGAAGACCGGCCTGGTGGATTGCGACATCCACAACTACCCCGCCTCGAATGCCCGGCTGCGACCTTACCTCGCCGAACGGTGGCGCCGGCACATGGAGCGGTTCGGGGCGCGGAGCCGGCACGGGCTGGCTGAGGGCTATCCCTACCCGAAGTCGGCTCCGCAGGCGGCCCGGGTGGACGCCTGGCCTCCCGATGGCGGCCCGCCGGGTTCAAGTCTGGCGTTCATGCGCCAGCAGCTCCTCGATCCGCTCGGCACGAGTTTCGGAGTCCTCAACTGCCTTCACGCTGGAGCCAGTCAGGTCGACGCCGAGCTTGGCGCGGCTCTCTGCAGCGCGGTCAACGACTGGCAGGTGGCCGAGTGGCTTGAACCAGAGCCGAGGCTAAGGGCCTCGATCGTAATCCCATTTGACTCCGGCGACCTGAGCGCAGCCGAGATCGATCGGGTGGCTGAGCACCCCGGCTTCGTTCAGGCTCTGATGCTGGTCCGAACCCTCGAGCCGATTGGACGCCGTCGCTACTGGCCCGTCTATGAGGCGTGCGAGCGCAACGGCCTGCCGGTCGGGATCCACTTCGGCGGTTACAGCGGGCACCCGGTGTCCTCCTCCGGATGGCCCTCCTACTACCTGGAGGACCACACCTCGATGGCGATGGCCTTCCAGGCTCAGCTCGTCTCGCTCGTGTTCGAGGGCGTATTCGAGCGCTTTCCCGATTTGCAGGTCGTCTGCATCGAGGGCGGAGTCGCCTGGCTGCCGCCACTGGTCTGGCGAATGGACCGGCTGTTCCACGAGATGCACGACGAGGTGCCAGAGCTCCACCGGCTGCCGTCCGAGTACGTACGCGAGCACGTCTGGCTTACGACGCAGCCTGTGGAGGAGCCCGATCGCCCGGAGCAGTTGATCCAGGTATTCGAGCGGATCGGCCAGGACCGCCTCCTGTTTGCCACCGACTACCCACACTGGGACTACGACGACCCCGCCCGCGCCTTCCCGGCCCCGCTGCCGGACGGCCTTCGGGAGCAGGTCTATCGCGCCAACGCGATGGCGCTGTACGGGCTGCCGAAGCTCTGAAGCACGTCGTGGCAGCCGCTGCGGAGATTCCGCCGGGCGGCCGCAGAATCGTGACGCTGGAGGGCCGATCCATCGGCGTCTTCAATATCGGAGGCGAATTCTTTGCGCTGCGCAACGTGTGCCCACATCAGGGCGGTCCGCTGTGCCAGGGGGTTCTGAGCGGGTTCGTCGTGCCTGGCACCCCCGGGGAGTACCGCTACCTGCGCCGGGGAGAGATACTCCGCTGCCCGTGGCATGGCTGGGAGTTCGACATCCGTACCGGCCAGTCCTACCTCGATCCAGCCCGGACGCGGGTCCATACGTACCCGGTCGAGCTGGTGGCGGGTCCCTACGTGGCCGAGACGTACCCGGTCATGGTCGAGGGAGACGTTGTCGTCGTTCAGGTCTAGCGGCCGCTTCGGTCCCCCAGTCCTGACTTCACCCCCCCCCGCTGCGTCGACATGCGCCAGACGCCCCTCGCAAGGGGCGCTGGCACCTCTGATACGAAGCAGCCTGCCAAACCGATAACCGACCCACAAAACGTCGCTGCCGCCAGGTAGTGCCACCTCCCTGACGCCTCGCCGCAGTCAGCGGCGCCTGCCCCGTTGCCTATCGGTCAAGAACGCAGAGGTCGGCGCGGCCCGCAGCCAGGATGGTGTTGACCTCGTCGAGTGTGGTGATCTGGCCAAAGGCGATAGTCGGCGCGCCGGCCTCGTTGCGGACGCGGTCAGAGCATGGGACGCCGTACATTCGCCCGTACTCGGGATGCGAGTCGAAAGTCGTCTGGCCGGTCAAGACCAGGAGGATGTCGGCGGCCGCCTCGCGCATCATCACGGCGGCTGCCAGCGAATCAGACTGGCGCAGGCCGCCTTTCACGTGGTCAGCCGCTGAGAAGGCCACGGCCAGCGGCAGCTCGGGTGGCCACGCCGCGCGCACCGCGTTCAACACCTGGAGCGGATAGCGCATCCGGTTCTCGAGGCTGCCGCCGAACTCATCCTGCCGCCGGTTGGACAGTGGGGAGATGAAGGAGGCCATCAGACCGCCGCGCGAGAAATCGAGCATCAGCATGCGGTGCCCGACCTCGGCGGCCTGACGCGCAGCCGCAACGAAGTCGATGCAGACGCTCTCCATCCCCTGGCGGTCAAGCTCACGCGGCACGGGCATCCAGGGAGCGTGCGCGATCGGTGACGCCGAAACGACCTGCCACGCGTCAGTCTCGGGGAGGGGACGGTCGACGCCAAATCGCGACTGCCGGCACGAACCTCGCCGGCCGGCGTGGCCAATCTGGAGGCAGACCAACGGGCCGTCCGGCGGCGGGGAGGAGATCCCGACAGGCGTTTCGGGAGTTACCCGGCCCTCGGGGGAGACGGCGTGAAGCCCGCTGATCACCAGGCCCGCTCCCTGGTCGAGCGGCGCGCCTCGGGGGAAAAAAGCCAGGCGGTTCGGGATGGTCAACGAACGAAGGTGGAGCGGCGCAAAGATCGGGGGCGGCGCGGCGTAGCCGGCCCGGCCAGTCGCCCGCTCGGCGAAGTCCGCCTCCACGCGGCGCACGAAGTCGGCGTCGCGAACCGTCAGGTTGGTGTGGCTGACGCGCGGGGTCCGCGTCATCAGCTGGTACGCGAACTGCAGCCGGTCGAACGTGAAGTAGCGCTGGAGCGACTGGAAGTAGTCGCACGAGATGCGCGAAGCCTGCTGGAGGCGCTCGACAACCGGCTGGCGCTCCAGCTCGAACTCGGCCAGCGAGGGATCGAGCCGGCCGCGGTGCTTGACGAATGCCCTGGCCAGACAGATCGCATCTTCGAGTGCGAGCTTCGTCCCTGAGCCGATCGACCAGTGTGCGGTGTGGGCGGCATCACCCAGGATGACCAGGTTGTCCGCGTGCCAGGATCGGCAGTGGACCCAGGGGAAGTTGATCCAGAGCGACCGGTTGGAGAGCATGCGGTGCCCCTGCAGGTCCTCCGCGAAGACGCCCTCGCACAGCTCCAGCGAGCCCTGCTCGTCGAGCTGATCGAGGCCGGCTCGCTGCCAGGTCTCCTCTGAGATCAGGAGCACCATCGTGCTGCGTGACTCGTCGTACGGGTAGCAGTGGGCCTGGAAGAGTCCCCAGTCGGTCTCCCGGAAGATGTAAGTGAAGACGGGAAAGGCGAGGTCCGCACCGAACCAGGCGTACTTCGACGGCGCCAGGTCGATCAAAGGCCCCAGCCGGTCGGCCAGCGTGTGGCGGACGAATGAGTTGGCGCCGTCGGCGCCGACGATGAGGTCGGCGTCCAGGTAGGGCTCGAGGCTGTCGACCTCGCGGAGGAAGACCAGGTCGACCCCCAGCTCAGCGGCGCGCGCCTGAAGGATGCTCAGCAGGTGCTTGCGGCCGACACCGCTGAAGACGTTGCCGCGAATGCGGGTGCTGGTGCCGCGGTAGCGGACGTCGATCGGGTTCCAGTTCGCGCAGGCATCGGTGATGGAGACGTAGCTCTCGTAGTCGGCGTGCTCCAGCTCATCGAGTGAGCCCTCTGAGAAGACAACACCCCAGCCGAAGGTCGCGTCCGGGTGATTGCGCTCGAACACGGCGATCTCGTGCCGCGGGTCGGCGCGCTTCATCAGGATGGCGAAGTAGAGCCCCGCCGGCCCTGCACCGAGGACGTTGATCTTCATGCGAGCACGTCAGCAAGCCGTTCGAGCTGGTCCAGCTGCGACACGGTGGGCAGCAGCACCAGCTCGTCGCAGCCCTCCTCCTCGTATGCCCGGGCGAGGTCCTTGACCGCTGCCGGCCGGGTGAGGTTTCCGGCCACGATCCGCTCCTCGAACCCGCCGGTGAAGCGATAGTAATCGCGCAGATAGTCAGCCCCGCGGGCGATCGTCGTCGAGCTGCCGAGAGCGAAGTATGCCTGACCCCAGAGCTGGGGGACGCCCGGACGGCCGGCCTCGGCCCAGGCGGCACGCACCCGAGCCGCCGCCCCGGCAAACGCGCGTGGCGGACCGCCCCCGTGCACGTAGCCGTCGGCATGGCGCGCGGCTCGGGCGAAGGCCGCGCTTCCGCCCCCGCCAACCAGCAAGGCCGGCCCGTCTGGCTGGGCCGGCCGAGGGCCGACCAGGTCCTCTTCCCAGACCCGGCGCAGGTCAAGCAGCTGGCACGTGAGGTCGACGCCGCGGTGACCGGGATCGACGCCGGCGGCTTCGTAGTCGTCGTGGCGGGCGCCCAGGCCCAGGCCGAGGACAAGCCGGCCGCCGGAGAGGGCGTCCAATGAGGCCGCCTGCTTTGCCAGCAGCGCGGTGTTGCGGATGGGACCGATCACGATCATCGTCACCAGCCGCACCCGCTCGGTCACCGCAGCGCAGGCGGCGAGCGACGCCAGAGGATCCCAGCAGTCGTACACCAGGCGGTCGACCACTCCCAACGACGAGAAGCGGGCGTCGGCCTGGAGGGCCCACTGGAGGACCAGATCGCGGTCTGCGCCGGGGGTCGAGGTGGGAACGCCGACGCCGACCCGCATCACTCTCCCAGGCCCACGACGAGTGTGTCGCAGTCGAGCTCGGCGGGCGCGCCCCAGGTGGCGCTGTTGCGGGCCACGATCTCCCCCAGCAGGGCAGCCCGCTCGGAGTGGGCCCGGACGGGCTCGCCGTTCGCGTCGAGCCGGCCGAGCAGCAGTCGGGCAGCGGTAACGTGGCCGTCCGGGGACACGTCCACGAGAGCAACCGCCGAGTCGCGAGGCATCCGGGCGGCGAGCGGGCCATCGTAGCCGAAGACGAACGAGCCCAGCCCGTGGAAGATCGGTGCACTCCGGTGCACCTCGACACCCTGCACCGTATGCGAGTGGCACCCGAACACGACACAAGCCCCCGCCTCCACCAGCTTTCGCCCGAGCTCGCGCTGGTAGCGCTCGGGCCGGTCCGCCCAGCTCACGCCCCAGTGCATCACGGCGACCACGATGGGTGCCAGCTGTCGGGCACGCCGCACCGCGTCCAGCAATCCAGCCTGGTCTTCGGGAGCGACGGCAGTGTCGATGCGGGGCGGCGTGCCCGGCTCCCAGGCCAGACGGCCGTCGTCCGGCTCGTAGGACGTGGTCACCCGTACACCGGCCATGCCGGGACGGTGCGTGCCGGCCAGGTACTTCTCCAGCCCGACGCAGGTGGCGGTGACCAGCGCCACGTCGGTCCCGCCGGCCCGCCGCACGACCGGGTTCAGGGCCGCCTGCACGTTGTCGCCGATGCCGAGCGGCGTTACGCCTGACCGCTGCAGCTCGTCCGCCATGTCCCGCAGCGCGGCCCATCCGTGGTCGCCGCAGTGGTTGTTCGCGACTGAAACCGCGTCCACTCCCAACGCCGCCACGTCGGCGATCAGGGCGGGGTCGCCCCGGAGGACGATGTCTTCCCGCTGCGGATTGTCGTGGGAGGTCAGCGGCACCTCGAGGTTGCCGACCACGTAGTCGGCGTGGCGCAGGACTTGAAGGAGCGAATCCGCGGGCGGCTGACGCACGTGGAGCAGGGGCCTCATCACGACCAGGTCGCCGACCCCGGCGATCAGCAACGAGCGGCCTCGCGCGCCCGCCGAACTGCCTCCTGCACGAACGTGACGATCTCGGCGAGGCGGCTGCCGGTGCCGAACACGCGGTAGCCCATCGCCTCCAGTGCCGGGAGGTCGCCGGCCGGGATGGTGCCGCCGACCATCAGCACGACGTCACCGGCACCCTCCTCGTCGAGCCGCAGCCGAAGCCGGGTGCAGTAGTCCATGTGCGCACCCGAGAGGATGGACAGCCCGACCGCCTCGGCGTCCTCCTGCAGGATGGCGGTCACGATCTGCTCCACGGTTTGATGGCGGCCGGTGTAGATCACCTCCATGCCGGCGTCCTTGAGAGCCTTTGCCACGACCTTGGCGCCGCGATCGTGGCCGTCGAGCCCGGGCTTGGCCACGACCACCCGGATGGGCCGCATCCTGCTATCCCCTCGGCCCAGCCCGCGAATCGGGCTTCGCGGGGACCCCGGGAGAGGCGGAGGGTCGGGGTGGCGGGTGTTCACCACCGCGTGATCAGCCCCAGCCGTAGGTCCTCGTCGATCAGCCGGGGGTCGCGCTCGGCCGGGTCGCCGTAGCCGCCTCCGCCGGCGAGCTGGAAGGACACCACGTCGTCGTATCGGAGATCGACCGACGCCTTGCCCCCGATCTCGTACTCGCCGTCGGTCCCCGGATTGATCACCGTCCGGCCCAGCTTCCCCGGCTCGCCACCCATCACGCCGAAGGGCCGGAAGCGGTGGCGCTCCGACAGGTTGGTGAACTTGATCGACTCGCCCAGGATGCGGACGTCTCGGCGTACGCCCAGGCCTCCGCGGTGCCTGCCGCGGCCACACGAGTCGGGGATGAATTCGAACCGCTCCACGATCACCGGAGTGGCCGCTTCCACGGCCTCGACCGGGATGTTTGCCGCGTTGTATGGCGAGCTCATCGCTTCACAGCCATCTCTGGTTGCCCGGCTGCCGGTGCCGCCGTGGATCAGTTCGTAGCCCACGAATCGGCGGCGCCGCACTGGGTCCCAGGCGCCGAAGGTGGCGTTGCAGAAGTGACTGTTGGCGGCGGTCACCGCTTCGGGTGCGGCCGGCGCCAGCGCCCCCAGGATCACCTCGAAGATGCGCGTGCAGATGGCGGCGCGGGGGCCGCCACCGGCGGGGGGTCGGGGGTTCAAGAAGCAGCCCTGGGGAGCGGTTATCTCGATCGGACGCAGGGCGCCGGCGTTCATCGGCCCATGGGGATCGGTCAGGCACTTCACGGCCGCATAGACGTAAGACCGCGTGTAGTTGAAGTAGGAGTTCAGGCCAGACTCCGTCTGGGGGTCGGTGCCCTGGAAGTCGATCGAGATCCGGTCCCCGGCGACCGTTACCTTGACTGCGATGCGGAGCGGGTCGGTGCCCGTGCCACAGTCGTCCATGAAGTCCTCGAAGGCGTATTCGCCGTCGGGCATTTCGGAGATCTGTTCACGGACCCGGGTCTCGGTCTGATCGAGCATCTGGTCGACGCAAGCATCTACGGTCTTGCGCTCGAAGCGATCGTAGAGCTCGCCGATGCGGCGCTCGCCGACCAGCAACGAGGCTCGCTGGGAGCGGAGGTCACCCAGGACGTTGCGCGGCACTCGCGAGTTGGCCGCGATGATAGCCAGCGCCGCCTGGTTCTCGCGGCCCTCTTCGACGATCTTGACCGGCGGGATGCGCAGGCCCTCCTGGTGCCAGTCGAAGATGCCTTCAACGGCCTGGCTGCCCGGCCGCGAGCCGCCGACGTCTGTGTGGTGGACAAGGTTGACGCCGAAGCCGACCAGCTCGCCTTGCCAGAAGCAGGGCTGGGCCACGAGGAAGTCGGGAAAGTGGCCGGATCCCAGCTGGGGGTCGTTGAGCAGTAGGGTGTCGCCCGGCCGGAGCGTCGGGACCGGAAAGGCCGTCAGGAAGTTGTGCATGGCGAAGTTCATAGCGCCCATGTGGCCGGGGCTGTATGGGCCCTGGGCCGACATGCGGCCCTTTGCGTCGAAGATCGCGACCGAGAAATCCTGGCCCTCGCGGGCCTGGATCGAGTAGGCGGTCCGCTGGACCGTCGACCCGATCTCGATGCAGATCGACTGCAGGCCGCCCCACACGACGCCGAGGGTGATCGGGTCAGGTGCTGTCATGACACGAGAAGGCTCCCGTAGTCGTCCACGACGGCCTTGACGCCAGGAGGAATGACGGTGGTCGACTCGCGCTCCTCGACGATGGCCGGTCCTTCGAGCTCCCGCCCGGGAGCAAGCTCCGTGCGGTCCCAAACGGGCGTTTCCACGAAGCCCCCGCACTCCGGAAAGTAGGCCTGCCTCTCGGCTCGCCCCCGGGAGGCGGAGAGAGTGCGGGTTATCCTGGGCAGCTCCACCAGCGGGCTTTCCAGGATTGCGGTGAGCCGCCAGGTGGTTGCCTCAAGCGCCTCGCCCGGACTGGCCATCCCGTAGCGGCGGCCGTAGAGCCGCTCGAATTCCTCTCGGGCGTTGGCGTGCGGCACGGTCAGCTCATAACCCTGGCCGGCGTAGCGCAGGTCCACCTCGCGGACGCAGGCCACTGGCTCGGGATCGAGAACCTCCTCCGCCTCACGCTGCATCTCCGCAAAGATCGCTTCGGCCTCGGCAGGATCGAGTTGGTCGAATGCGACCAGGTGGCTGCGCGAGACGTCGAACTTCACGTCCGCGCCGAGCAGGCCGATCGCCGACGCGACGCCCGCCGAGGCGGGGAGGATCAGCTTGCGGATGCCCAGCGCCCCGGCCAGCCGGGCGGCGTGGGCGGGACCGCAGCCGCCCGTGGCGACGAACGCCAGAGCGCGGGGATCGTGGCCTCGCTCGATCGAAACGACACGAGTCGCCAGCTCCATGTTCGTGTTGACGATGGCGTGGATGCCCCAGGCCGCTTCCTCCACCGACATGCCGAGAGGCGCTGCGACCTGACTTTCGATCGCGCCGCGAGCTGCTCCCAGGTCCAGCCGCATCGCGCCGCCGGCGAAGTTGTGAGGGTTGAGGTAGCCCAGCACGAGGTTGGCATCCGTGACGGTCGGATCCGCACCGCCTCTTGCGTAGCAGACTGGCCCGGGAGCCGAGCCGGCTGAGTCCGGGCCGACGCGGATCGTCCCTAGCCCGGCACGGGCGATCGAGCCACCGCCGGCGCCGATCTCGACGAGATCCAGCGAGCGTACGTTCATCGGGATGCCGCTGCCGGGCGCCAGGCGGACGCGGTGCAGCTCGAAGGTGTCCACTGTCTGGGGCCGCCCGCCGGTGACCAGCGCCAGCTTGGCGGTGGTGCCGCCCATGTCGAAGGCGATCAGGTCGGCGGCGCGGCCGAGCGCACCGTACTTTGCCGCGATCAGCGCGCCCGCGGCCGGCCCAGACTCGATCATGCGAACGGGGAAGCGGGTCATCGTCTCGGCGGTGGCCGCGCCACCCCCCGACTGCATGATGAACAGCCGCCCGCGGTAGCCCCGTTGCGTCAGCTGCAAGGTCAGGGCGCGCAGGTACTCGCGCACCGCGCGGACCAGATAGGCGTTGATCACGGTCGTGCTGGTCCGCTCGTACTCGCGGAACTGTGGTGAGACCTCGCAGGACAGGGACACGTCGATCTCGGGCGCGATTTCACGTACGAGGTCGGCGAAACGGTGCTCGTGATCGGGGTTCGCGTAGCTGTGCAGGAAGCAGACGGCAAGGCTCCTGACCCCGCGCTCGCGCATCTCGTGGATGGCGCTGCGCGCCTGTGCCGGGTCGAGTGCGCGGTGAACGCCGCCGTCCGCGCGCAGGCGCTCATCGATCTCCCAGATCCAGGTTCGGTCGATCAATGGACCCGGCTTCTCGATCTGCAGGTCGTACAGCTGGTAGCGCTTCTGCCGGCCGATGGCGAGGACGTCGCGGAAACCCCGGGTCGTGGCGAGCGCCACCGCGGTGGCCTTGCGCTCGATCACGACGTTGGATCCAAGCGTGGTGCCGTGGACGGCCCTGGTGAGCTCGTGCCATGGAGTCCCCGTTCTCTGCATCAGTTCGTCGAGGCCCGCAAGGCAAGCATCGCTCGGATCGGGGTAAGTGGTCAGGTGCTTGCCTGTGTGGAGACTCCCCTCGGCATCCTGGAGCACGAGGTCAGTGAACGTGCCGCCGACGTCGAATGCGACTTGCGCGCTCATTTCCCGAGGTAATCCGAGTTGTGCTGGCCGAGTGCCGGCGCCGGCGTGAATGAGTCAGGCGCGCCGGTCTTGATCGGATTGCCGAGCAGCTCGCGCTCACCGTCGCTCACGACCATCTCGCGCTCGCGGACCTGAGGATCCCTGAGCACGCGGTCGACCGTGTTCACGGGGCCGCCGGGCACGCCGGCCGCCCAGATCAGGTCGACCCACTCGTCGGTGGAGCGTTCCACGAACCGGCTCTGCAGCCGCTCGATCACCTCTTCACGTCGAACGCGACGAGTCTCATTGTCGGGATAGGCATGGATCAGCTCCTCGAGGCCCATGGCTTTGCACAGCGGGGCCCAGAAGTTCTCGCCGAAGACCGCCACGACGACGTGGCCGTCGGCCGTCTGGAACGCCTCGTATGGCACGATGCTCGGGTGGGCACTGCCGACCGGGCCTGGCACCTGGCCGTCGGTGAGGAAGTACTGGGCCACGTAGGTCAGCAGCGAAACCTGCACGTCCAGCAGGGAGAGGTCGATGTGCTGGCCCGTCTGGCCACGCTCGCGCTCGCGCCTGAGGAGGGCGGCGCAAACGGCCAGCGCGGCGAACGCGCCACCGGCGAGGTCGCCGATGGGGATGCCGGCGCGCACGGGCCGGCCACCTGGTTCGCCGGTGATCGACATGCCCCCGCCCATCGCCTGCAGGACCAGGTCGTAGGCCGGCAGGTCCCGATACGGGCCGTTCACGCCGAAGGCCGTCATCGAGCAGGTGACGAGGTCGGGCTTGATTGCCCTGAGATGTTCCGGGGTGAGGTGCAGGCGTTCCATCACGCCGGCGCGAAAGTTGTCGATGACGGCGTCGGCCGTCCTGACCAGGCCCAGGAAGCGGCCGCGGTCGCGCTCGTCCCGAAGGTCCAAGACCACGCTCTTCTTGTTGCGGTTGACCGCCATGAAGTAGGCGGAGCGGCCGTCGGGCTCGAAGGGCGGGCCCATCCGGCGCATCGGATCTCCCTCCGGGCTCTCGACCTTGAGCACCTCGGCGCCCATGTCAGCCAGGAGCATGGTTGCGTACGGGCCCGCCAGCATCCTCGTGAGGTCCAGGATGCGGAAACCACAGAGCGTGTCGGTCACCAGCCTCCTCGCTTCAGGACGTCGCGCCCGATCAGCCCCTTCAGGATCTCGCTCGTGCCGCCGCCGTAGAGGAGGAAGCGCGCGTCGCGGAAGTAGCGCTGGACGGGGTACTCCACGGCGTAGCCGTATGAGCCGAACACGCGTGTGGCCTCGTCGACGATGCGGACGCAGACCTCGGTCGCGAAGTACTTGGCCATGGCCGCAACCGTTGTCACGTCGTCACCCGCGTCCACCCGACCGGCGGCGTCGTAGGTCGACAGCCGAGCGGCGTGAAGCTCGGTGGCCATGTCCGCCAGCTTGGCGCTGATGAGCTGGAACTCCCCGATCGGACGGCCGAACGCCCTGCGCTCTTCGGCGTAGCGGGCGCTGTCCGCCAGAGCTCTGCGGCCCAGCCCGATGGCCAGGGCGGCGGTCATGATCCGAATCTCGGACAGGGTGCCGCCGACGTTCTTGACTCCCTGGCCCTCGGCCCCGAGGAGCGCGTCAGCATCCACGTCGCAGTCGATGTGGACCTCGCTGGTCAGCGAGCTGCGCGTGCCCAGCTTTTCGATGGGTCTACCCACCGTGTAGCCAGGGGTGCCGGCGTCGAGCAGAAACAGCGCGATGTCCTTGATCCCCGGATCGTCGGACGTCTTCGCTCCCACGGTCAGGAAGTCGGCTTCGGGGGCGCTGGTGATCCAGGTCTTGCTGCCCGTGATGTGCCAGCCATTGTCGGTGCGGCGCGCGCGGGTGCGCATCGCCCCGAGGTCGCTGCCAGCCTCCGGCTCGGTCAGGGCGAAGGTGCCGACCTTCTCTCCGCGGATCGCCGGCCTGAGGTACCGATCGTGGTGTTCGGGCGTGCCGAAGCGGTGGACGAAGACGGTGCCCATCAGGCTCTGCATGGCTGCGATGGCGGCCAGGCTCAGCGAGCCCGCGGCCAGCTCCTCGTAGAAGATGCAGGCGGTCTGGAAGTCGGCGCCCTGGCCGCCGGCGTCCTCCGGGTACCGGAGTCCGAAGTAGCCGAGCTCAGCGAGCCGCCTGAACAGGTGGTGCGGAAACTGACCGTCGCGATCAAGCTCCTCCGCGACGGGAAGTACCTCGCGGTCCACGAAGTCGCGCACGCTGCTCCGAAAGAGCACGCGCTCCTGGCGCATCTCAACGCCCATAGATGACGATGCTCGGCCCGGGACGGTCGACCCCGGCGAAGCCCCAGATTGGCAGGTAGAACGTATCGATGGGATCGTAAACGGCGCCGCTCCGACCGGGGCTGAAGGTGGCCAGCACAGGCCTATCCTCGACTGGCGGCGGAGGGCCTTGGCCACCCGTTTTTGAACCGGCGATGACATAGGCGGGGTCGTCGACGCTCGGGTTCAGCCGGAAGCGCGTTGTATAGCGGCCCTGCAGGAACCCGGCAGCCAGCCGGTCATGGACCACGCGGTCGTTGTCGTCGACCATGGCCTGATCGTAGAAGGGGCTGACGTAGTAGGGGGTCTCGATCGTGGCACCGGCAGGCGCGTGCCGCATCAGCCACTCGGCGGCCTGGGTGCGGGTGTCGGTGGTGGCCAACAGGCGGTCGGTGTGGACGGAGGCCCACAGCGAAGGCAGGAGCAGGGCCAGCGCTATCGGGACGGCCGCCGCCCTCAGGCGGCCGGGGACCGCCCCCACCAGGCCCCCCGCCAGCACGCTGAGGGCCGGCAGCAATGGCAGCACGTAGCGCCAGAAGACCTCGTGGCTGGCGCCGACCACGAGGAGGTAGCCGGCCGCGAAGGCGAGCAGCGCGCGGTCTGGTTTGGTTCGCCTGAGTGCCGCCACCACGAGTCCGCCAAGGGCCATCGCGTAGGCGCCCAGCCCCATCCCGAAGGGCAGGCTGACCGTCGGGTGATAGACCCATCCCAGGGGCGTGCCGTAGTGGTACCCGAAGCCGCGCCCGCCCAGAAAGGCAAGGCCAGAGGCGTAATCGGCGGGGTGGAGGAACACGATTGCGAGGGGGATGGCAAACGCGAGGAGGGCCCCGGCGAGCGAGGCGGTCATCATTCGCCAGCGCTGGTCTGACTGGAGGGCCATGGCAAGCACGAAGACGATGGCCAGGCCGCCCGTGTACTTCGTCGCTGCGGCCAGGCCGCAGAGGGCGCCGGCGGCGGCGAAGCCGAGGGCGGCGCCGGCCGGGGCCGCATTCGGCGGGGCCGCGTTCAGGGCCGCGGCCAGCGCCGCAGCCACGAACATGGTCTGGATGAAGTCGATCGTGGCCATGTGCGCCTGGCGCACGGCGAGCGGCGAGAGCGCCAGCGCGAAGGCGGCGACCACGGCGGCCGAGTCTCCGTATGCCCTCCGTGCGGCCATGAAGACGAACGCGATGGTCGCCACGAAGGCGCCGGTAGAGAGGGCACGACCCGTCAGATAGGCGCCCGAGGGGTCGGCCACAGTGGCGCCGCCAAGATTGCGGGTGATCTTCTCGGCCGCGGCGACGATGTAGAAGGCCAGCGGCGGCCAGTTGGCGAAGAGCGGGTCGAGGCTGCCCTCGGCAGCCATACGCACTGACCGGCCGACCAGCACGTCCTCGTCGGGCCGGAAGAGGTAGGGGAGTCCGAAGTTCAGCCCCCAGACGGCGAGCGCGACCCCGGCCAGGACGGCGGCCAGACCCGCGCCCAGCGCCGCCCTCGCGGGCAGCCTGGCCACCGCCCGCGCGTAGCCGCCGTTCACCCGCGCTCGCACGGTTTACCGCACATTGCCGGAAAAGGGGCCCATCCGCGCTTCACCAATACGCCCTTTGCCGGAAATCGAGCCTGATCACGGTTTACAAGCGGGGTTGACAGATGGCGCGCGCTGCCCGATCGTCGATCTCGTGCTCCAATGCCCGCCCGGGGTGGGTGTGCCCCCTTGGGAGGGTGGGGGCCAGCCGGCCAGGCGCCGGCCGGTGACGCGCTGTTCGGCAAGCGCAGCCCCAACGCGATCGGGTTCCACAGACCGCAACGCTACCGCCACAACGATGTGGCGCCGCCTCCGATTGCCGGAGGCGGCGGTCCAATCACCTGTGCCCTGTCGCCACGGCCACGTCGAGGAGCGCTTCGAGGTTGGCACGAGCACGCGACGGCGGATGGGCCAGCAGGTGTTGCACGCTGCGGGCGGTGTGACGCTGATCCTCGGCCTCGCGAGCATTCAAGGCATCCTCGACCTGGTCGACCACGTAGTTCCCCAGGCCGATGACGTGGCCGCGGAACATGGCCATGTCCAGCGGCGGGAGGGAGCCCGCCACCGACCGGTAGCCGTCGATCATTGCCCGGGCGCCGGCCACATTCACGCCGTTGTCCGGGTCCACAGCCCACTGCGTCAACGCGTTGCCCAGTTCCCAGCTCGGTGGAAGTCCTCCCGCGTGTTCCCATCCGACGACGACCAGGCGGCCGTTCCCCCCGAGCCGGACGTGTCCCGGGTTCAGGTTCATGTGGCAGAGCACCGGTGGCGGCGGAGGCGTCCCTTCCCCGATGGTTCCTAGGTCGACCAGGGCGGGGATGGCCTCGGTCAGCGCGGACGCCCAGTCAGCGCGCTTGACCCTCGCCGTCGCCGCCAGCTCGCGCCACTCGGCCTCGGTGGCCGGCCCCGCTCCCGCGATCCAGCGGGTGGAGCGGCGAGAGGTGTGGTATGGGCTGATACGGCTGGGCGCGGGCAGCGCCAGGCGATGGATCTTGGCCAGGATCCGACCCACCTCGTGCGTGATCGTCGAGCTCACCGGCGCCGTCAGTGGTGGTCCGGAGTGGATCCACTCGTAGACGCGCCAGCTGTGCCCTCCGACCGACCCGACGATGGCGCCCGACCGGCTGCGCACCGGAGTGGGAAGCAGTATTCCGGCGCCGGCCGCGGCCTGCTGCAGGGCGACGTCGGTCTCCGCGTCGACGATCGGGCGCCACGTGTCCATCGTCCTGACCGCCCAGCGGCCCATCTCCGTCTCGAGCGACCATCGGCGCCCCATCTCGTCGGCCCGAGCCACCGACATCATCGGACCGGTCACCGCGCCCAGTCCGAAGGACGCAGCCACCGCCCTGGCCAGAGCCTCGTCGGCAACGTCCGCCTGTCCGCGCAGACGATCGACCTCAGCCTTGAGATCTGTCCAGCCGCGAAAGCCATACTGCTGGGCAAGCGACGCCTGGGCATCCGCCAGCGACGCTTCGGGCCGGAAGTCGCGAAGCCCGGCGAGGAGATCCTTCGCCTGGCGCCGCAGATGGTCGAGGTTCGGGTTGTCGGGGAGCGTCTTCACTGCAACACCTCGCTCTTGCTCGGACTCGCACGAGCGGAACAGAGCTTCGGTGTCCGTCGCTCGACATAAGCACAGGGGGGATGGCTTCAAGCCTTCCGGCGAGTCTCGACGCGACCCCAACGCGCTCGAACAAGGCTAGCCGGAAGGCGAGCGGTCGTTAAGGTCGTATTGCTGGCAAGGCCCAATCGACTTATCTCGAAGGTCTGCCGAGCGGGGCCCGATCTCGGCTAGCCAAAGATGCCGGCAGGTTCCTCACCTCCTCGGGGAAGCTGTAGACCGCTGCCCCTCTTGCCAGTCCGAATCAAGAGCGCTGGTCGGGGATCACTGTCCGGACCTTTGGCACTTCGGCGGTTAGGCCGTGCCTTGGTGGGGAACCGGACTGATCGCGTTTGTTTGCTTGGTCACCGGAGCCGTGGCCGGTCGTTGATTTTCTTAGTCGTCAGCCTTTCCCGGATCGAGTACAAGTCGATCAGAAGCTCGGCCTCCCTATAATCAGCAACGTTTAGTTGACTGACAGAGAACTTGCCGAATACTTTGCGCCGGGATACGAAGGTCACGGTTACGAGTTCAAGGGGGATTTTCCCCGAAAAGATGGCGTCTTCCTCGAGAAAGTCGCGCGGGCCGTTCTCGGCATGGCCAACCGATCCCGGGGGCGGTATTGTCATCATCGGCGTCAACGAGGATGCGAACCATGTTCCAAGCTATGACGGTCTGAGCGACTCAAATCTCGAAAGCTGGCACAACTATGACGAGGTTTCCGCCGCTCTCTCTCCTTACGCTGATCCGCACGTTACTATCAAATTGGAAGTGCGCACGGTTGACGGACACAACTACGTCGTTATTACAGTCGATGAATTCGCGGACATACCGGTGATCTGCGCGCAAGATAAATATGGCAAATGTCGAGTTGGAGCCGTTTACGTTCGCACAAGACGCAAGCCAGAGACTTCTGAAATACCATCGCAAACCGAAATGAGGGAAGTGTTAACGCTTGCCACTGACAAGTCCCTCGCTGCCTTCCTTCGCCGAATGCAGCGGGCGGGCCTGGAATTGCCTCCATCCACGATGGACGCCACAAGGTTCAATCACGAGCTTGATTGGGAATTCAAATGACACTGGCCCACGAAATCCAAACTCAGGGCCATTGGCAGATAATCGTTCGGGCTACCAAATTCATTCCTGATCGCATCCCATACAACGAGCTTGAATCCACGCTGACCCGCGCAAAAGTGAGTCTGCGAGGTTGGGATTTCCCTCACATTGGCGAAAGCAATGAGCTACGACGGCGCTTGAGCTCAGTCGGTTTCGAAACTGATTGGAACTACTATCGCGAAATTTCGCAGTTTTATCAGAGCGGTCAATTCGCCTATCTGTTGGCCATTCACGAGGATTGGGCGGATCGCGCCGGGGAGAGATGGCGACCGCCAGCATATTTCGCCCAGCGAGGGCCGCTGCTCGGAGTCGGCGATACGCTATCTCGATTCACAGAGGTTTTTGCCTTTGCCTCTAAGCTAGCGCTGACCCCGGCAGGTGACGACGAAATGTTCATCAAGGTTGAGCTTCGCCGACTAACGAATCGAATGTTATGGGTAGATAGTCCAAATCGATCGTCCTTCGACAATGAATACCGAACTGACTTGGAGATCTATCCCATGACTAGAGTGGTCCCACGCGGGGAATTGGTCGCCGACTACAAGCGCATCGCAGTTGAAGAGACTGCCAATCTATTCAAACGCTTCGGCTGGGATGCGTCATTGCCACTCCTTTCCGAACAACAGAATGAGCTACGTTGGTAGCTGCTTAGAACCGGAGGTCGTGAGCCGGTCTGTTCTTGTTGGGCCTTGCATGGCGGCTCTGGAGGCACCGTGGATAGACCTCTGTTTCCGTTTCGAGATGACCGAGGCTGGTGGTGGATTGGCGACTACTCAGACAAGCGCCGAGCTGCACGTAACCTTAGCGCTGCAAGACGCCCGTGCGCTGTCAGTGCAGGCGCTTCTGCGGACCTGGATCGCCGGCGATGTCGAACTCCACGCATCCGCATTGCTCCCGTACGAGGTGGCCGGCGGCCTGACTCAAGCTGTGGCAGCGGGCAAGCTCATGGCCGATAGAGTCGGCCCCGCATGGCGGTCAGCCATGGATATCCCACTGACTTACCACCTCTTGGGGGCGGCTGGCGAGGCCGCCGTCGCCATTGCGCGGCGGCTGGAGCGCCAGAGCGCTTACGACGCCGCGTACCTCGCTCTCGCGCTGGCGCTGCGGTCAGAGGTTTGGACCTTCGACAAGAAGCTGGCGCACAACGCGGGCAATCTCGGCTATCCGGTCATGCTGGTCGAATCCGCCGCCTGACCCCGGTCCAGGCCCACCAGGTGCATGTGCGCCACCGCTTGGGCAGCAGACGCCGCCAACGGAAGTCGTCCATCTTGCCTAGCTGAAGATGCCGACAGGTTCCTGGTAGGTCCCGAACACCTCCCGGAGCACGCCCATGACCTCGCCCACGGTGGCGTACGCCCGCACGCACTCGACTGCGTACGGCATCAGGTTGTCAGTCGCCTCCGCAGCGTCCCGCAGCCGCGCCAGTGTATTCCGCACCTCAGCGTCCGAGCGCCGCGACCGCACCTCGTTCAACCTCTCCAGCTGCTCGGTCAGCGCGGCGGGGTTGTGCTGGTACAGCCTGGTCGGCGGAGGCTCCTCCGCTGAGACGAAGATGTTCTCGCCCACCACTTTGCGCTCGCCGCTCTCGACGGCCATCGAGTGCCTGTACGCCTCTTGAAGCACCAACTGCTGGATGTAGCCGTCCTCGATGCACCGGGCCATACCGCCGCGCGCCCGCACGTCTTCCATCAGCTCCAGGATCCGCCGCTCGTACTCGTTGGTCAGCGACTCGACGAAGTAGGAGCCGGCGAGCGGGTCAGCCGTGTCCGCGATGCCCGACTCGAAAGCCACGATCTGCTGCGTGCGCAGCGCCAGCAGCATGGCGTCGGAGTCCGGGATCTCGAACGCCTCCTGCCATGTGTTGACCGTCAGCGACTGCAGCCCCCCAAGCACCAGCGCCATCGTCTCCACGGTCGCCCGCACGACGTTGTTCAGCGGCTGCCGGTGGCTGAATGTCGAGCCGCAGGTCCCCGCGAACCAGAGGAAGCGCCAGGAGCGAGGATCCTGCGCGCCATACGTCTCGCGCATCAACCGCGCCCAGATCCGGCGGGAGGCCCTGTACTTGGCCACCTCCTCGAAGAAGTTCATGAAGGCGCCGAGGTTCCAGGAGATGCGGGGGGCGAAGGCGTCGATCGGGATGCCACGGGACACCGCCCGGTCGATGTACTCGCGCGCGTTCGAGATGCAGAAGGCCATCTCCTGGACGGCATTCGCACCCGATTCGCGAATGTGATACCCGCAGACGGAGATCGGGTTAGCTCGCGGGATTACGCGGCTGCAGTACTCGAAGGTGTCTGCGACCAGCCTGAGCGAAGGCTCCACCGGAAAGACGCAGGCGCCCCTGGCGAAGAACTCCTTCAGGATGTCGTTCTGGACGATCGGGCGCAGGATCTCGGGCGCCAGCCCCTGCTTCTCGCCGGCAGCCTGATACAGAGCCAGGAACAGAAAGGCGGGAGCATTGATCGTGAAGCTGGTCGAGATCCGGTCGAGCGGAATGCCCTCGAACAGCACCTCGAAGTCGGCCAGCGAGTCGATCGCCACGCCGACGCGGCCCACCTCGGCGCGCCACTCAGGGTGGTCGGAGTCGTACCCCATCTGGGTGGGGAGGTCGAGGGCCACCGAGAGCCCGGTCACACCCTCCTCCGCCAGCAGCCGCCGGTTCCACTCATTGGTCTCGCGAGGTGTGCGGAACCCGGTGTAGGTCCGCATCGTCCAGAGCATCTCGCGGTACATGAGCGGATAGGGGCCACGGGTCATGGGGTACTCGCCGGGATCGCCGAGGTCCCGCGCGTAGTCGAGGTCGGCAACGTCGGCCGGCCGGTAGAGCGGCTTGATCTCGACGCCGGCGGTCGTCTCGACTGGGCTGGTCTGGCTTGTCTCGTGGGCCATCGGAATTCCTCCGGAAGCTATGCCAAACCTTTTATCACGACCTGCGCCACACCAGCCGCTCGGTCAGCTCGACGAGCTCGTCGACCAGCTCGCCCGCCACCCGAAGCCGGCGTGCGGCGGCCAGGGCCTCGTCGTCCAGCGCCCGGATCTTGTCCTCAGCCTCCGCCAGAGCGCCGCTCTCGACCATCAGGTTGCGAAGGGTGTCAACGTCCTTCACTGTCTCGGCCTCCGGGCACAGGCCGAGCGTGCGTGCCCAGAGCCAGGTCGGCTTCCGTTCGCGGAGATCCTCGCCGCTCGGCTTGCCCGTTACCTCCGGGTCGCCGAACGCACCCAGGACGTCGTCACGCAGCTGAAACGCGATGCCGGCCGGGATCGCGTAGCCGCTGATCGCCCGGATCAGGTCATCCGGAGCGCCCGCCAGGGCCAGGCCGAGCTGGATCGGCCGCTCGACTGTGTAGCTGGCGGTCTTGTACCGGTTGACCGCGAGCGCCTCCGCCTCTGTCACTCGGCGAGAGTGTGCCGCAAGCACGTCGAGGTACTGCCCGAGCGTGACTTCCGTTCGCAGGAGGTTATATACCGGCTGCGCTCGTGCCAGGCGCTCTGGCGTGAAGCCAGAAGCCGCCAGCAGCTGATCGGCCCAGATCAGGGCCAGATCGCCGAGCAGGATGGCCGCGCTCGGGCCGAAGCGCTCAGGTTCGACCTGGGCGGCCGCGGCCAGGACCACGTGGCTGGCTGGCCGGCCGCGCCGCGTCACCGAGCGGTCCATCACGTCGTCCTGGATCAGAGCGAAGGTGTGGAGCAGCTCCAGGGCGGCTCCTGCTCGAACCATCGGGTCGTCGAGGTCTGCACCCCCTGCCCGATATCCCCAGGCGGCCAGCTGAGGCCGCAGGCGCTTGCCGCCCGCGGCCACTGCCGACTCCAGCTCGTCCACCAACGGACCGAGCCGCGCGTCCAGCGAGATCGCCGCGGACCGCCTCTCGGCCAGGAAGTCCTGCAGCGCCAGTTCCAGCCGGGCCTCAAGTTCGTTCATCGAGCAGACTTCTTAACCAGTTCCATGCTTCAGGTAGTTGCGTTGAGGTGATTGCGGCTCGGGCGCGGCTGATCGAACAGATACTCGACCATATCCAGCTCCTGGGCACGGAGGTCGATCGGCTCAGCGGAGCCGCAGCAGTCTTCATCGGGCTCAACCGTACCGATCTGCGGGCTCTCCAGGTGCTCCGGACGTCGGGTGGGATGACAGCGGGCGACCTGGCCAGGTCGCTGCAGGTCACGAGCGGTGCTACGACGCGCGTCATCGACAGCCTCGTGGCCGCAGGTCACGCCAGACGTGAGGCAGACCCCACCGATCGCCGTCGCGTCCTGATCAAACTCAGCCCGGCCGCCGAGCGCATCGTGGACCGCTCGTTCGAGCAGCTTCGAGAGCAGGCCAGGCTGCTCCTGGAGTCATACCAGGACGAGGAGCTGGAAACGGTGGCCAGGTTCCTCGCGGACGTCCGCTCGCTCATCCGGGCGCACGCTCGGCGCCTCTCCCAGCGCGCGCTGCCTTGATTTCACGAGACCTTCTTCGGGGCTGACTACGCGACTCGGCAGCTCCGGAGGTTGCACATTTCCAGGTGATCGCCAGCCATCATGGTCGGCATGATCGCATCGCGACGGAACAGCCATCCTGTCAGAGTCGGCATCAAGCTCTCCCAGCAGCTCAACACCATCGACCAGCAGCGCGCCGTCTGGCGGCTGGCCGACGAAGCCGGCTTCGACCATCTCTGGATCTTCGACCACTTCAATCCCATCGGTGGCGCTCCGCTGGATGGTGTGATCTGGGAAGGGTGGACCCTGCTGGCTGCCATGGCGGAGGCTACGAGCCGCGTGCGAATCGGCAACATGGTTACGGGCAACACCTACCGTCACCCGGGCGTGCTGGCCAAGATCGCGACCACAGTGGACCACCTCTCGGCCGGCCGGCTGGAGTTCGGCATCGGCGCGGGCTGGGCGGAGGTCGAGCACACCATGCTTGGTCTCGACTTTCCCGGCGTCGGCGAGCGCCTGCGCCGGCTGGACGAGGCCTGTACGGTCATCAAGAAGCTCTGGACTGAAGAGCGGGCAGACTTCGACGGGCGCTACTACCACCTGACCAGCGCGCTGGCAAACCCCAAGCCCGTTCAGCGGCCGTATCCGCCCATCTGGATCGGTGGCGGCGGCGAGCAGAGAACACTACGGATCGTGGCGACCCACGCAGACGTCTGGAACTTCGCCGGCGGTCCGGTCGAGACGGCGATCCACAAGGTCGAGGTGCTGGAGCGGCACTGCGCGGACGTTGGCCGCGACCCGGCCGAGATCCGCCTGTCCGTCCAGCTCCGCTTCAACGCTGACGACGTAGACCTGTTCCTGCGGGAGGTCGAGAGCTTCCGCCAGGCCGGATTTACTGAGCTGGTCGTGATCGTGGCGGAACCCGACTCGCTGCGTAAGGCAGAGGCGGTGGCCGGCGAAGTGTTGCCCCGATTCCGTGACTGAGGGCGAGCCGTTCCGGCTGGCCGGGCGAGTGGCTCTGGTCACCGGCGCCGGCTCCGAACGGGGCATCGGGCGCGAGATTGCCCGGACCTACGTCCGGGCCGGCGCGCTCGTGGCCCTCGCCGACATCGACGGTGAGGGCGCCCACCGCAACGCGGCCGAGCTCGGCGAGCCCGCGGTTGGTCTGCGGATGGACGTCACCGACCCGGCTTCGGTCGCCGGCGCGGTCGTCGAGGTCCGTCAGCGGTTAGGCCCCATCGACATCCTCGTCTGCAACGCCGGCATCACGCGCAGCACCCCTCTCTGGGACGTCTCGCTGGAGGAGTTCGACCAGGTCATGGGCATCAACGTCCGCGGCGCGTTCATTTGTATGCAAGCGGTGCTGCCGGATATGCGAGCGCGTGGCTGGGGCCGCCTGATCTGGCTGAGCAGCATCGCCGGCAAGCAGGGGGGCGGCATCTTTGGCTCGGGGCACTACGCCTGCAGCAAGGCCGCGCTGATCGGCCTCTGCCAGGGAGCTGCCCGCGAGCTGGGGCCGTACGGCATCACTTCTAACGCGATCGCCCCCGGGATGATCGACACCGAGATCTTCAAGGCGGCCGGCGCCACTTTGGAGCGCAAGGCCGATGTGGCCGAGCGGGTGCGGACGACCGTGCCGGCACGTCGGGTGGGCGTGACCGCCGACATCGGGGCGGCCGCGCTGTTCCTGGCCTCGCAGGAGGCAGGCTACGTAACCGGCGAGGTGATGGACGTGAACGGAGGCGCTTATTTCGACTAACTAACCCGGGGGCCAGTTAAGGCTCATATCTTTGGGGCCTAAGCGTCCCGTTCCATGAGGTCCGCGAGCTCGGCGCGGAAGTGGGCGTCGAGGTCGAAGCGGTCGACCCCCGGATCTGGCGCACCCGGACACCAATTCGCTCGCTGCAAATCGGCGGATCCGGGTTGAGGTCAGGCCCTGTCGAAGAAGCCCTCCCGCCAGCTGGGATGGCGTGGCTGCCAGCCCAGCTCCGTCTTCGCCCGTGCGTTGGAGGCGCCTCGGCTCTCGGTCAGGGTTGCGGCCGCGAGGCCTCCGGCCATCAGGGTCGCCACCCAGCGCGGCACCCGAAGCTGCCTGGGCGCTCCGACCGCGCGTGCGAAGACCGGGATCCAATCCCGCCCCGACGCAGGCTCGTCGTCGACGACGTTGTAGACACCGTGGCCGCGCGCGATCGCGCAGGCGGCGGCTGAGGCCGCGTCGTCCACGTGCAGGAACGAGAACACACCGGCGCCACCGCCGACGATCGGGACCCGGCGCTGGCGGGCCTGGCGGGCGATGTCGCCGTCCGGAGCGAAGTAGGTTCCGGGGCCATAGAGCTGCCCGTAGCGCAGGACGACGCCATCGATCCCATCCGTTTGCAGTGTCAGCCGCTCCCCCTCGACGGTTGCCCGCACCGTGCGCCCGAAGGGCTCCGGCGCGTCGAGAGCGATGGGGGCGGCCTCGTCGACGACTGATGGGCCGCGAAACGCGTACATGAACGCGATCGACTGGTAGATGAACCGCCTCGTCCCCGCGCCGCGCGCACCTGCGAGCAGGTGCCGAGTGCCGTCCACCCGGAGCCGGGACGTCGACTCGAAGTACGGCCCCAGCTTGCGAGGCTCGTACCGCTGGGGCAGCTCGGTGAGCTGGTTCATCACCACGTCCGGAGCCGCGGTGCGCACGGCCGCTATCACTGCTTGCTCGTCGAGCGCATCGAGGACAACCGGGGTCGCGCCCAGTGAGCGCAGCAGCTCAGCCTTCTCCGCCCGCCTCGTGGTCGCGGTGACCTCATGGCCGGCCGCTACCAGCTGGGGCAACAGCCGCCGGCCGATCACGCCGGTGCCGCCGGCAACGAATACCTTCATCTCTCGATCCTCCTCCGCATGGCACGACGCTCCAGCACAACCGCGACGGCCAGCAGAGCGCACAGCAGACTGAGAGCGGGTACGTCGCTCACGTGCCCGCCAAGCGCCCGATCTTCGACGTGCGACGCCGCGTGGAGAATGGACGCTGCCAACACCGCCAGCAGGGCCGGCTGCAGCGCAGCTCTCGTCGCAGAGCACAGCACGAGCGCGAGGCCCAGACCGACCTGGAAGGCGCCCGCGTCGTGGAACAGATGCTGGTTGTAGGGAGAGAAAGGGGCGACGGCGCCGTAGAACCCTGCCGGGGCCAGGAGGGCCCACAGGCCGACGACCACGTAGAAGGCACCGACCGCCATTGCGATGCCGCGGGCGCTCCTGCTGCCGGGTCCAGCAGGTCGACCTGTCTTGCTCCGGATCATCGCAGCGCTCCTCGCAGCAGCAGCTCGCTGACCTGCTGTTTGCGTGCCTCGAGAAAGTCGGTCGAATCAGCTCGGAAGCCGAGGTCACGGGTGAGCGCGACGGCCACCATCGGAAACCAGCAGAGTGAGATCCCGCTGAGCAGCAGGTGGGCCGGATCGATCCCCTCGCGCAGGTGGCCCCACTGCTGTTCCATGACCAGCCGAGGCATGGCCTCGCCGATTGCGGCGAGGTGCTCCGGAAGGCCCTGTAAGAAGCGGCCGCCTTCCAGGGCGTCACGGATGACCAGACGCAGGAAGTTCGGGTGGGCGGCCAGGAAGTCCAGGTAAGAGGCGACGGCATCCCGCACCGCCTGCTCGAAGTCGGACTCGCCCAGGTGCCAAGCCCTGATCAGAGCCGAGGTCTCGTCGAAGGCACGGGCGAGCACTGCCCGGTACAGCTCCTCCTTCGATCGGAAGAAGTAGGCCGGGGTGCCGGCCGAGAGTCCCGCCGTAGAGCCGATTTCGCTCATGGTCGCCGCTTCATACCCCCGCTCTGCGAAGAGCCGCTCGGCGGCGTCGAGAATGGCCTGCCGCGAGCCGACGGCGTCCCGACGGGCATGCTGTCGAACAGGAGGGGATTCGTCCATAACTTACTGATTGATCAGAAAGTTACGATGGTAGAGCGTGGCGTGTCAACGGGGGTTACTTTAGAGTCCGGACGACTTTGCTAGTCGGAGCCGACCTCTTTCAAGAAGCCGGCGATCGCTGCGTTGACCGGCTCAGGATGAGTCAGGTTGGCCGCATGGCCGGCGCCGGGCACCCGGACGAGGGGCCTGGCGTTCGGCAGCCCGGCAGCCAGGGCCTCGGCCAGGGGAATCTCGATTGCGAGGTCCTCCTCGCCGTGCACCACCAGCGCCGGCGCGGTGATCTCACCGAGCCGCGCCGTGATGTCGTCCCGCGTCACGAGGGTCCCGAAGATCTGCCGGACGCTTTCCTTGGGTCGTGCCTTCCACTTGGCTATCCAGGCGGCCGACTCTGGCCGGTTGGGCCCGATGATGATCGCCGCAACGGCGTCGGCGATCACGTCGCTCGGCCCATCCGTGGCCCAGACGTCGGTCATCATCTCGTACTGCGGCAGCTTCTCAGGGTCTTCGAGGCCGGACTGCGTATCGACCAGCACGAGACCGATGGCCCGCTCCGGGTAGCGGAGGGCGAAGCGCAGCGACAAGAAGCCGCCCTGGCTCATGCCGCCCACAACCGCCCGCTCGATGCCAAGCGCGTCGAGCAGCCCGCGAAGATCCTCGGCCGAGTCCCAGTAGCTGAAGTCGTCGGGCGTCGTCTCGGTCAGGCCATGACCTCGCTCGTCCCAGGTCACCACGCGGTATTCGGAGCCGAACGCCGCAACCTGCGGCGCGAACATCTCGTGGTCCATGAGGAAGCCGTGAGCCAGCACCAGGGGCAGGCCCTGGCCGCCGGAGTCCTCATGGTAGATGCGCTGGCCGTTGATCTCTGCGTATGGCACGGCAGAAACCGTAAGGCAGAAACCGCCGCCCTGCACGCTCTGTGGCGAGTCGGCGGATCGGGCTAAGCCCGGTGGATCCGGGCTAAGCTGGCGCTCGTGGCCCACAGCGTCCTCCCCGACCCCACGACGCCCTACGGCGAGCGCGTTCAGCGCCGCTTACGCGATGAGATCGTCGTCTGGCTGACCACCGTTGGGGCCGACGGCACTCCGCAGCCGAACCCCGTCTGGTTCTTGTGGGAGGGCGAGAGCGTCCTCGTCTATAACCGTGCGGACGCCCACCGCCTGGTCCACGTTCGTGCTCGTCCCAGAGTGGCGCTCAACTTCGATGGCAACGGCAGGGGCGGTGACATCCTCGTGATCACCGGCCGGGCCGAGCTGCCCCAGGGCGAGGCGCCACCGAGCGAGTCGCCCACCTACGTCGCCAAGTACCACGAGCACATGACGAGGGTCTCCGGCAGCCCAGAAGCGTTCGGCAAGGCCTATCCGGTCGCGATGCGGGTCTGGCCACTCAGAGTGCGCGCTTTTTGAGCGGCCTCGTCAGGCGGCTTCGATCCATCGTCGGCGCTGAGCACGTCCTGGCAGGCGAAGCCGCCGAGGAATTCACGCACGACGCGACCTTCATGGCGCACACGCTCCTCGCCGTCGTGCGGCCGGCTGACACCGGGCAGGTCGCCCGCGTCGTCCGGGCGTGTGCTGACTCCGGCACTGCCGTCGTGGCGCGTGGCGCCGGCACGAGCCTGGTCGGCGGCCCGGTTCCGTTGGCCGGTGGCGTCGTGTTGAGCCTGGACCGGCTGACACGGCTGGAGATCGACGTCCCCAACACCGTAGCGGCGGTGGGTGCCGGCGTTATCACGCGCCAGCTGGACGACGCCGCCAACGCTCACGGATTGATGTACCCGCCCGATCCGGCCAGCGTCGAGATGTCCACGGTCGGCGGCAACGTGGCCTGCAACGCCGGCGGCCTCCGCTGCGTCAAGTACGGTGTGACCGCAGACTACGTCGTAGGCCTCACCGTGGTTCTTGCCGATGGACAGGTGCTGAGGCTGGGCGGCAGGCTGCGGAAGCGCTCGTCCGGCTATCGTCTGATGCACCTCTTCATCGGCTCGGAGGGCACCCTCGGCATCGTGACCGAGGTCATCGTCAAGCTGGTCCCACTGCCGCGCCACCGGGCCACCGCGATGGTCGGTTTCGGGACCCTGGAGGATGCGGCGGGCGCGGTGTCTCGGATGCTTGCGGCCGGCCACCTGCCGGCGGCGATCGAGCTGCTCGACCGGGGGACCCTGCGGCTCGTCAGCGAAAAGCTGCCCCCTGGCTTCAAGCCAGACCTCGAGGCTGTGCTGGTCGTGGAGCAGGACGGCAATGACGAGGAGTTCGTGCAGCTGGAGCTGATGCGCATGGTCGAGCTGCTGGACGGGGTGGACAACCGGATCGCCCAGTCGAGCCTCGAGCGTGACCGGCTCTGGGACGCCCGGCGCACATTCGGCAAGGTGCTGATGGGGATGCCGCACAACTTCTTCGCGGAGGACGTTGCAGTCCCCATCGGGTGCGTCCCGGAGATGGCACGGCGCATCCACAGGCTGGCCGGCGAGACCGGCCTCCAGATCGTCACCGTAGGCCACGTCGGTGACGGCAACCTCCATCCGACCATCGTCTTCAGTGAGGAGCAGCGGCATCTGGTGAGCCCGGCGGCGGCGGCGATCTTCCGCGACGCCATCGACCTCGGCGGGACGATCTCGGCGGAGCACGGCCTGGGCGCGCTGAAGCGCGACTATGCCGAGTTCGAGCACGGTCCGCTCGCGATGGGGCTCATGCGCCAACTGAAGCGAATGTTCGACCCCACCGGGATTCTCAATCCGCACAAAGTGTTCCCGGAAGAGCCCGCCGACGACGACTTCTTGAACCGGATGCCGGGTTGGATCCCCGATCCGGAGCAGCGGCGGCGCCGCTCGGAAGCGGGGGTGTGAGGCGTTGATAGGTGAGCTCCTCTTGTACTTCGCCTTGCTGTCCCTTGTCACGACGATCCTGATCGTGGCGCTGCCGGGTGCCGTGCGGGCCCGAATGTGGCTCGGGCTGCCGCTCGGAGCGCTCGCGGCCGGCGGCGCCGGGGCTGGTCTGTACTGGCTGACTCACGACCTGTCAGCGGCTGAATTGCTGTCGGCATGGTCCCTGCTGGTGGGGCTGTTCGCCAGGCTGCTGTTCAAGGGCTGGAGCTATCTCGCGTCCCTCTTGATGGCGAGCATCACGTTCGCCGGTCTGTTGTATCTCGTCTACTCAATGCTCGCTGCCGTCGCCGACCCGCTCGGCCCCATCGTCTGGCTCGGCACGGTCGTGCTGCTCCTGGCCGAGGTGGTCGCATTCGGCCTCACGTTGTCGTACGCGTTCGAGGTCCTCGACGTCCTCAGCCGCCGCCGCGCGCAGCTGCACAGGATCGACCCTCGCTACATACCGTTCGTCGCGATCCAGGTGCCGTCCTACAACGAACCGGTCGAGGTGGTGAGCAGGACGCTCGAGTCGCTGGCCAGGCTCGACTATCCGAACTACATCGTCCAGGTTGTGGACAACAACACCAAGGACGCGGTCGTCTGGCGCCCGCTGGAAGCACTCTGCCAGACCTTCGGGCCGCGTTTCCACTTCATCCACCTGGACAACTGGCCAGGGTTCAAGGCCGGTGCCCTCAATGAGGCGACGCGGCGACTGCCCTCCGAGGTCGAGGTGATCGGCATCGTCGACGCTGACTACGTGGTCGACAGCCACTGGCTGCGCGACACAGTCGGTCACTTCGCAGACCCGAAGGTTGCGTTCGTTCAGACTCCGCAGCACTACCGCGACTGGGAGGACGACCGCTACCTCCGGGGCCTTTTCTACAGCTATCGCTACTTCTTCGACGTGACCATGCCGTCGCGCGCCAACCGCAACGCGATCATCTTCGCCGGAACCATGGGCCTGATCCGGCGCTCGGTCTTCGACGAGATCCGTGGCTGGAGCATCCAGACCGTGACCGAGGATGCGGAGGCCAGCCTGCGAATGCTCGGAGCGGGATACAACGGCGTGTACGTAAAGGCGGCGTACGGGCAGGGGCTGATGCCGCTCACCTTCGACGGGCTGAAGAAGCAGCGCTTCCGGTGGGCGCTGGGCGGGATCCAGATCCTGCGCATGCACTGGCGCGAGCTGCTGCCCTTCGCTCCACATCGCCTGCGCCTGACGATCGGTCAGCGCATCCACTATCTGCTGGGCAGCGTGCAGTGGTTTGGCGACCTGCTGACCGCGATCTTCACCATCCTCCTGCTGATCACGGCCATGGTCACGATCGTGCACCACAGGCTGCCTGTGCGCGAGATCATCGGCCCGCTGGCACTCGTGCCGCTCGTGTTCCTGGTGACCGGCGTGGGCCGGGCGCTCTGGGCGATCCGAACCACCGCAGGCTGCAGCCTGGGCGACGCGGTGCGCTGCCTGCGCTGCTGGTTCGCGCTGAGCTGGGTGGTCACGCTCGCCTGCTTGCGAGGCATGGTGCGGCGCGAGGCGGCGTTTCTGCGCACGCCCAAGCGAAAAGAGGGCCAGTCCGTGTGGCAGGCCATCCGCTCGTCGCGTGCAGAGTCCGTGATCGCCGCGTTGTCCGCAGCTGCGGCGATCGCCATCGTGGTCGTGACCGCACCGACGCTCTCAAGCCTATCGCTCGCGTCGGTCGGCACCTTTGTGCTGGCCCTGCTGCTGCTCTGGCTGGCCGCGGTTTATTCGAGTGCACCCTGGGCCAGCTTCGCGGCCGAGGGCATCCGGCTGACGCCGCTCCGAGCCGCTTATCGCCGGTCGGCGCAGAGCACGGGCGACTGGCCGGAGCGCGGGGTGCCGACGGTGGTGCGCTTTGGGCTGCCCCTCGCGATCGCCGCGGCTCTCGCCGCTCTGGTGTTTGCATCGGGGCTGCTATCGCCGAACAAGACGCAGCCCCCACCGGACACGCCGCCATTCAGCAAGGTGGTGCCGCCCACGGCGACGCCAACCCCAAAGCCGACGCCGACCCCGACGCCCCCTCCAACGCCCACGCCAACCGCCAGGCCCTCACCTTCGCCCAGTCCGACGGTCGCGAGCGGCCCGCGCTTGAACCCACCGTCGCCCTGAGCCCGGACCGCGCCGCCGGTATCCTGTCCGGGCAAGGGGCGCTTCCAACTCGCCCGTCTCATTAGGAGGTCGACATTGGCCGGCTTTGAACAGGACATCAAGCCCCTCTTCCGCGAATACGACAGGACGGAGATGGAGTGGGCCTTCGATCTCTGGGACCACGAGGACGTAAAGGAACACGCCGAGGACATCCTCCAACACCTCGAGGCCGGCACCATGCCCTGCGACGCCCCCTGGCCGCCGGACCAGACCGAGAAGTTCAAGCAGTGGATCGCGGACGGTATGCCTGCTTGAGTCGGAGGATCCTCGCAGCGGCAGTGCTGCTGCTGCTGACCGCGTGCTCGGGCGTGCCGCACGGGCTGCTGGTCCAGCCCACCAAGTCCACCTCCGCCGGCCCCGGGAGCATCGACGCGTTCGTGCCCGAGGCAATGCGCTTCGTCGAGTCGCACCGCGGGCTCAAGTTCAAGCACACTGTCAAGGTCCAGCATCTCTCTGACCAGGCGTTCAGCAATCGGGTGATCGAGCTCCAGCGCCGCGATCGGGCCAGCTTCGACCGCCAGGCAAAGGTGCTCCGGGCCCTTGGCCTGATCCCCCCGGGCGTCGACCCCGACAAGGCTATGGAGGAGCTTCTGGGGAGTGGGGTGCTCGGCTTCTACGATCCCTCCACCAAAGAGCTCCAGGTGCGGGGCAACTCGGCCACGGTCTGTGTCAAGCACGTCGTCGTTCACGAGCTGACCCACGCCATGCAGGATCAGTGGTTCTCGTTGAATGTGCAGACGAGCTCTGGCAACGACGACGCCGACACCGCCTACATCACGCTGGTCGAGGGTGACGCCGTCCGGATCGAGTCCGCGTATATCGCCACCCTGTCAGCGAAGGACCGGCAGGCCCTGAGCACCCAATGCGGGGGAGGCCTGCCGCCCAGTGACGTGCCCCAGGTGCTCGTCGAGATGCTCTCGTTCCCATACGTGGTGGGCCCGCCTTTCACGCGCGCCATCTTGCAGGCCCAGGGTCAGAAGGGTCTGGACGCCGCGTTTCGCAACCATCCGGCTGCGAGCAGCCAGGTACTTCACCCCGACCGCTTCCTCCATGGGGACAAGCCGCAGTCGTTGCCTGATCCCGGCGCCGACGGCCAGGTGTTCGACCGGGGCACGATCGGGGAGCTCGGCTTCGACATCCTTCTGCATGACCTTGTTCAGACGGGCACGCTCAGCTCTGCGCAGTTCGACGCGGCGACGAACGGATGGGCGGGGGACCGGTACGTCGCCTGGTCGCAGGGTGACCACTTTTGCGTGCGAGACCGCGTCTCGGACACGGGCGCCGCCAACACCGCTGCTATGCTCTCGGCGCTGCGGACGCTTGCCAGCTCGCGGCCAGGAGTGACCGTCGAGGGGGGCTCGCAGCCCGTTTTGACCAGCTGCGCGTAAGTTCTTCCAGCCGCTCGCTCTACGCTGTCGCTTGGTATGGAAGACGTGCTCTATGAAGTGGACCGCGGCCTGGCCTGGATCACGATGAACCGGCCGGAGCGCCTCAACGCGTTTCGGGGCCGAACTATCGACGAGCTGATCCGAGCGTTCAAGATGGCGCGGGTGGACAGGACCGTCGGCGTGGTCGCGCTGACGGGAGCCGGTGATCGCGCGTTCTCAGCCGGCGGCGACCAGAAGCAGCGCCAGGAGACCGGTGACTACGGCCCGACCGAGAGCGGCATGTTCGAGGTCGAAGCGTTGCACCGGCTCATCCGTGACATCCCCAAGCCGGTCATCGCAGCCGTGAATGGCGTCTGCATCGGAGGCGGACACGTACTCCAGGTGCTGTGCGATCTGACCATCGCAGCCGACCATGCGACCTTCGGGCAGGCAGGCCCGCGCGTCGGCAGCTTCGATGCGGGCTTTGGGACGGCCTACCTCGCCCGCATCCTGGGCGAAAAGCGGGCGCGGGAGGTCTGGTACCTCTGCCGCCAGTACTCGGCGGAGACGATGGAGCGGTGGGGCCTGGTCAACGCCGTGGTGCCGGCGTCGGAGCTGCGGGCGGAGGTGCGTCGGTGGGCGGACGAGATCCTCGAGAAGAGCCCGACCGCCATCAAGGTGCTGAAGCACTCGTTCAACGCTGACACCGAGTCCATCGCCGGCATCGGGACGATCGCGTTCGACACGCTCGACCTGTTCGTGAGAGGCGACGAGGCGCGCGAGGGAGCGCAGGCCTTTGCCGAGAAGCGGAAGCCCGACTTCTCTCCTTATCGCTGACGCGTCCGCGCTCGATGCGGCCAGGTGGTATGGCGGCCCCGGCTTCAGCAGGGCTGCCGGATCGCTGCCACCAGGCCGGCGAGCACCTCGAGGCTGATGGCCTGCGGTGCGTCTGACCATGCTTGCGCCGGTGTGGGGTGGGCCTCGACCAGCAGCCCGTCCGCCCCCGCCGCGAGCGCCGCCATCGCCAGGGCAGGCACCCACTCCCGTTTGCCCGCGGCGTGGCTGGGATCGACGATCACCGGAAGGTCGGTGAGCTCCCGAGCCACGACGACAGCGCTGATGTCGAGCGTGTTCCTTGTGCGCGTTTCGAACGTCCGAATGCCTCGCTCACACAGGACGACGTCGTCGTTGCCTCGGCGCCGGACGTACTCGGACGCCGCCACCCACTCATCTATGGTGGCTGATAGGCCGCGCTTCAAGATCACAGGGCGTCCGATGTCGCCCAAAGCCTCCAGAAGCCGGTAGTTCTGCATGTTCCGCGTCCCTACCTGGTAGCCGTCGACCCGGTCGCCCAGCGCCTCCGCGTCCTCGACGCTCAGGACCTCCGAAATCAGCGGCAGACCCGTTCGCCGCCGGACATCGTCCAGCAGAGGCAGCGCCTCCAGCCCCATGCCCTGGAAGCTGTCAGGGTGGGTCCGGGGCTTGAAGATCCCAGCCCTCAGCGCGTCAGCGCCCGTTTCGGCCAGCGCGAGTGCCTGCTCGACATATCCTGGTTCCACTGAACATGGCCCCGCGATGAGCACCGGCCGCCCCGCCCCGACGACCACGCTGCCGACGCGTACCGCGCGCCGGCATTCGAGTCTTGGTCGTTCTAATTCCAGCATGTTCCTCGTCGCTCCTGTCGTTCATTCCACCCCGCCTGCCCGGAAGCGGGCCGGCGGGCGGAGCGAGGGACGAGGGGTGCGCTACTTCGTCCGGCTCCGGCCTCCCGCCGGCCCGGTAAAGCAGAAGTAGTAGTAGCGCCAGTCGCTGGATCTGCTCATGACAGTGGGGTGAAAGCTTAGCACCCGTGACTCCCCCGCGAAGCCTGGAGAGGGGGAGAGTCTAGCTGCTTCCGAATCCCAGCGTCGCGAGCGTGACCAACGACAGCGTCACGACGCCACCCACGCCATGGCTGAAGACGATGACAACCGGAATGCGAGACTCGGCCGGCCCGGGGTGGCCCCTGCCGCCCCGGGCCGCGCGTCTGAGGCGACGGCTGCCGAGCCAGCGGATGAACATGCTCACGCCCAGCAGGTCGACGGGCAGCAGCATCGCCAGCGCAAGCCACGCGAGCACGTTCGCATCCACGGCGAGGTAAAAGCTCCACACGATCAGCCCGCCCACAGCGAGCATGAGGTGCCCGATGACCAGCGGCACCGGGATGTAAGGCGGAGGCCGGCCGGTGACAGGCCGCCCGTTCCACGCCCGGCGGCTCGAGCTGATACGGCGGAGCCAGGTGGCAAGCATCGCGAACCCGAGACTGCCCGTGGTCAGCCACGCGAAGAGCGCTGCCACGCCCATTTCTCTCGCTGAGAGGATACCCGGGACGGTAACCGGCGGACTTGCCGGTTACCGGCGGCTGGTTGCCGCCGCGCCGGTCGCCGCTACGCTCTGCGGCCCTTGCTGATCAGAAGGCCAGCGCCAAGAGCGGCGAGCGCCAGCGCAACGACCGCGCCGATCACCATCAGCGCCGCGGTCGGAGATGCCCCGCCATTCGAGTTGGTGTTGTTCGCCAGGTTCGAGTCAAGGGTGCCGGCCAGCGAGTTCACCTCTGCGTCGCGCGCGCCCAGCGGCGCGAGGTTCCAGCGCTGCTCGATCGTGCGCAGGATGGAGGTCGTGTCGTACTGGGTGTGGTCGACGAAGCCGCGCTTGGCCAGCGGTGAGACGACTATCGCGGGCACCCGGGTGCCGGGGCCCCAGCGGTCGCCCTTGGGCGGGGCCACGTGGTCCCAGCGGCCCCCGTTCTCGTCGTACGTGACCACGATCATCGTGTCCTTCCAGTTCGGGCCCTGCTGCACAGCCTGGACCAGGTCAGCCACGTGCTGCTGCCCGTGGGTGACGTCGGTGTAGCCCGGGTGCTCGTTTTGCGTGCCGAGAGGCTTGATGAACGACACCGCCGGCAGCTGTCCCGCCTTGGCTGCAGCAATGAAGTCCTGCTCATCCTTCAGGTGTTCCTTCTTGAGGTCCGTCCCGTCCGCATAGCGGCTGGAATAGGCGAACGGCTGGTGGTGGAATTGGAAGAGCGGGTCGGCGTGGCCGGCGAGGGCGTCGTTCCATCCGCCCGCGTACCAGGCCCAGCTCAGGCCCTTGTCGCTGAGGCGGTCGCCGATCGTCGGGAGGCTCTGGTTGGAAATCAGCGCGGAGGCCGCCGTCGTTGCCGGGTGTGGTTGATTGACGGTGAAGGTCGTGTTGACTGCGTAGCCATCGGGCGTGACGGACCCATCCGAGACCAGCGAGCCGTCCGTGCCGACCTTCGCCACGGCGCTGGCCGGGGCGTTGAAGAAGGATGGGGTGCAGGCGCAGATCAGCCAGAAGTGGTTGAGGAACGAACCACCGAAAGAGGCGTGAAAGAAGTCGTCCGCCATCACGTACTGCTTGGCCAGCTGGCCCTCCGGCAAAGAGCTGGCGTCGTAGCAGCTCATCACCAGGCCCGCGGCGTCGCTGTAGGCGATGAACTTGTCCATCTTGCCGCCGTCGATCTGAAGCTGCTCCTGGTAGAAGCGGTGCACCAGGTCGCCGGTCTTCTGGTCGGGTTGGACGTACTGCGACGGGTCGAAGGGCTGCGCGGGCAGGTTGGCGGGGAACCGCGTGTCCGGGCCAGGCGGTTTGAGGGTGGCGTCGAGCGGTTGGGGCAGCGTCGTGTACGGGTTGCCGTTTGCGTCCACCTGCTGCACGGTATTTCCCGCGTTGGCGAGACCGTTGGCACCCGGGAACTTGCCGTACAGGCTGTCGAAGCTCCAGTTCTCCTGGTAGATCACAACGATGTGTCCGACCTTGGACAGCACGTCGGAGCCTGCGGCTGCTGCGGGCAGGGGTACCGCAACCGGCAACAGCACCGCGGCCGCGATGGCAAGGAGGATCGCACGTCTCATGTGCCAAGGGTCGGGCTGCCGCGTTAAGCGCGGTGGACCGATTGATTAAGGAATCGGCCGGCCGCCGGGAACCGAACGCGCGTGCGTCCACCGGCTGAACCCTTCGACCAGCAACACTGCCACGACCACATAGATGACGCCGTCGAGGGCATCCACCACGTAGTGCTCACCGAGGTACACGATCGAGAACCACACGCAGGCCGTCCACGCGATCAGGAGCAGCGCCAGCTTCCGGTGGGGCCGCCATGCATAGACGGCCGCCAGCGTCGGGTAGGCAGCGTGCAGCGAGGGGAATGCGGCGTACTGGTTGGGGTCGAACCGGTAGAGCGTCTGGTAGAGCGGTGAGATGAAGTAGGCCACGGCCAGCTTGTGTTGCACCGTCTGGTCGGCCACCTTGACCACCTGATGGGGGAACTGGAGCCAGGGTGGCGTGCTGGGGAAGAAGAGGTACGTGACGAAGGCCAGGAAGGAGAGCAGCAGCAGGGCAGCCGCAAACCGCCAGTAGCGATCGCGGCTGCTCAACCAGAAGATGAAGCCGACCGCCAGCGGCAGGACGAAGTGCATGAAGTAGAAGAAGATGGCGGCGAGGTCCAGCCAGCCGACCTGGTCGGCGCGGTAGAAGGCGGACTGCAGCATCTGCGTGGGCACCTGACCGAAGAACAGAGCTCTCTCCAGCGAGGAGATGTCATGAGGCGCAAAGCCCGTCTTCGCCGCGAAGCCGCGCATGATCTCGTAGGCGAAGAAGAGCAGCAAGAATGGAAAGAAGTCGAATATGAACTGCTTGCCGCGGCCCAGGGCGGCGGCGATCACGAGCAGCGCCAGGGCAACCCACTGCGGCTCGATATCGATGCCCCGCCAGAGCATGACGCCGAATACGATGCCGAGGTACACGAGGCTGCCGGCCAGCAGAAGCCGGGGGTGGCCCCGTATCGGACCACCAGGGGCCGCTTGAGGCTGCTCGGTCGGCTGCTTTAACGGCCGGGTCACCCTGTGCTCCGCACTCAGGCGGCGGATGTCGCGGACGGCGTCAGGTCCACAGTCTCGACGTCCGCAGCCCTTGAACGGCGGAAGAACCGCACCAGCGCCGCCGTCATCAGCACGTTGCGCAGCGCGATCAGGGCCGGAAACCAGATTGGATAGCTGGCCGGGGCGACCGGGCCAGGCGTCCAGGCCCACTGGTAGCCGTACGGAAAGATCAAGGTCGTCAGCCCGCAGATCGCCAGCCACACAGGATCGAACTCCTGCTCGGTGATCGCCACCATGGGCAGCACCCACATCAGGTATTGGGGGCTGAAGACCTTGTTGGTGCAGACGATGACCAGGAGGCAGAGCGTCATTGCGCGGCCGAAGGACAGCCTTCCGATCAGCTGCTGCCAGTAGACCCACAGGCAGCCGCCGATGAGCGCCAGCTCCGAAAAGGCGCCGAGCAGGCCGTCAATCTGGCCGACCAGGTTCCAGGAGTGGAACGACTTGTCCGGTGCCGTCGGCATCCCCAGCAGGCCGCTGAACCACAATATTGTGGCCGGAACCGACTCGACCTGGATCGGGCGTTGACTGTTGTAGGTGAACGGTCCCAGCCACTCGTCCGGGTTCAGCAGGGCGGAGATACCGAAGACCGCCACGACAGCCGCCGTGAACAGCGCAACGCCCTTGAGCAGCTCGCGCGGTGGCGCAGTACGCAGCGGATTGAGCCCGAGTGCTCGGTACTGCTCCAGCATCACCACAGGAAGGACGAACAGGGGATAGAGCTTGAGCAGGGTGCCGATCGCCAGCATCGCGTAGGCCAGCGTGAAGCGCCGCTCGCGCGCGGCCCAGTACGCCACCAACGTGACTGCGGCCGGAAGCAGGTCGAACCTGCCGAGCACCGTGGCGAAGCAGCCCAGGAGCAGGTAGACGGCGAAGATCGCAGCCGCCTTGGGGGATTCGCGCCTGCGGATTGCCAGGTACCCGGCCAGGAAAAGGAGCACCATCCACAGGCCGAAGACGGTGATGTAGTCCGGTATCGGCGGCAGCAGCGTGAGTGTGAACGGAATCATGGAAAGCAGCGGATACTCGGCCGGCAGAGAGGTGAAGGGTGGCGAGCCGAGCCAGAACGCCTGGGCATAGCCGTGATAAAGCTGGAGGTCGCCGTGGCCGGAGCCACTGTGCATGTAGAACACAAGCGAAGCCAGCAGCCCGCCGATCACGAGCGCAAAGACTGCTCGTTCCCGGGGGCGTACAGAGGAGACAGCTGGGATCACGCGAGCGAAGATGATGCCTGATCGTACGAGGCGGGTGCCTCCGCGAACTGGTTTAGATCTTGGCTGCGAGTCTGATCTGGCGGCGCAAGGCCACACGGCTGGCCACGTTGACCACGAGCGTGAGCACGATCAGGATCAGCGCAGCACCCCAGGCGGTTTGGACCAGTTCCGGGTAGGGTGTCAGCGCATCGTGATAGACGATCAAGGGCAGCGCCGCCAGCGGCTTGGCAGGGTTCGTACTCAGGAAACGGTTACCGAAAGCGGTGAAGAGCAGCGGTGCTGTCTCGCCAGCAGCCCGCGCCACCGCCAGCAGGGCGCCGGTGACTACGCCCGGCACCGCCGCAGGCAGGATGAGCTGGAGCGCCACCCGCCATCGCGCCAGACCGAGGGCCAGTCCTGCTTCGCGCAAGGCGTCAGGTACCAGCGCCACCGCGGCTTCGGTGGTTCTGACCACCACAGGAAGCATCAGCACCGCGAGCGCAACCGAGGCTGACAAGCCTGAGAAGGTGTGGAAGGGTGCCACCAGCAGGGCGTAGACGAACAGGCCGATGGCGATCGACGGTATTCCAACCATCACGTCACAGGCCAGCCTTACGGCGTCACCAACCCGCCCCTCCCCATACTCCACGAGCTGGATGCCCGAGACCACGCCGACGGGGATGGCCATCAGCGAGGCGAGGCCGACCATGATCACCGTCCCTACGAACGCGTGCGCTATGCCGGAGCCGGGGATGCCGACCGGCCGCTCCACGTTGGTGAAGAACTCGATGTGGGTCACGGCCGGCAGGCCCTTGGCCACGGTGTAGATCAACACCAGGGACAGCGGCAGCAGCGCGATGCCGGCCGTCAGCCACATCGCGCCGCGGGCCAACAGGTTGGCAAGCTGACGGCGCCGGTTGAGTGTCACGCTCGCGCCTCGCGAGATACGCTGCGCACGAGGAGCAGAGCCAGGATGTTCACCGTCAACGTCACCAGCACGAGGACCAGGCCCAGCTCGATCAGAGCCGCCGGGTAAAGGCTCCCCGTGGCCTCGGTGAACTCGTTGGCGATCACACTCGCGAGTGTGTACGCGGGGGCGAGCAGCGAGGTCGGGATGTCGGGCCGGTTGCCGATCACCATCGTAACGGCGATCGTTTCGCCCAGGGCTCGCCCCAACGCGAGGATGGTGGCGCCGAAGATGCCGGCGCGGGCCGCAGGGAGCACCACCCTCCACGTCGTCTCCCACCAGGTAGCGCCCAGTGCGACGCTTGCCTCTCGCATCCCGCCCGGCACCGCCTTGATCACGTCTCGCGAGATGGAGCTGAGCGTGGGCAGTACCATCACTGCCAGCACGATCGCCGCGATCAGAAAGTTGGTCTGACGAGCAGGGCCGGCAAAGACGGCGATCGAGCCGAGGTGCTCGGACAGCGGTCGGGTGAAATGTATCAATAGGAACGGCGCCAGGACGTAGAGGCCCCAGATGCCGTAGACCACGCTTGGAATGGCCGCCAGAAGCTCCACCCCAACCCCGATCACCCCCCGGACGCGAGCCGCACTGGGCTCGGCCAGGAAGATGGCGACGCCGGCACCTACGGGCAGTGCCATCGCAAGCGCCAGGAAGCTGGTAACGACCGTGCCGTAGATGAACGGCAGCGCTCCGAACTGTTCCTTGACCGGGTTCCATGCGCGGCCCGTGAGAAAGCCGGCACCGAAGTGCCGGATCGCGGGCAGCGCATTGCTGCCGACCACCAGGACTATGGCGACGAGCAACAAAGGGGCAACCAGACTGACCACGGTGGTCCAGTTGCGAAAGCTGTCAGGCGGGCGAGCGGCCGGGCGCGGCAGTGCCGCCTGCTCGGCGACCGCCATCAGCTGGCGACCAGCGCCGCCGTCCGCCGGTCGAGGCGGTATCCCGTGCCGCGGACGGTGACGATCTCGAACGGGACGCGACCCGCGAACTTCTCGCGCAGCCAGCGGACGTGCACATCGACCGTCTTCCGGTCGCCCATGAAGTCCGCTCCCCAGACCTGCTGCAGGATCACGTCCCGCGACTGGACGCGGCCCGAGTGGGCGACCAGGAAGGAGAGCAGCTCGAACTCCCGAGCCGTCAGCTTCACGTCCTTGCCGTCCATCAAGACGCGTCGCGCCGGCCGGTCGATGAGGAAGTTGCCGATCTCGTCGCGCTCGGGGATCGCCCGCTCAGCGGCCTCGGCCCGGCTGCGGCGGATCACGGCGTTGACCCGCGCCAGCACTTCTCGGACGGAAAAGGGCTTCGTGACGTAGTCGTCGGCGCCCAGCTCGAGGCCGACGATCTTGTCGACCTCCGAGTCCTTGGCGGTGACCATGATGATCGGAACGCGGCTGCTGCGGCGCAGGGCCCGGCAGAACTCCATCCCGCTCATTCCCGGCAGCATCAGATCGAGGAGCACCAGGTCAGGCCGTGAAGTCCGCGCCAGGCGCAGTCCGAGAGCGCCGTCGCGGGCTTCCGTGACGAGGTAGCCGGCGGCGTCCAGGTGGTACTTCAGGGTCTCCCGGATGCCGTCGTCGTCTTCGACGATGAGAATTCTGTCGGTCACCCCAGCTCCACCACCTGGCCTGAAAAGCAGGGGGAACCAGGGTTCCCCCTCGTCCGGGGTCCCCGCGAAATCGAAGATTTCGTGGGGTGGGTCCGGACCCCCTCCCTGCGGGCGCCGATTGGGAGTCGGAGGAAACAACTCATACGGCCCGGCAAAGCCGGGCCTACCCGCGGCGTCAATTTATTTCCACCCATGTCAACCCAGTTCCACCACCTGGCCTGAGTCGAGGAAGACGATGTCTTCAGCGACGTTCACCACCCGGTCGCCGATCCGCTCCAGATTGTGAGCGATGTTGATCAGCGTGACCGACCTGAGCGCGTCTTCAGCGTCCAGGCCGTCGCCCATGTCCTCGATCAGGTCGTCGAAGAGCCGGTTGTAGAGACGGTCGATCTCCTTGTCCTTGGCGGCCACCTCGGCCGCGCGCGCCGCGTCCTCTTCGATCAGGGCGTCGAGGATGTCCCGGACCTGCTGGCTCGCCAGCTCCCCCATCAACCCGAACTCCGGCCGCAAGGGTCCGTGGGGAAGCCCCGTCAGCGTCGACGTGCGGCGTGCGATGCGGACTGCGTAGTCGCCGATCCGCTCCAGCTCGACGGCGATGTACTGAACCCCCATCAAGCTGCGTAGGTCTCGCGCCACCGGCTGCTGGGTGGCAATGACCTGGAAGACCTCCTCGCGAATCTGCCTGAAGAGCTCGTTGATCGCCTGGTCGTTCATCCGCACGCGGTCGGCGCCGCCGCGGTCGAACGTGCGCAGCGCGGTCAGGGCGTCGTCGATCTGAGACTCGACGAGACCCGCCATGCGAAGCAGCGACTCGCGCAGCGACTCCAGCTCTCGCGTGAAGGCCTGCCGCACGCTTTGCACGTTAGTGCCCGGGGTTGGGAATGTCGATGGGTCGCGCACCTTTGATCGCCTATCCGAACCGTCCGGTGATGTAGTCTTCGGTCCTCTTGTCCTTCGGCCTCCTGAAGAGGTCGACGGTGGGGGCAAATTCGACCAGCTCGCCGTGACGGTGCTCGGGATTCATCAGCATGAAGGCGGTGTAGTCGGCCACCCGGGCGGCCTGCTGCATGTTGTGGGTCACGATCACGATGGTGTAGTTCTCGGTGAGGCGATCCATCAGGTCCTCGATCTTCATCGTGGCTATGGGGTCGAGCGCCGAGGCGGGCTCGTCCATCAGGATCACCTGGGGATTGACCGCCACGCACCGCGCGATCGCGAGCCGCTGCTGCTGCCCACCTGAAAGGGAGGCGCCAGGCGCGTTCAGTCTGTGTTTGACCTCGTCCCACAGAGCCGCGTCGACAAGGCTCTTCTCGACGACCTCGTCTATGCGTGACCTCTTCCAGCCCAGCAGCCGCGGAGCGAAGGCGACGTTGTCCCGGATCGACATCGGGAAAGAGATCGGGCGCTGGAAGACCATGCCGACGCGCTGTCGGAGCTCGAGCAGGTTCCGCGTGGTGATCAGGTCCTGGCCATCCAGCAAGATGCGACCCTCCGCACGGCTGCCCGGGACCAGGTCGTACATCCGGTTGAGCATCCGCAGCAGCGTCGTCTTGCCGCAGCCGGACGGGCCGATCAGCGCTGTGACCCGCTTCTCGGGGATGTCCATCGAGATGCCCTTCAAGGCGCGGAACTTCCCGTAGTAGAAGCTGACATCGTCGAGCGAGATCTTGGTCGGGCTCGCTCCGGGAAGTGATCTCAGCACGACGGGTGCGGTGTCGGCTGCCGTCAGCACGCCGGTGCCGGCGCTCTGCCGTGGGCTTTCCACGCGCCCGACGATACCGAGGCGAGGTTAAGGGGGGGTTATCTATTCATTAACCGAGATAGGCATCGGAATCGCCAGGCCGAAGACCTGTCCGCCGTCGCGGGCCGCCTCGGTCCAGACCCGTCCGCCCTGTGCCAGGACCAGGTGCTTGGTTATCGCCAGGCCCAATCCTGAGCCGGAGGTGGCCCGCGCTCGCTCGACCCGTGCTCGCTCGGCGCGCGCCGATTCACCCTGCGTGCCGGAGCGGGCTCGGGCCGGGTCGACCTTGTAGAAGCGCTCGAAGACGCGCGTCCAGTGCTCAGGTGAGATGCCGGGGCCGTGGTCGCGCACGGACAGCCGGAACTCGCCGTCGTCCATGGAGGCCTCCACCTCGATGGGCAGACCCGGCGGTGAAAACTTGCTGGCGTTGTCGAGCAGGTTGTGCAGCACCTGCGCAAGCTTGCTGCGATCGGCGGTGATCTGCAGGTCTTCGAGGATGCGGAGTTCGAGCGGACGGTCGACGAGGACACGGGTCGCCGCCTCCATCACGAGCTCGCGGACCTCGAAGCAGGAGAGCGAGAGCTCAACCTGACCGGCTTCGATCTGGACAAGCTCTCTGAGGTTGGCGACGATGGCCGCCAGGTGGTCGGTCTCGATGAGCGCCCGCAGTGCGAACCGATGGAGAGCCGGAGCCGGCGGCAGCGGCTCGCCCTGCATGCTCTCGACCGCCAACCGCAAGGAGGTGAGCGGATTCCGCAGCTCGTGCGACAGGTTCGCGACGAACTCCTGGCGAACCGTCTCCAGCCGGCGCAGCTCGGTCAGGTCCGCGAGGAACATCAGGGTGTCGCCCGGCTTGGGGCCCGGCACGAGCTTGAACTGCACCGTCCGCTGCCGGTGCGACAGCCGCAGCTCGCCGTGGGACGAACCCGAGCGCAGGGCCTCCAGGAGCCGTCCCTCACGGGTGGCTTCGAGCAAGCCAAGTGGGAGCTGGTCCCTATCCAGCCTGAAGAACTGGCATCCGGCCCGGTTCGCTGCCAGTACGCGGCGGTCCCGGTCCAGCAATAGGGCCACGACCGGCGCCTCTTCCAGCAGGTCCTCGAATGGGCCTGGCGACGGCGGGGCCGGCTGATCTTCGCCCCGGCGCCGCCGGCCCCAGCGTTCCCAGATCAATAGAACCCTCCGACCACGCTCAGGGCGGCGAAAAACGATGACCTCACCGGCCAAGCTGACCCCCTGCAAATCAGTATGCATCGCTTCGGCCTTCCCGCCATGCTCACGCGTCCGCCCTGCCACCGTCAGTCTATCCACGCTGCAGGGCTGGAATGTGATGTCTCCGTGATGATGCGCCACGCCTTTATCAGCGCAGGAACACGTCCATGACGGTTAACCAAGCCGTAACCCGGCCTTAACGACACCTTGCTTAGCGTGGGCCCATGCGCACAAAGACCGGACTTTCCACATTATCGGGGGCTGCCGCCGCGCTTGCGCTGGTCGCATGTGGTGGCGTCAGCTCCAGCGGCGCGAACCCGACGCCGACAGCTGACGTCGGCAGCGGCCAGCTTCAAGGAGCTGGCGCCACCTTCCCGGAACCCTTCTACACGAGAGCCTTCTACGCCTACAACCAGAAGTACAGCCAGGTCTCGGTCAACTATCAGGCGATCGGCTCTGGCGGCGGCATCCAGCAGTTCACGAAGGGCACCGTGGACTTCGGCGCCTCCGACGTTCCGATGACCGCCACGGAAATCGCCGCGGCGGGCGGAGACAACACGCTGGTGCAGTTCCCGTCCATCCTCGGGGTGGAGGCCATCGCGTACAACCTGCCGAGCGTAACCAGGCTGCAGCTCGACGCCACGACCCTCGCGAACATCTACCTGGGTACGGTCAAAAAGTGGAATGACCCGGCGATCGCTGCGCTGAACAGCGGCGTCAGCCTGCCCAGCACGGACATCACCGTCGCCCACCGCTCAGACGGCTCTGGCACCACGTACGGGTTCACTGACTACCTCAGCAAGGTCAGCCCTGACTGGAAGACGAAGGTCGGTGTCGGCAAGTCCGTCCAGTGGCCCGTCGGCGTGGGCGCCAGCGGGAACGCAGGCGTCGGGCAGCAGGTCAAGACGACGGAAGGCGCCATCGGCTACGTCGAGCTGGCCTACGTGATTCAGAGCCAGCTGCAATATGCGTACCTGAAGAACCAGGCGGGCAAGTATCTGCAGGCCTCCCTGGACGGAGCCACCGCCGCCGCCGCGTCGCTGACCGGCGTCAGTCCGACCAACTTCTCGATCACCAACGGCGCCGGCGACAAGGCTTACCCGATTGCGAGCTACAGCTGGGTCATCCTCCGGCTGGACCAGACCGACGCCACCAAGGGGAAGGCGGCCGTCAACCTGTTCAAGTGGGTGGTGACTGACGGCCAGCAGTACGGCAAGCCTCTGCAGTACGCTTCATTGCCGAAGGAAGCGCAGGACTTCTCGCTCAGCCAGCTCAAGAAAGTCACGAGCGGCGGGAAGCCTATCCTGAGTTAGGACACCACCTCTTTCTCTCCCGTTTTGCCGGGGCGCCCATGTGGTGCCCCGGTTCTCTTTTCCGGGAGAAGGCCCTGGTCAGCCACGGACCAGTACGCGTCCAGGGCCGGGGCGGCCAGGGGGCCCCTGGTGAAGAGCCAGTACATCGGCCGTATCGACATCCGGGGCACCCGCCCCAGGACCGTCTGCAGGCCGGTCAGGATGGCGTACCGGCGCCGGTACCTGGCGACCACCTCGCCGTATGCAGCCTGGGCTTGCTCCAGGGGTAGTTCCTCTGTGAGCACCCGCCGGCAGAAGTGACCGGCGAGGTAGCCGAACACCAGGGCGGGCCTGATACCTTCGCCGCTCAGGGGGAGGCACTGGCCGGCGGCATCCCCGACAGCCAGGACACGGCCCGAGACCGGCTCGCGCAGCCTGGACGTAAGGGAGCCGCCGTGCAATGTCGCGGCCTGAACGCTGTCGCCGAGGAATCGCTCGAGCCGCTGCCGCAGCTGGCCGCTGGCGCCGTACGTGAGCAGGCCGACCCGGCGGTGGCCCCCGGCCGGGAAGTCCCAGGCGTAGCCATTTCGCATCGCATGGTCGTGCACCCAGAAATGCAGCCCCTGGTCCGCCCCGGCCAGCCGAAGCTCGATGCCAACGCTGCGGCGCTGGTCTCGTCGGGCCTTTGGGTTGAGCACAGAGCGCCAGCCCGACGCGTCGATGACAATCGGTGACGAGAAGTCGCCCAGCGAGGTGGCGATCGTATCCGAGGCGGCCAGGCCCGTGGCAGTCGCCTGCAGGAACGTCGCGTCGGTGTCTTCGAAGATCTGCCGGCAGAGCCGCGCGTAGTCGAAGGTCGCGAACGGATAGGGCAGAAGAAGGTCACGAGTGCTTCCGTCGGGCAGGTGGAAGACCGCGACGTCATGGAGCTGCTCGACGGTGTCGCCGCCCCCGAACCACTCGAGGAGTGGCATCGGTGCAGCACAGGCCGAGGTCTGGCCGGCACCGATGGGCTGGCGATCGATCAGCAGCACCCGCCCTGAGCCGGTCAGCGCCCGCGCCGCGGCCAGCCCGGCGAAGCTCGCGCCGACCACGATCGCGTCCCAGCTGCTTTCAGTCACCTTCCGCTCACCGGACCGAACGAATCCTCCTGACCAGAATGCCACTACCGGCATACAATCCGGCGGCCAGTAGAAACGTCACACGGTAGCCGGCGTTGGCTGACATGCGGTTGACCCCGTCCACGACGAATCCCATCACGAAGGGCAGGAGGACACGGGGCAGCGAGTCGGCGACGTGGTACAGGCCGAGGTCCTTGGCCGGCCGCTCCCGGTCTGGGAGCGTGTCCAGGCCCAGGGCCCAGTCGACCGACGAGAAGGTGCCGAAGCCGACGCCGTACACGACTGCCAGCACCAGGACCAGCGACAGCGGGATGGCGTTGCCGGCCAGGAAGATCAGCAGCACGATTGTCTGGATGCCTGCCGCCGCATAGACGAAGCGCTTGCGGCCGCGCCGGTCAGAGAGCCAGCCGCAAAGGATGGCGAGCGGTACCGCGGTGAGCGTCACGATCGCCTCGAACAGCGCCGTGAACGTCTGGGGATTGCCTACCCCGAACAGGTCCCGGAATGCGATGAGCAAGAAGGGGAGGGTCGCGTACAGGCCGGAGACGTTCAAGAAGCGGGTGAAGAATGCCCACCCGAAGTCCCCGGTCCAGAGCGGGCTGAGGAACTCCCGGAAGGTTCGGCGAGGGTGCTCGGGAGCCGGCCGCCTGCCTTCGCCGGCGGCGGCCCACAGCGTCGGCAGAAGCGACAACACCAGGACGAGGATCAGCACCAGATAGGTGAAGCGGATCTGACCGGCGTTGGCGAAGACCAGGGTCGCCAGCAGCGAAATGACACTGCCAAGCTGGACGAAGAAGCCGAGCACGCCGCTTGCGCGGCCGGTCTCGGAACCGCGGACGACGTCAGGGATGACCGCCACGTAAGCGGCGCCGGCCACGTTGAGGGTGGCGACGGTGAGCACGAAGCCGACCAGCAGGGCCGGATAGGAGCGAGCGCCGTACATGACCAGGAGGGCGGCGACGATGCCCAGGGTGCCGGCCACCATGATGGGGCGGCGGCGCCCCCACCGGGTGGTCAGCCGGTCCGACCAGGCGCCGACCACCGGTGGCAGCACCATGGCAAAGATGCCGCCGAGGAACGTCGCGATGCCGATCGCGGTCGCCTGGCTCCCTTTGGCCACCGTTTCGGTGACCTGAACCTGCAGCAGCACCGTGTAGACGGGGGTGACCACGAAGTAGGTGCCGAACCAGTAGGAGCCGAGGCCCAGGTGCCGCAGCATGGGCATCCTGCCGGCTCCGCCGGCCACGGCGCTGGCTGTCGCGGTCGGGGTCGTTTCCACTCTCACCTCCTGAAACTCATCCTTTGTGGACTGTAACGGTCGAAGCTGGGACAGATCGCGGCAGGCGGCCCGGAGAGGCCGCCGGTCAGGGCGCCGAGGCGACGGAAGGGGTGGCACGAGGAGGAGCCCATCTGAAGATGGGCGACGACGAAGGGCCGGGCCCCCTGACACACGCCTCGGTGTCCTGAGCCGATGAGATGCTCCAGATTTGGCCGTTACGGTCCACCAGGATGGCGCGATGGAAGGGTAAGCCGTCAGCGGCGCTCCGCTGATTTCTGCTTTCCTTGACGGCCGATGACCACCTGGCAAGCACTCTTCATGGGCCTCCTGCAAGGGGCGACCGAGCTCTTCCCGGTGTCGTCGCTCGGCCACGCCGTGATCCTCCCAAGCCTCCTGCACTGGACCTTCCGGCAAAGCGATCCGACCTTCCTGCCCTTCCTGGCCCTCCTCCACCTGGGCACGGCCGCCGCTCTGCTGATCCTCTACTGGCGGGAATGGGTCGGCATCGTCAGAGGCTTCTTCACCGCGGCAGTCCGCGGCCGCATCGAGACGGCGGATGAGCGGATGGCCATGCTGCTGCTCATCGGCACCGTCCCGGGCGCGCTGGTCGGCGCCTTCTTCAAGGGCCAGATCGCGGTCCTCTTCTCCAGCGCGCGGGCCGCCTCTGTCTTCCTCTTCTGCAACGGCCTGATACTCCTGGGGGCTGAAATGCTGCGTCGCCGCTCGGAGCGGCGTGGGGTGGGCCGGACTGAGCAGGAGATGGCGTTCAAGGAGGCCGGCCAGATCACGTTCAGGGCGGCGGCGATTACTGGCCTGTCCCAGGTGCTGGCCTTCCTGCCCGGCATTTCCCGGTCTGGCGTGACGATGTGCGGCGGCCTGATCGCGGGCCTGCGGCATCAGGAAGCGGCCAAGTTCTCCTTCCTCCTGGCCACACCGATCATCGCCGGCGCGAATCTGCTGGAGGTCCCGCAGCTGTTCCACTCCAGCGCCCCGCTGGGCCTCTACACCGCGTCGGCGGTGCTGTCAGGGGTTGCCGCTTACGTCAGTGCGCGCTTCTTGATCCGCTACTTTCGCTCCGGCCGCCTGGACCCCTACGGCGTCTATTGCCTTCTCGCTGGCGCGCTCGCATTCGTGTTGCTACGCTGACGCCCATGCAGAACACGCCAGGTTCAGGCAGCTACGCCCTATCGGTCCTCTTCGTGCTGGCCGCGCTGGTGTGCGCCGTGCTGGCTGTGCTGTACTACTTCGCGATCGTCCACGTCCTGGTCAGCGACCCCCACGCCCACAACCACCCCACCCACGCAATCGTGCTGCTGGTTGCCGCGGTTGCCTGCCTGGTGGCGGCCAACTTCGCACGGCCCAAACCCGCGTAGGACGCGGTAGGGTGTGCACCTAGTCGTGGTGAGGACGAGCCCACCGTGGGAATGAGCGCCGTTTCTTAGCAAGAGCCATAACGGCTCTATCGTACGTCCGTTCGATCGGAAACGCGCAGTTGTGTAAATGCGGCGTTCCGACCGGGGCCGAGGCCCACAGCCTCTGAGGTGAAATCCCCACCAGGCCGCTGGGCATTGATCGTGCCGGTGCGGATCCCAGGCGTAACCCGACAAGCACGCCTCGCCGGACCGGGTCCGCGGGTCGCGCCACCCCATCTCTTTACCGTTCGTTTACCTGGAGAGGGTAGCCTAGTTAAAGTGGGTGAATTGGCGGCATCGTTGAGAGAGGCGAACGTCGTTTCGGTCGTCACCGAACGTCCGCCGTCGACGGACGCGTCGGTGGCGGCGGCGCCGGCCACCCTCCTCCCGCAGCCCCGCTACCTCAACCGTGAGCTCTCCATGCTCGAATACAACGCACGCGTGCTGGCGCGTGCCGAGGACGCCTCGCTGCCACTGCTGGAACGGGTCAGGGCACTGCACTACTTCGCGCAGAACATGGACGACTTCTTCCAGATCCGGGTGGCCGGGCTCAAGGAACTGCTGGAAGCAGCGCCCGGCACCGAGTCTCCCGATGGTCTTACGCCCACCGCCCAGCTCGACGCGATCAGGCACCGCGTGGAGCAGCTGGGCAAGCGACAGGAGCGCCTGTTCAGTCATGAGCTGCGACCTGCGCTGGCAGAGGCCAGCATCCGGCTGGTCGAGACGCCCGACCTCTCGAGGAAGGACGCTGATCATCTCGCCCGCTACTTTCGGCAGAGCATCTTCCCCGTGCTCACTCCGCTGGCGGTCGACCCGGGTCACCCCTTCCCGTACATCTCCCATTTCTCCCTCAACCTGGCTGTCATCGTGAGGCACCCACTGCGCCGCCAGGAGCGATTCGCCCGGGTCAAGGTCCCACCGCTTTTGCCGCGGTTCGTGGCCCTGCCAGACGGCGAGCGCTTCGTCCCCCTGGAGCAGGTGATCGCGGCCAACCTCCAGTCCCTGTTCCCAGGGATGGAGATCGTCACCCACTCGGCCTTTCGAGTGACCCGTGACAACGACCTGGAGGTTCGGGAGGAGGAGGCGGACGACCTCCTGGTCACGATCCAGACCGAGCTCGTTCGCCATCGCAGGCGGGCCAGAGCGGTCCGTCTGGAGATCAATCCAGATGCCTCGGCGGAGATCCAGGAGCTCCTCGTTCGAGAGCTCGAGCTCACCGCCGACGACGTCTATGTGATCGACGGCCTCCTGGACCTGAGCGCGCTCGATTTCTTCGCGGACCTGGACCGACCCGAGCTCAAAGACGAGCGTTACGTGCCGGTGGTTCCACCGAGGCTGATCCGCCGGGACGGGAGCCCCGCCAACTTCTTCGACACGCTCAAAGCGGGAGACGTACTGGTCCACCACCCTTACGAGTCATTCACGAGCTCGGTAGTCGCGTTCATCGAGCAGGCCGCCAGCGACCCCCAGGTGCTGGCCATCAAGCAAACGCTCTACCGGACTTCGGGCCCGGCCAGCCCGATCGCGCTCGCGCTCGCCCGCGCTGCCGAGGGGGGCAAGCAGGTGGTGGCGCTGGTCGAACTTAAAGCGCGTGGCGACGAACAGGCGAACATCGACTGGGCCCAGCAGCTGGAGCAGTCGGGAGTCCACGTCGTGTACGGCCTCGTCGGGCTCAAGACGCACGCGAAGCTGACCCTCGTGGTTCGGGAGGAGGATGCGGGTATCCGGCGATACGTCCACGTGGCCACGGGCAACTACAACCCGTTGACAGCCCTGGGCTACGAGGACATCGGCCTCCTCTCGGCAGAAGCAGCCCTGGGTGCCGACGTGGGTGAGCTGTTCAACTTCCTGACCGGATACAGCCGTCAGAGGCGGTTCCGGCGGCTCATGGTGGCGCCGACATGTCTGCGCAGCGGCCTGCTCAGACTGATTCGGGAGGAGGGGTCCGAGCCCGACGGCCGGATCGTGATCAAAGCCAACAACCTCGTCGACATCGAGATCATCGACAGCCTCTACGAGGCCGCTCGCGCCGGAACCGAAATCGACCTCATCATCCGCAGCGTGTGCTGTCTGCGACCAGGCGTTCCCGGTCTGTCGGAGCACGTACGCGTCCGCTCGATCGTGGGCCGTTTCCTCGAACACTCTCGGATCCTGCGGTTCGGCAGCAAGAAGCGTGGCTTCAAGTACTACATCGGCTCGGCCGACATCATGGACCGGAACCTCGACCGGAGGGTAGAAGCAGTGGTGCCCGTGGATGACGCCAGGCTCCAGGCGCGCCTTGCCGAGGTTCTGGAGTCCGAGCTGGCGGACCAACGGCTGTCATGGGAGCTCGAACCGGACGGCTCGTGGCGCAAGGTGGATGGCGAGGGCTCCGTGGACACCCAGGCGCTCTTCATGGCCCTCGCCCACGATCGCGCGCGTGAGCACGGTGTCCGGATCGCCTGAACGGGTCATCAAGCTCAGCGCATCTCCCACGTTCGACTTGCCCGATCTCTCGGGGATCGTCGAGGGGGTGGGCACGGGGCCGCGGGAGCAAGCCCGTGTGGAGACGACGTATTTCGATACGCGCGATCTGCGACTGGCTCGCTGGGGACTGAGCCTGTCCCACGGCCGAGGCGGCTGGACTCTAAAGCTGCCCGGTGCCGAGCATGGCGCTGACAGGAGTCTGGCAAGCGCTCGCGAGATCACAGTGTCGGGCCCCTCACGCAGGCCGCCGGACGACGTCATGGCGTTGATCCGCGCCTTTCTCAGGGGCGCATCGCTGGAGCCGGTGGCGCGACTCTCGACACGCTGCCTGCTGGTCCCCCTCACGGACGCCAAAGGGCGCCAGCTGGCACAGGTGATCGACGACGAGGTCTCCGTCCTCCACGGACGGCGGGTGGCGGCACGTTTTCGGGAGGTGGAAGTCGAGGTCGGGCCAGGTGGCGACGAGGTCCTGGGGCCGCTGCTGGCGCGGCTTCGCCAGGCCGGCGCCGGTTCACCGGACCCGACGCCGAACCATGTTCGAGCCCTCGGTCCCGCTGCGCTTGATGAGCCGGAGGTCGCGGTGCAGGACCTGCCGTCCGACGCCACAACGGCCGACGTGATCCGGAACGCCCTGGCCGCAGCGGTCCAGCTCGTACTCCGGCACGACCCGCTCATTCGCATCGGCGGCGATCCCGAGGACGTTCATCAGGCTCGAGTCGGCACCCGCCGCCTCAGATCTCATCTGCGTACGTTCCGTCCCCTGCTCGACCGGGAGTGGACCGACGACCTTCGGGGCGAACTGGGTTGGCTCGCCGACGAGCTGGGAACTGTGCGTGACCGCGAGGTACTGCTCGAACGGCTGCAACGCCTGGCCACGGCACTGCCGCCGGCCGACGCCCGACCCGCGGCCGGCCTCCTGGGGCAGCTTGCGGCGTCGGTCGAATCCGCGCGGGCCAGCCTGTTGGAGGCGATGTCCAGCCAGCGCTACTTCGACCTTCTGGACAGGCTCGTGGCAGCGGCCTCCAACCCCAGGTTCGATGAGGCGCAGTCGAATCGGCTTGAAGCTCCTGCCGCCCAGGTGCTCCCCGCGCTCGCGTTGAAGCCGTGGCGCGACCTCCGCCGAGCGGTGGGCCGGCTGCCGGACCGGCCCTCTGACGAAGAGCTGCACCAGGTGCGCATCCTGGCGAAACGAATGCGCTATGCCTCAGAGGCTGTAGCTCCTGCGGTCGGGAACGACGCGGCACGTTTTGCCAGGCGCGCCGGCGCGCTGCAGACCGAGCTGGGAGAGCATCAGGACAGCATCACGGCGCAGGCGTGGCTGCGAGGCGCTGTGACGACTCGTCGCAGAGCGTTCGTGGCGGGCGAGCTGTGCGCCCTGGAAGCGTCACGGACTGCGGAGGCACGCGCGCGGTGGCCTGCTGCGTGGATGCGTCTCGATCGGGCCAAGGCGCGGGCGTGGATGACGTCGAGACCGGCTGCGTGAAGCGCAAGCCCTCGACGAACTCGGTAGCAACAGTCCCCACGGTTCGCGCCGCCGGTGGGGTGGTCTGGCGGCCGCGGCCCGACGGCTGGCCCGAGGTGGCCCTCATCCATCGCCCACTGCAGGACGACTGGACGCTGCCGAAGGGCAAGCTGGAAAACGGCGAGACGGCTGAGCAGGCCGCCGTGCGAGAGGTGGTCGAGGAGACCGGGCTGCGCTGCGAAGTCGTGCGGCCCGCCGGATGCACGGCTTACGTCGACCGGCGAGGCAGAGACAAGATCGTTTGCTACTGGGTGATGCGGCCCATCGACGGCGAGTTCCGGCCAGGCGATGAGGTCGACACGATGCGCTGGCTCACTGTGGAAGAGGCCATCCATCAGCTCAGCTACCCGGTTGATCGGGCGCTCCTGGCGGCGCAAGAGCTGCCGTAAACGCTGCCCAAAGGGCCGCGGGGGCTGAAATTCTCTGAGCAGGGCGTTAGAATCCCGGATCGCATGGGGACCGACGGGAAGACGGTCAACCACAGCCTGAGCGCACCCGCTCGGCTGGAGAACGTGACCGTGAAGCCCCTCGACGGCGCCGTCCTGGTGATGTGGGAGCGCCCGAAGGGCGAACCCGTCGTCACGCATTTCGAGCTGACGCCATGCTTCGGCTCGGTCTGGTTGGCGGAGCGCGCGGTGACCGTGGATGGTTCCTCTTCGAGCGGCCTGGTCAGGGGCCTCCTGAACGGGACCAGCTACGTCGTGCGGATCACCCCATATCACGAAGACGTGCCTGGGCCTGCAGCAGTCTCGAGCTCGTTCGAGCCCAATCCCGTGCCAGAGGCGCCGACGAACGTCATCGCCTCGCCGGGCCAGCAGTCCGCGACCGTCACCTGGTTCCCCTCGACGGCGGGTGGTCCGGTCGAGGAGTATCGAATCAGCGCCTCCCCGCCGCACGTCGACGCCCGCAGGGTGGCGGCCACGCAGACCAGCGCCCTCGTGGACGGGCTGCGCAACAAGGCGCCCTACACCTTCACGGTCGCTGCCGCGAATGCAGCTGGCGAGGGGGTATCCGTGCCGTCCAACACGGTGTGGCCGGGCGATGACGTGCCGCGCTACCTGTTTTCTCTCGAGCTCTTCTCGCTGCTAGTGCTCGGGCTGGCGGCGTTTTTGTATTCGGTGCACACCCCATTTACCGCCACGTTTGGGTCGCTTGGTCGCGTGACCATCCCGCCGCTGCGCGACGTATTACCGCCCGCGGTTGCCGGCGTGCCGATCAGCATCCCCTGGTTCGGCGCCCTGGGGGCGGTCCTGACCGGGCTCTACGGCATCTTCGACCACGGCCACCGAGACTGGCAGCGCCGATTCAACGCGTGGTACATCGCCCGACCCTTCACGGGCGCGGCGTTGGGCGCGGTGGCCTACATCGTGTTCGTGGGTGTCATCCGGGCGACGGGGCTGCAGCCCGCCACGCAGGACTCGATCGGCAAGCTCATCTACTTCGCGGTGGCGTTCCTCGTCGGCTTCCGCGAAGAGACGTTCCGTCAGCTCATCGCGCGGTTGGGAGACCTGATCGTAGGCCCGGGTGTGGGGCGGCTTCCGGTGTTCAATACGTCCGAGCGCCAGGCGCCTTCGACGCCGGCTGTGCAGCCAACGGCAACCAACCGCCGGGCCGAGTCCCGGTAGCGGCGTGCTCTGATGGCTGCGGTCAAGACTCTGCGTGTTTCGTCTGGGGGTGCGTGGGCTCAGCTGGCGACGGCCCGGCGGTTCCTGGAGACGGCACGCGCGGCTCTTGCGGAACTGGACTATGGCGCTGCCATGCTGACGGCCGTGCAGGCGGGAATGAGGGCGGCTGACGCCGTCACCGTCGCCGTCAAAGGACAGCGGTCGATCGATCCCGATCGTGAGCGCGTGGTCGACCTCCTGGTCGACGTCCGCGAATGCCACGCCTGGCGCGCCACGGCGAGGGATGCGTCCAATGGCGTGGAGCAGGCCCAGCGGATCGTCGAGTGCGCGACCGCGGTGGTCCTGAGGTTCGAAGGACCGGGTCCGCGCCGAGGCGTTCCGCGCGGCGTTCTGCGCACCACCTAAGGTCTGAGCCCAGGGCCCGTGTAGTGGACGATCGTCAGCCGTCAAGGCTGATGCCAGTCCACTCGCCCCCGTTTTCACGCCAGCACTGCAGCCAGCCCGGCGGCAAGCTGTGCCAAGCTGGTCGCGGGCAGGTAGCGGCCTCCGGCTCGTCGAGCGAGCTCCTTCCCAGACTGGACCGACTCCGTCTCGGTGCTGGTCCCCAGGACGTGGAGGCGGTCGATCCCGCTAAGGGCCGCCATCGGGTCGCCGCCGGTGGTGGCAAGGCAGTCGCTCATGACGATTGCGATGCGCGCGGAACCTGTCACGCGGCCAAGCTGGGCGGCAGCGGCGCGCAGCGCCAGCTCCAGGTTGGTCGTGCCACCTGCACGGAGCGACAGGATGTCCGTGACCAGCCGCCTTGGCGCCCGCGGCCGGCCCTGTGACTGCAGGACGATCGCGTCCCGGTTGAACGCCACCACGCTGCAGTCGGCCCGATCGGTGGCAGCCAGCGCAACCGCGGCCGCGGCGACCGCCGCCAGCGCCATGCCGAGGCCCCGCATCGATCCGCTGTGGTCGATCAGCAGACAGGCCGCCGGCCGCGACGACCGCCAGTCGGTGAGCACGAAGTCCTGGAGCGCGCGAGGCCTGCCTTCCGCTCGCTCCAGCGTCCGCTCCAGGTCCAGATCCCCGGTGCGGGCGCCTGGCGACGGTGCCAGCCGCCGGTAGCCGCGGCGTACCGCTGGGCCGCCGCGCGCCATCCGCACGAAGACACGCGTGGCCAGGCGACGAGCCTGCCGGCGCAGATCGACGTCGGTCGCGGTCGCCAGTTCGCAAAGCAGGGCCGCGGCCAGGTCGGGGTCGCGGCGCAACAGGTCCTCGAACGCCGCCTCCTCGAGCTGGCCGACGCCCGGCGAGACCTCGGCGAGCTCGGGATGGGCGGCTGCCAGCTCGGCGCGGCTGCGGGTCCGCCGGCTGCCGTCTCGCAGCGCGTGCTCGGCGCCGCGCCCCTCCAGCACGTGGCCGCCACCCCCCGGCTGCGGCGCGGGGCCGGGCCCATCGTCACGGGGCGGAGGCGAGTCAGCCAGTCGCTCGAAGATCTCGGTGACCACCTCTTCGGGCCGGCGCTCGGAGCTCTCCTCCAGCCTGATGCGCCCCGAGAAGGCGGCCAGCGCTGCATCCAGCAGGCTGTCTCGCGCGGCCGGCGACTCGCCCCGCAGACGGCTGAGACCCTCGGCCAGGTGCACCATGTCGATCGCGCCCCGGACCGACGAGCCCATGTGGACGTCACGGTGCTCGCGGGTCGCGCGGGCGATGGCAACCGCGAGCTGACCGTGCGCTGAGTCGAGGCCGGTCACAGAGGCGACGATCCGCAGCTCGCCGGCTTCGTCCTGGTACGGAATCGCGATCCGACAGACGCGGTCATAGATCGCCTGGCCGATGCGGGCCGTGCCGACCGCGTCGAAGGGATTCATCGCCGCCACCAGGCGAAAGCCGGGCTCGGCGCGGACCATGCCCAGACGCGGCACGTGCACCTCGCCCTCGGCCAGCGCGGTGATCAGCACGTTGAGCGTCTCTTCGGGCACGCGGTTCAGTTCCTCGACGTAGAGCAGCATCCCCTCACGCAACGCTCGGAGCAGGGGGCCTTCGACGAAGGCTTCAGGCCGGTAGCCGCCTTCGAGCACCAGCGCCGGATCGTGGTGGCCAACCAGCCGCGCGGGGGTCAGCTCGGCGTTGCCTTCCACGAAGACGAGACCGATCCCGACGGCGTCTGCGACCGTGCGCAGCAGAGTCGACTTGCCCGTGCCCGGCGGGCCCTCCAGTACGACGTGACGGCCGGCCTCGAGTGCGGCGCTCAGGACCTCCGCCTCGCGCCGGAGGCCCACGATGTCGCGATCGACCCGCGCCAGCAGGCGCCGGCCGAAACCGGTCGTACCCCGACCGCGCTCAGTGCTCGTGGATGATCACACCCCGGATGTTCTTGCCGTCGAGCAGGTCCTGGTAGCCCTGGTTGATGTCCTCGAGCCTGTAGGTCTGCGTTATCAGCTCGTCCAGCTTGATGTCGCCGCTGCGGTAGAGGTCCAGCATCTTCTTGATGTCATACATCGGGTTGGCCGAGCCGAAGAGCGTGCCCTGGACTCGCTTCTGATACAGAGTCAGGATGGCCCCATTGAGGTGGATGGTGTTCTCCGTCAGGTTGCCGAGGCCGGTGACCGTGACCGAGCCCCCTTTGCGAACCATGTTGAAGGCCTCCCCGACCACGTCCTCCTTGACCACCCCCACCGTGACGATGGCCTCGTCCGCGCCGACGCCCGGGGCCAGCTGCTCCCAGACCAGCTGCTGAGCCTCCGCGGCGCTGGCCGCGCTGTGCGTGGCGCCCAGCTCTTCGGCCTTCTCCCGCTTGTTCGCCAGAGGGTCGACGGCGACGACGTTCTTCGCCCCTGCGTGACGGGCGCCCTGGACGGCGTTGATGCCGATGCCGCCGATTCCGTAGATCACGACTGTGTCACCGGGCTGGACGCCTGCGGCGTAGACCGCTGAACCCCAGCCCGTGGGGACACCGCAGCCGACCAGGACCGCCGTTTCGAGCGGCAGGTCTTTGTCGACCGCAACGCAGGAATACTCCGAGACAACCGACCACTGCGAGAACGTGCCCAGCATGCAGATCCCGCCCAGATCCTCGCCGTTCATGTGGAAACGGAACGTGCCGTCCGGCAACGAGCCTTCGAGGATCGTCGCGCCCATGTCGCATAGGTTTTGTTGACCGGTCGAGCAGAACCTGCAGCGCCCGCACGAGGGGATGAACGAGCACACGACGTGGTCGCCCTTCTTCACGCGGGTGACGCCGGGGCCAACCTCTTCGATCACGCCAGCTCCCTCGTGGCCGCCGATGATCGGGTACCGGCCGGGCATGTCCCCCGTCCGCAGGTGTTCGTCCGAATGGCAGAGGCCCGCGGCCACGAACCGGATGAGGACCTCGTTCGCCTTCGGTGGATCGAGCTCGAGCTCGACTACCTCCCAGTCCTGCTGCGGTGCCCGGAGGATGGCGGCCTTGGTCTTCATCGCACCCTGTTCTCCCCAACCTTTGTTGACAGTTACCGCCTGCTTCGACTCCGATCCGCTTCGGCCCGCGGCGGTTCGAGCGTGCGGCCGGTTCGAACATACTCCTCAAACAGCCATGTCGGTAGCAGCCAGTCTCTTCGAGCCGCTGAGGCTCAGAGGCGGCTGCGAGTCACCCAACCGGATCGTCTTTGCCCCGCACGCCACGAACCTGGCGGCGGACGGTCTCCCGACCGATCGCTTCGGCGCCTATTACGAGCGGCGGGCAGCAGGTGGGGCGGGGGTGATCGTGCTCGAGGAGAGCTTCGTCCACCACTCCAGCCACCCCTATCAGCGCGCCATCCGTGGCGACGAACCCGCCATCGTGCCGGCGTTCAGCACCCTGGCCGAGCGACTTCGACCGCACGGTGCGACGGTCCTGGCTCAGCTGGGCCACGCGGGAATGCAGGGCACCGGCCACATCCGGAAGCAAGCGCTGTGGGCGCCCTCGGCCGTGCCAAACCCGGCCACGCTGGAGATGCCGAAGGTGATGGAGCCCGAGGACATCGCCGCAGTGGTCGACGGCTTCGCCCGGGCCGCCCGGCACGCGCTGGCAGGGGGGCTGGACGGCGTGGAGGTGAACGCCGGCCAGCACTCGCTGGTGCGCCAGTTCCTCTCCGGCCTGACCAACCAGCGGGACGACGACTACGGTGGCAGCCCGGAACGACGCCTGCGCTTCGCGCGTGAAGTGATCGCGGCCGTGCGACGCGAGGTAGGCGAGAGAGCTGTTGTCGGGCTCCGGCTGTGCTGCGACGAGCTGGCGCCGTGGGCGGGAATCGAGCCCGGGGACGGGCCGGAGCTCGCATTCGCGCTGAGGGAGGGCGTGGATTACGTCAGCGTGGTGGCGGGGTCCATCTACAGCGTCGAGGAGACGCGGCCGGGCCTTCACCGGCCCCCGGGTCACCTTCTGACGCTCTGCGCGAAGGTGCGGGAGCGCCTGGACGGCGTACCGGTCTTCGCCAGCGGCAGCCTGGTCGACCCGGATCAGGCGACAGCGGCGATAGCGACGGGGCAGGCTGACGCCTGCGAGATGACGCGGGCGCTGATCGCGGACCCCGACCTGCCTTGGAAGTTGGCGCAGGAACGGGGGCACGAGATCCGGCCCTGCATCCGCTGCAACCAGGACTGCTCTGTCCGGTCTGCCGCAAACGCCGTCGTGAGCTGCATCCACAACCCGGAGGCAGGGTATGAAGCCGACTGGCCACCGCCTACGCCGGCCGTGCGTCGTCGTCGCGTCGTCGTGGTCGGTGGCGGCCCGGCCGGCCTGGAGGCTTCGCTTACGGCGGCCTCGCGCGGGCACCGGGTGACGCTGCTGGAGCGTGCGCCGCGGCTTGGCGGCGTACCGCGGACCGTGGCCGAGTCCGGTCAGCGGCCGCCGTTCGGCCTGGTGTCGTCCTGGCGTGCGGACCGCCTCGCGCAGCTCGACGTCGACGTGCGCCTGAGCGTTGAGGCGTCGCCCGAGCTGATTGGCAAGCTCAGCCCGGACGTTGTCGTGGTGGCGACTGGCGCCCGAGCTCGACCGCCGGAAGCGCTCCCCGGCGCCGAGCTGCCGCACGTCCTCTCCGTGCGTGAGGCGCTGACGGGCCGCTTGGCGGGGACCGGGCCAGTGGTTGTCATTGACCGGCAGGGCGGCTACCCTGCCATCGATGCGGCGCGGCTGGCCGCAGGCAGCGGGCGACCGGTCACGGTTGTCAGCGAAGACCCCTTTGTGTCCAGCCAGCTTGGCGCCATCGGCGAGCTCTCGCCGTGGTACCGGGATGCGGCCTCACTCGGCATCACCCTGCGGCCGCTGACCACCGTGCTGGAGATCACCGGGGATTCGGTGCTGATGCGCCACCGCTTCGGCACCATCGAAGACCGGCTGCTGGCGGACTGCGTGGTACTGGCGGACTACGAGCTGCCAGAGGACGCCCTGTACAGGAAGCTCGGCACAGCCCTGCCTGGCCTCGACGTGCGCCGGGTGGGGGACTGCCTGGCGCCACGCCGAGTCCTGCACGCGGTCCTCGAAGGGGCACGCGCCGGCCGCGAGGTTTGACCCCAGGGGCTCGTGAACTCCGCGTTCGTATATATGCGTAACTCCGGGCGCTCGGGAGCTCCGCGTTCCCCCTGTAAATGCCCCTCGACGGCCCCGTTGGTACAACTGCGCAATTCCTTGGCGCCAGGCACGCGTCGGCGCCGACGTCTAGGACGACGAGGCTCCGCCGCCGGCTCCCCGCCCGGCACAGGCCTGCCGGATGAGCGCTCGGTGGCTGACCAGCAGCCCTGCGGGCAGGGCGTCCGGGTCGAAGAACCTGGCCTCCAGCACCTCCCGGTCGTCGCGCTCGAAGCTGCCGCCGGCCAGGCTTGCCGTGAATACGACCTCCATGCGCAGCCGGTACCCACTGACCACCTCCAGCACCTTCACATCGTCGATGCGGTAGCCGGTCTCCTCCCCGAGCTCGCGTGCGAGCGCGTCGGTGAGGACCTCTCGCCGGTGTGCGTAGCCGCCCGGGAGGCCCCAGGAGCCCGCCGGCCAGAAGCGGTGTCGAAGCAGCAGCACCCGTCCGCTCTCGTCGAAGACAACGCCGGCCACCCCCACCATGAACTTGGCCTGGGTAAGCCACAGCAGGCGCCACTGGTACCGGCCTGCCAGGCGGTGCCACACCCTCGAGAGCAGTCGCACGGCTGCCGTGGTCATTTCCTGTCGATAATGGCCGACAGTGCGGCATCCACAGTTTCCCTATCTCTTCTCGCCGCTGCATCTGGGCACGGTCACCGTGCCCAACCGCATCGTCTTTTCGGCCCACTTGACCAACCTGGCCCAGGCCAATCTGCCCGGTCCCGACATTGCCGCCTACTACGAGGAGCGCGCCAGGGGTGGAGCAGGACTGATCATCACCGAGGAGCAGTCGGTCCACCCGACCGACCACGCGTACGAGCGGCTGATCAAGGCCTACGACGAGTCCGTGATCCCCGGCTACCAGGAGCTCACGCGCCGCCTCCACGCCCACGGCACCCCCGTCCTGGCACAGATCAACCACAACGGGGGCCAGGCCTCCTCGATCTACACCCGCCTGCCGGTCTGGGCGCCGAGCCCTGTCGCCGATCCCCTCTTCCGAGAGGTGCCCAAGGAGATGGAGCCGGCAGACATCGCCGCCGCCGTCGGGGCCTACGCCCGGGTGGCACGACACGTCCGCGACGGTGGGTTCGACGGGGCAGAGCTCCAGGCCTCGCACAGTTCGCTGCTGCGCCAGTTCCTGTCCCCCTACGCCAACCGCCGCAGCGACAACTATGGCGGAAGCGTCGAGAAGCGGGCGCGCATCGTCCGCGAGATCATCGAGGCGATTCGTGTGGAGGTCGGACGCGACTTCGTGCTCGGCATCCGCATTCCCGGAGACGAGTTCATCGACGGCGGTTTGACGCTCGAGCACTCGGTCCAGACGGTCCGCATCCTGAACCGCGACGGCCTGCTCGACTACTTCAACACGTCGCTGGGCACCGCTACGCATACGCTGTACATGGTCGAGGGCTCGATGCACCTGCCCCCGGGCTATCAGCTCTACACCGCTGCGGCACTGCGCGAGGTGACCGACCTGCCAGTCGTGGGGGTGGGCCGGATCAAGGACCCGGTGCAGGCCGAACAGGTGCTGGCCGGCGGCGTCTGCGACCTGATCGGGATGGTCCGCCAGCAGATTGCCGAGCCGGAGACGGCCCGCAAGGCCCGCGAAGGGCGCGTGGAGGAGATCAGGCTCTGCATCTCATGCAACCAGGACTGCATCGGCCGCGAGGGTCTGAACCTGGAGATCGGCTGCATCGAGAACCCGGCTTCTGGCCACGAGCGGGAGTTCTCGCGCCGCACCCCGCCTGCGGCCAGCTGTCGCCGTGTGCTGGTGGTCGGGGGTGGTCCTGCCGGTATGCATTGCGCGGCAGTGGCCGCCAGCCGTGGCTGTGTGGTAACCCTCTGCGAAGCGCAGACAGAACTTGGGGGCCAGGTCCGGCTGGCCGCACGGATTCCCAATCGCGCCGAATTCGGGGACCTGGCCCGAAACCTCGTGGGTGAGCTGCACCGGCAGCACATCGAAGTGCGGCTGGAGACCCGGGTCACGGCCGAGCAGGTGCTGGCCGAGGGGTGGGACGCGGTCGTGTGCTGCACCGGCACCCAACCGAACAAACCCACGCCGGAGGTGCTCAGCGTCTGGGACGTCCTGCAGGGTGTCGAAGTCGGTGAGCGAGTGGGCGTCGTCGACCTGGTGGGATTCCACCAGGCCACGAGCACGGCCGAGTGGCTGGCGCAGCGCGGTCACCGGGTTGAGCTGCTGACGCCGACCCTGAGCGCCGGTCAGGACCTCGGCCTGACGCTCGATCTCGAGAACTGGCATCGCCGGGTCCTGGCCCTGGGCGTGCGGATCTTCACGAGCGTGGCCCCCCTCGGCTACGAGCACGGCGGCGTGCAGGCCGTAGAGGCCTACTCTGGCGAGATGGTCGAGTTCGGGCCGTACGACGCGATCGTGGTGGCCAATCACGGGCGGCCCGATGACCAGCTCTACTTCGCCTTGAAGGGAAAGGTCGAGGTGTACCGCGCCGGCGACTGTCTGACCCCGCGGCGTGCGGGCGATGCGATCAACGAGGGCCAGCGGGTGGCGCTCGCCCTGTGAGGGCCGTCTGGGCGTGGGTCGAGGGCGACCCCGAGATCGTGGGTGACGCCGCAGACCTGGCGGAGGCGCTGGGAGCGCGAGCCTGGGCCGTGGCGACGGGCGCGGACCCGGCCGCGCTGGCGTTGGCCGGCGCCGAGCGCGTCTTCGTACTGGACGCGCCCTACGACGCCGAGACTCACGCAGCGGCCATGGCGGCGGCGTTCGGCACTCCGCCGCTGGCAGTTCTGCTCCCGGGCACGGCCAATGGCTCCGACCTGGGGCCCCGGCTGGCGACGGCCGTCGGCGGTGCCTGCCTGCTGGACTGCGTGTGGGTCCGGCCCGCCCCGGACGGTCTGCTGGCCGCGCGCTGGGCCCACGATGACCGCACCGTCGAGCGCTGGCACGTCCCGCAAGGGATGACGCTGGTCGCCACCCTCCGGCCCGGTTCCCGGGGTGCGCCGCGGCCCAGGCCCCGTCCGCCGCACATCGAACAGCTGCCAGCCCCGGCGCGGGAACCGCGCAGCCGCCACGTGCGCCGCCTGCCGCCGGACCCGCGGTCCGTCCGCCTCGCCGAGGCCGACCGCATCGTGGCTGCCGGCCTGGGGATCGGCTCGCCCGAGCTGCTGCCCTCTGTCCAGGAGCTGGCCGACCTGCTCGGCGCGGCGCTGGGCGCCAGCCGGCCGCTGGCTGATCGTGGCTGGGTGCCCTTCGAGCGACAGATCGGCACGACGGGCCAGCAGGTGTCGCCCCGACTGTACGTCGCGATCGGCGTCTCCGGCGCTACCCAGCACATGGCTGGTGTTCGCGGGGCGGAGACGGTCGTCGCCATCAATACGGACCCGGCCTGCCCGATGATGGCTCGCGCTACCGTGGCGGCGGTGGGCGACGCCGGGCGGATCCTGCCGGCGCTGCTGGGGCGCATGCGCGGATGAGCGCGCTGGCGTTCGACGTGGTCGTCGTCGGTGCGGGACCCGCGGGCAGCGCCGCGGCCCTGGTCGCGGCTCGTTCTGGGCGTCGGGTGCTGCTCATCGAGCGGGGCGAGTATGCAGGCAGCAAGAACGTCTCGGGTGCGGCGCTCTACGCGCCACAGGTGCTGGAGGCGCTGCTCCCGGAGTTCTGGCACTCCGCGCCCGTCGAGAGGCATCTCACCCGTCGGGTGATCAGCTTCGTCTCTCCAGAGTCTTCGATCGCGATGGACTTCCATGCCGCCAACTGGGACCATCCGCCCTACAACGGCCTCACCGTGCTGCGCCCGCGTTTCGACCGCTGGCTGGCCGAGCAAGCAGCGGCGGCTGGGGCCACGTTCCTGCCCGAGACGGTGGTAGACGACCTGCTGCGCGACGGGGCCGGACGGGTGGTCGGGGTACATGCCCGACGGCCGGAAGGGGACATCGAGGCGGCCGTCGTGATCGCTGCCGACGGCGTCAACTCGTTCCTGGCCAAGAAGGCGGGGCTGCGGGGCGAGCTGCGACCTGACGAGGTATCGCTGGGCGTCAAGGAGGTGATCGCGCTCGACCGCCGGACCATCGAAGAGCGCTTCGCGCTGACGGGCGACGAAGGAGTGACGTACGAGTACGTCGGCTCGGTCACAGACGCGGTCAAGGGGGGTGCGTTCCTCTACACGAACCGCGAGAGCCTCTCCCTCGGCGTTATCGTCCAGGTCGCATCGCTGACCCAGGTCAAGGTGCCGGCATACGAGCTGCTCGAGCGCTTCAAAGCGCACCCGAGCGTCGCGCCACTGGTCAGGGGCGGCCGCTTGGTGGAGTATTCGGCGCACATGGTGCCCGAGGCTGGATTGGCCGGGGTTCCGAAGCTCTGCGGCGACGGCATCCTGGTGACTGGAGATGCCGCAGGCCTCTGCTTCGCGACCGGCCTGTACCTGGAAGGGATGAACTTCGCGATCGCGTCAGGTGCGGCGGCGGGGGAGACTGCCGCCGCGGCGTCGGCAGCCGGCCGGGTGGACGCGGTGGAGCTGCGCGCCTACCAGCGCCGGTTGGAGCGGAGCTTCGTGCTCGCTGATTTTCGCCGTTTTCGCCGAGCGCCGGCTTTTGCGATGTCCGAGCGGCTGCAGAACGTGTACCCGGGCGTCATGACCGCCCTCGCCGAGCAAGCACTGGCATCGCGAGGCCAGCCCCGGTCGAAGCTGCTGGCGCTGGCTCGGGCGGAGCTTCGCCGCGCGCGCGTGCCGGCATGGCGCGCATTGCGCGACCTGTGGAGGGGAGGGCGAGCTTTCGGATGGTGATGAGGACAACCCTGCAGGAGAAGCTGGCCACGGTCCGCTTCCGGCCGGATCCCGAGCCCCACATCGTCGTCGACGGCGAGGTCTGCCGGGACTGCACGGTGCACGCCTGCGTCTACGCCTGTCCCGCCAACCTGTTCAGCCTGCTGTCGGACGGTTCGATCGTCTTCAGCTACGAGCAGTGCTTCGAGTGCGGCACCTGCTACGTAGCCTGCAACCGGGAAGGGGCCATCACGTGGCGATACCCGGCCGGCGGCTACGGGGTCTCGTTCCGGGACGCATGAAGGTTGCGGTCGTCGTCGAGCAGGTGTGGGACCCTGTCTCGATCGAGATGGACACTGTCAGCAGAGCGATCGATTGGTCGCGCGCGGCGGCGGTGCCAGGGGTTGGCTCACTGGAGGCTCTCGAGCTCGGGCTGAGCCTGGGCGAGGTCTATCTGTACGGCCTCGGTGTCGGCTCGGTACCGGACCTGCTCCGCGTTTGCCTGGCGATGGGCGCCAGCCGAGCGGTCGAGGCGCCCGATGTCTACGCAGTGGCGGACGCGATGCGGCAGGAGGGCTTCGAGCTCGTGCTGGCCTCGCATCGCTCCGGCGACCAGGGCGCCAGCCCGGTGGGGCCGACACTGGCGGGCCTGCTGGATCTGCCCCAGGCGACCGGCGTCGAAGCGCTGCGGTGGGCCGGCCCGGAGGTGGTGGTCATCCGGCGCCTCGACCGCGGCGAGCGCGAGGAGCTGGCCCTGCTGCTGCCGGCGGTGATCGCCGTGGAGCCGGACATCGCGCGGCCTCGCGTGGCTACGCCGGCCGCGATGATCGCCGCCCAGACCGCCGAGATCCCGGCGCTTGCCCCCTCGAAGATGGTTCCTCGCCCTGTCTTTCGGGGCCACGAACCACCGCGGCCGGCGCCGCCACGGATGCCGGTGCCGGACGCCGGCCTGCCCGCCGAGGCTCGCATCGCGGCGGTCGTGGCTGCGGCAGCCCCCGCCTCTCAGCGCGAGCTGGTCACGGGTTCGGCAGAGGAGGTCGCCGACCGGATCGCGCAGGTCCTTGTGGAGCGGGGATATGCCAAGACTCTCCCCCGCGCCGTCGGGGGAGCGCCCCGCCAAGCTGGGGGAGGGGGGCATGCCTGACTCAGCCGATCACGTCCTCAGGAACCGCGCTGCATGGGACCGCATGGCGGTCCAGTACGAGGCAGCCGGCCGGCGCGCCTGGGAGGCCACCGAGCCCTTCTGGGGCACCTGGCGCGTGCCGGAATCCGCGCTCCACGTGCTGCCCGACGTGAAGGGACTGGACGTGGTGGAGCTCGGCTGCGGGACCGGCTACGTCTCCGCCTGGCTTGCACGCCGGGGCGCCCGACCGATCGGCGTCGACAACTCGCCGTCCCAGCTCGCCAACGCGCGCCGCTTCCAGCGCGAGTTCGGGCTGGACTTTCCCCTCATCCACGCCAACGCCGAGGAGTCGCCGCTGGTAGGCCAGCGGTTCGACCTCGCCATCAGCGAGTACGGCGCGTGCATCTAGTGCGATCCCTACCGGTGGGTGCCGGAGGCGGCGCGGCTGCTGCGGCCGGGAGGCCGGCTCATCTTCCTCGTCAACGAAGCATTTCTGATGCTCTTCATGACGGAGCGCGACGAGGATGGGCCCGCCGGCCGCGTGCTGCTGCGTGACTACTTCGGCATGCACCGCTTCGAGTGGCCAGACGACCCCGCTGTCGAGTTCCACCTGGGTTACGGCGACTGGATCAGGCTGCTGCGCCGCAGCGGCTTCGAAGTGGAGGACATGCTGGAGATCCGGCCGCCGGAGGGGTCGACGACGGACTACCCCTTCGTCACCCTCGAATGGGCGCGCCGCTGGCCGTGCGAGGAGGTCTGGAAGGCCCGAAAGCGCGGCTAGTGGACCGTACCCGCCGTCGCAGGGCGGATCGGGCGGGGGCTGAGGGCCAGTGGGATGACAGTGGCGGTGGGCCCCGACTCCGGTGCGAAGACGCACTCAGGGTCCGGGTCGTCCAGCGCAACTCCTGTGAAGTGCTTGACCGCCATGCACCCGCCGTGGCAGCGGCTGTAGGCGCCGCACGTCCGGCACTGGCCGCCGACCTCCCAGCCTCTCAGGCGTTCGAAGAGCGGTGACTCAGTCCAGATGGCGGCGAACGATGAGTCGCGGACGTTGCCGGCCCTGAATTCGTCGGCCAGCACGAACGGGCAAGCGAACACGTCTCCGCGCGGGTCGACGCAGCAGACTATTCGGCCGGCGCCGCACATGTTCAGGCCATCGAGTGGCGCGCCGAGTGCCGACAGATGGAAGAAGGAGTCGCCGGTCAGCACATCGGGGTGCGCTCGGAGCCAGCCGTACAACCGGCGGTTGTGCTCCTGCGTCAGCTTCAACGCGTCCCAGACGGCCCGGCCGCGGCCCGACGGCCGCAGCCGTGTCACCCTCAGCTGGCCACCCAATCCCGTGACCATTGCGTGAAGCGAGTCGAGCTCCTCGAAGCTGCGGCGGGTTACGACGTGGTTGACCTTGAAGGTGAAGCCCTCGGCGGCCAGCAGCTCCATCGCCTTGCGCGCGCGGCTGAACGAGCCGCCGCCGCGGATGGCGTCGTTCACGTCGCGCGAGGCGCCATCAACGGAGATCTGCACGTCCAGGTAGTCGGTGGTCGCGATCCAGCGGGCGGCCACGCGGTCCACGAGCGTGCCGTTGGTGCTGAACTTGACGCCGATCCTGCGCGCGATGGCGTACTCCATCAGCTCGAAGAAGTCAGGCCGGGTCATCGGCTCGCCCCCGCCCACGTTGACGTAGAAGACTTTCATCGCCGCCCACTCGTCCAGCAGCGCCTTGGCCTCCACCGTGGTGAGCTCATCCTGTGCTCGCTTGCCCGATGAGGAGAGGCAGTGCACGCAGAGCAGGTTGCACGCGTAGGTCATCTCCCAGGTCAGGCAGATCGGAGCGTTCAGACCCTGACGCAGCAGCTCATACGACGACATGCACCACTCCCCGGCGGCGAAGGCCCTCCAGAACGGTCAACAAGCGCGGGAGCGCCTCTTCATCCAGCTCGCCGCTGGCCTTCAGCTCGTCGGCGATCTCACCCAGTGGACGGCAGCCGCCCGACTCGATGAATGGCAGCAGCCGCTGGTCGATGAAGAAGAGCTGCCGGTCGCGGTAGCTGTAGCCCAATGCGCCAAAGCGCTCAGGTCGCAGTGCCACGGAGTCGTCGAGGCGGATGCAGTCGCTGCGCTTCAATCAGCCAGGGGTCAGTAGACCCCGCACATCCCGTCGATCGTTATCTCTCGGACCAGGAGCTCACCGAGCTCCTCGTCGCTCATCTCGGCGCCGAAGTCGTCCTCGGCCACCCCCTCCCCCGGTTTCGCCGGGTACTCCAGCGACTCCGCGGGGGAGAGATTGTGTAAAGCAGCTTCGGGAACGCGCACGAGGTCAGTTTAGAGGGTGCACGGGCTGCACGCCCTGTAGCCTCGCGTCATGACAGTTCGGGCGGTGGTCTTCGACTGGGGCGGTACGCTGACGCCGTTCCACGCGTTCGACCTGGCCGACCTGTGGGCAGCCGCCGCCCGCATCCTCGCGCCTGAGCGGCAGGCCGACCTCACCGATGCGCTCGTCGCTGTCGAGAGTGAATTCTGGCAGCGGGTCCGGCGTGACGGGGGCCTCGTCAGCACGACCCTGGATGACGTGGTCGCGGTGGCCGCGCAGCGCACGGGCGTCCGCCTCGAGGCGGTGCTTCGCGACCGGGCGCTTGAGGCACACCTGGAGGCCTGGACGCCCCACACCTTCACGGACCCCGATGCCCAGCCGCTGCTGCGTGCGCTGCGCGAACGCGGCGTGCGGACGGGCCTGCTCTCGAACACCCACTGGCCCCGCGATTGGCACGAGCGCATCCTCGCTCGGGATGGGGTCCTCGACCTCATCGACGTCCGCGTCTACACGAGTGAGCTGGCCCACACCAAGCCGCACGCTGAGGCCTTCCGGGCAGTGCTGGAGCCGCTGGGCGTGGAGCCCATCGAAGCCGTCATGGTCGGCGACAGGCCGTTCGACGACATCAGCGGCGCGAAGGCCCTCGGCATGCGCGCCGTGCTGCTCCCGAATCACCAGGTGCCACAGGCTGACGTGGCGCCTGACGCGACTGTCTCCTCGCTCTCCGAGCTGCTCCCGCTCGTCGACAGGTGGCAAGTGTGAGCAGATTGGGGGCTCTCGTCGCCATCGTCACCGGCGCCGGGAGGGGCCAGGGTCGCGCGCAGGCCGTCGCGCTGGCGCATGCGGGTGCGGACATCGTTGCATGCGATCTCTGTCGCGACCGACCTACTGTGCCCTACGAGCTGAGCACGCGTGAGGACTTGCAGGAGACCGCGCGGCTGGTGCGCCAGACAGGCGGGCGCTGCCTTGTGCACGAGGCGGACGCCGCCAGCGTCGAGCAGATGGCGGCGGCGGCGGCGCTGGCGGCCGATCTGGGTGGGATCGACGTCATCTGCGCCAACGCCGGCGTCATCAGCTTCGGAAGGGCCTGGGAGTTAAGCGAAGCGCAGTGGGACCAGGTGATCGACACCAACCTCAAGGGGGCATGGGCCACGTGTCGTGCCGCCATCCCGGGGATGATCGAACGTGGTCGTGGCGGCAGCATCGTCATGCTCGGATCTGCTTCGAGCCTGCGTGGCTACCCTGGCATCTCGCACTACACGGCGGCCAAGCACGGGCTCCTTGGACTGACGCGCGCCCTTGCGATCGAACTGGCGCCGCACCGCATCAGGGTCAACTGCGTGCTGCCGGGGGGCGTGCGAACGTCCATGGGCACGAGCGAAGCAATGCAGAAATGGCTGCGGGCCGACCCTGAGGCGTCTCGGGCACTGAGTGCTTTGCTGCCTGTCGATCTCGTCGAGCCCGAGGACGTAGCAGCTGCGGTTGTGTGGCTGGCATCGGCCGAGGCGCGCTTCGTCACCGGTGTCGCCTTGCCCGTGGACGCCGGCGTTCAGCTGCGCTGATGTTCGCCAGGATGTAACCCGTACTTAACCGGGCGGGTATATGCTGATTGTGGGATGGGCCGGATCTACCTCGTTCGCGAGGCAGACGCTGGTGGTCGGCTGTCCTGGCCAGGGCCAGACCGCCTCCGGCCACTGACGAGCCGAGGCTGGCACCAGGCCCACGAGCTGGCCGGGCGTCTGAACGACGTCGCGATCGAGCGAATCATCGCCAGCCCCTGGCTGCGCTGCCAGCAGACGGTGCTGCCGCTGGCAGAGATGCGCGATCTGCCGATCGAAGCCGAGGCTGTGCTGGGCCAGATTGCGTCGGTGGACAAGGCACTCGCACTGATCGCCGAGGCTCAGCAGGTCACTGCCTTCTGCAGTCATCCCGAGCTGCTCTATGCAGTCATCGAGCGGCTCCGCTGCGCCGGCGAGCGGGTGCGTCCGGTCTGCGCGCTCGCCTGGACTGCGGTGGCTCCGCCGGCCGCTGTGGTCGCCATACCCTGAGAACGGCCTCGGTGCAAGGTTGATCGGCTACCGTGTGCGATGGTTTGATTGAAGCGTCGTGAAACTCCTGCTCGAAATCCTGCTGGCGATCTTCCTTCATCCGATAGCGTTCGTTCTTTGCCTGATCAACATCATCGGTCGCAGCAACCTCACCATCCTCCAGAAGGTGGTCTGGGCGATCGTGACCTTGATCTGGGGTATCGGGCCGATCCTTTACCTGCTGGTCGGCGGCGGCGACATGTGGTGAAACGGGGCCACGGGTTCTACGTTTCGCACCCTTGAGGCCGTCCTGAAGCAGCTGAAACGTAGAAGTCGTGTGTCGTTACGTAGATAGGGGCCACCCCTTCCGGGGGGCCCCCTGTGCGCACAACGTGGTCGTCCTTACGTGGTGCTCGACGGCAGTTCCTGCGTCTCCGCAGCGACGACGGGGATCTTAACCGCGGTTGCCCTGGAGTCGTACTTCACGTCGACGGTCAGCATGCCGTCCTCGAAGCTGGTTGAAATGTCTTCGGCCTTGATCTCGGGCGGAAGAACCACACGTCGAATGAAGCTGCCGCTGTAGACCTCACGGTGCAGGTACTGTCCCCGCTCGGTCTTCTTCTCCTCGGACCGCTTGGCGCTGATGGTCAGCGTCCCCTGTTCTAGCGTGATCTCGATGTCGTCAGGCTTGAAACCAGGAAGCGCGGCTTCGATGAGGTAACCCTCGTCGGTCCGCTGAACGTCCAGCGGCGCCGACAAACGCTCCGGCCAGCTCCAGCCCTCGAAGAGATTCCGGCCGTTGAACAGACTCGGCAACGTCGATAGCTGAGCCAATGGACTCCTTCGACTGATCACCATGCTCAACTCACCTCCTTATTTGGGATTGGCATTGATTTCCATCAATGGATTACCCGCAGGGAAGGAGGTCCAAACTGTTAGAGGCGCTCGGGATCGCAACCGTCGTACGAGGCGCCTGCCCGACCGGCCGCGAGTTCCATGTCCTCTCTCAGCTCCTCCAGGTTCTCGCGCGTGGGCACCAGCGAGACTGCTGCGACGACTTCCCAGTGGTGGGTGGGAAGTTGCGGAGCCCGCAGCTCGGGATAGAGGCCGGCGACCAAGAGCGCGTTGACCAGCTTGCGCGCAGATTCCTCTCCCTCGCAGGTGAAACGGTTGACAAAGACGTGCGAGCGCTCGGCCACCGCAGGAAACCTTAGCCATCTGATCCAAGGCGGCGGCAGGAGAACCTCACAGCCGCCGCCTCGGCGGGCTCAGACGACCTTGGCGACCTCCAGGCCCTGGTCGACCGTGTGGCCGAAGCGGGCGGTGCCGAGCTGCTCGCCCATCAGGTGGTGGTACGGGACACCAGTGAAAAGGTGGTGGCTGCGCGTCGGGATCAGACCATCACCGGCCCACTCCTGGCGCTGCAGCTCGATGTAACCATCCTGCTTCTCAGCCTTGAGCGTCTCCAGCAACGTGCTCATGCCATAGCCCATCGCATGCTGGGCAGCCAGGGTGATGAAGATGAAGCGCACTCCCATCTCCGCCAGCTCGTCCCAGGTCATGGGGTTTGGTTCGTTGAACCACTTGAACGACGACGAGTAGTTGAAGGCGAACCGCGCATCCGGGAAGCGCTTGCGGATCTCCTCGTGGAACTTCTGCGTCGGGCCCCGCTCCGCGGTGGGGAACTCGCACCAGACCAGGTCGGGCACGCCTGAGTCGAGGTATCGCAGCGCCCGGTCGATCGCCAGCTCCATGCCCCGTTTGGGCTCGGGCGCCTCGGTGGCCGAGACGCCGTCGGTCCGCGAGATGATGACGAAGTCCGGGTGGCCGAGGTCATCGGCAACGGCTCGCATCATCTTCAGCTTGGCGATGTAGTCGTCCGCCGGGACCAGCGCTTTTCCGGCGATGTGCCCGCAGCGCTTGGGCATTACCTGGTCCTCGATGTGAGCGGCGGCCAGCCCCGCGCCTACATAGAGCTCAGTGGTGCGCTGCACGTTGAAGACGTTGCCGTAGCCGACGTCCATGTCGGCCACCACCGGCGGGATCTCGAGATGGCGAGGCACAACTCCCTTGTCGGGGTCGCCCACAGCCATTGTCAGCTGGAACTTGCGCAGCGCGCTGACGATACGCCGGGCACCATCCGCGATCTCCACGCTGGCGTAGAGGTCCATGTCTGTCGTGCCCAGGTGGCCGATCGCAAAGGAGTAGCCGCTGAAGTAGACGGCGTCGAGACCGTGGTACATGACGAGCTCGGCCCCGTGCGGGTCGAAGATACCCGGCGCGAACACGTAGGGCTGCGATTCCAGCTTTTGCCGCAGCACCTGGCTGGGCCCGATCCAGCGGGACCGAGGCACCTTGAAGCCGTCGGGCAGAAGTGGTGTCGTGGCCAGTTCCATCAGGTCCTCCTCGCGCCCACGCGCCATCGAGTACTTCTATTCATAAGAGCCAACCTATCAAACACATTGATGGAAGAGCGGCGCTCACGATCGTTTTTCCCGATGTCCCGATTGACACCAGCGATCTCAGCTTTCGGGCGAGACGGTCTTCAGGAGCTCGAGGAAGGCTGCAACCAGTCCCGAAGGCGTGCCGGCATCGCGACGCCGCATGGCTACGATCTGCCGCGTCATCGGGACCGCGTCGCTGAGGTCGACCATCCGCAACGCACGCGCCTCGACCTCGCGGCGCACCGCAGTCCGGGGCAGCAAAGAGACGCCGAGGCCGCGCTCGACCATCTTCTTGGCAGCCTCGATATTGTCCAGCTCCATCAGCCCGCGCAGCGTGACTCCAGCCGCCAGGAAAGCCGCCTGCGTGATCTCGTAGTAGCTCGACGTGCGGTCGAACAGGATGAGCTGCTCGGTGCCGACCTCGGTGATCGAGACACGCTGCTGCCGAGCGAAGGGGTGGTCGGGAGCAACGACGAGTACCAGCTCCTCTTCGTGGAAAGACTCGAGCTCGATCTCTGGATGGCGGATGGCTCGGCCAAGCCCCAGCTGGACCTCATCTCGCAAGACCATCTGCAGCACGTCTTCCGAGTGGCCGGTGCGCACGATCACCTCGACCCTTGGATGGGCTGACACGAAGCGCTCGAGGACCGCCGGGAGGACATAGGTGCTCACGGCCGGAGCTGCGGCCAGTAGGAGCTGGCCCGCCGCCGCGCTGCCTACTTCGTCAATTGCGCGGCGACCGTCACGAAGTGTCCTCACCGCCCGTTCTGCATATGGAAGGAACGCCCGCCCGGCGTCGGTCAGCCGCATCCCCTGACGGCCGCGGACGAATAAGCGCTCTCCGAGCTCCCGTTCGAGAGCGTGAAGCCGCGCGGTGAGGGTCGGCTGAGTAACGTAGAGCGCCTCGGCCGCACGGCTGACGGATCCGAAGCGGGCGACTTCCAGGAAGCCTTCGATGTGGACCAGCAGCATAGAAGATGCCGATAGGGTAAGGCCCCTGGGACCAATCCTATCTATGCATGGTCGTTGAGAGAGGTGGAGGAGTTGATGAACGGTCTCCGAACGGTGCCGCGAGACGGGCGGGCAGCGCTGGCCGCACCAGGGCTGCGGCCCGCTCTCATATAGGCAGCCGTCATGGGCATCCTGCTATACAGCTTCGGCCCCAGCTACAACCTGCCACTTCCACTCTCGACCTTCCAGTGGGCGGGTGCGGCGGTGGTGGGTATCTCGTTCATCATGATGACCTACTTCGCCGCCCATAGGACGGGGCCGACCGCGATTCGGTACCCACGGCGGGAAGTGACGGCCCTCGGATGGGTGCCACACGCCGGCGGCCTGCGAGCCGTGGCGGGCGGGGTTGGGGTGCTGTGCCTATTGGCGGTGGTGGTGACCGGGCTGTTCGGGCCGACCCAACCCGACCGCAACATCGCGGTGTACCTGATCTGGATCTACTTCTGGGCGGGTATGGCGGTGCTGACCGGCCTGGTCGGCCCGGTCTGGGATGCGGTCAACCCATTCAGGGCGCTCAACAGCCTGATCCTGCGAACCCGCCTCAGGGGACGTCCGGCGCTGCCGGCGCCATCTGGAGCCGAGGTCGACCCGCTCGAGCACGTCGGCATCTGGCCTGCGGTCGGACTCTTCTTCCTCTTTGGCCTGTTCGACGTGACCGGGGTCACCACCAACCGGCCGTGGCTGATGGCACTTCTCGCCCTCGTGTACACAGCCTTCACATTGCTCGGGATGCAGCGCTATGGCGAGCGGCCGTGGCTTGCGCACGTCGAGTTCTTTAGTGTCCTCTTCTCGCTTCTGCGCCGCTTCGCTCCGATCGATTTCCGAGGGAGCCGGATCTACCTCAGGCCGATAGGAGCAGGCCTCCTCGACCCTCTCGAGGCCGGCTGGGACTGGGTCCTCTTCGTGATCCTGATGCTGAGCACGCTGGCATTCGACGCGATCCTGAACACGTCGATCTGGGACAACGTCGTCAAGGCGCTCGGTTACATCTGGATGCCGTTCGGGACGGTTGGAATGCATGCGCTGATGGGCGTGGGCTACCTAGCACTCACGCTCGTCTTCCTGGCTGCGTTCCTCATCTGCATGGAGCTCGTGATCTACTTCGGCACCATCAGGGTGGACGGGCTGTCGACCGCGACCGTGTTCGCTCTGACCCTGGTGCCGATCGCCTTCGTCTACAACGCGGCACACAACTACGCGAACCTCGTGGTGCAGTCGCAGCGCGTGATCCCGCTGCTGGCGGACCCCTTGGGGAGAGGCTGGCGACTGCTGCCCACGGCGGACTATCGCCCCAGTGTGCTGCTGGCGTCGGCGGCGCTGGTCTGGTACGTGCAGGTGGTGTTGATCGTCAGCGGCCACGTGATCGCCATGTACCTGGCGCACTTGCGGGCCGGCGAGCGATTCCGCGCCGCGCAGAGTGTTCTGCTCAGCCAGTACCCGATCCTGGTCCTGATGGTCCTCTACACCATGACCAGCCTGTGGATCTTGGCCCAGCAGGTCACGCACTAGTCGTCCCTGACGACTGGTCCCGCCGGCCAGGTTATTCCGGCTGGGCTAGACCGACTGGGACGACTTCTACCAGGTGGCCGAGCCCTTCGAAGTCCACCGGGTTTGCGGTGTAAAGGGGAAGCCCGCTGGCCACCGCCTTCGCGGCGATCAGGAGGTCAACGGCTCGACGGCCTCTGGCCTTGCGGCCCATTGAGGCCGCGGCGGCGTAAACACGACCGTAGGTGCGGGCTGCAGCCGTGGCGCTATCCGCTCCGCCAGCCGAACGAGGATCGGGTACGGCGTGCCTGAGCTGAGCTGGAGGCGCCGGCTAAGGTCGTAGCCAAGGTGGTGGGATTGCTTGCACGCACCGGCGGCCAAAACAACCTCACGGTCCTCGCCGTGCTGCCGATCTTCGGAGCCCTTGGCGCGGGATTCGGCGCGCTGGGCGGACTGATCCGGAAACAGATCGGCCCGGTGCGCGGGTTCCAGTAGCCTCTAACTCGATGTCGTGGCCGTTTGACTGGACCGTGTACGCGGGCCTGCTGGGACTCTTCTTCGGCCATGCATGGCTGGCTCGCGATCGCAACCTGCCGCGAATACGGTCGCTGTACTTCGGCCTGGGCCTGCTGGCGCTCTGGATAGCGCTAGAGACACCCATCGACATCGTCAGCGACCATTACCTGGACAGCGTGCACATGTTCCAGCACGTGTTGCTCGGCGTGGTCGCGCCACCCCTCTTGCTGCTGGGCCTGAATCACGAGATGGCCGCCGTCATCGCGCGGGTTCCGGGCGTGCGTGCGGTGACTGAGCCGGTGCCGGCGCAGGTCATCGCAGGGGCGGTGATGCTGCTCTGGCACGTCCCTGCGCTGTACGACACCACGCTGTACTGGGAGCAGTTGCACGTGGTCGAGCACCTGACGTTCATCGCCGGTGGACTGATCTTCTGGTGGCCGATCATGGATGCGACGTCCGCCCAATGCCGCTGGCAGCTGTCAGCGTGGGGCCGGCTCCTCTACATCCTGGTTGGCACCTTCCCTCAGGACGCCGTGGCGCTTGCGCTGCAGTTCTCGCGCACACCGTTCTACGAGTACTACACCCGCGTTCCTCGGATCGTGCCGGGGCTGGACCCGGTCACCGACCAGACCGCCGCGGGAGCGGTCCTGATGGGATTCGGCAAGGTGAGCTACTTGATCGGGGCGATCGTGATCTTCGTGCGGTGGTTCAGTGCCGAGATTCGGGCCGACCTGGACGGAGCAGAAGCTCGGAAGGCGTCCGGCCGCTGAACCGCCGGCACGTCCCGGACCGGGAGCTCACTCTCCGGCCACCATCTCACCCCAGCGCTCTTCCACGCGCCGCACCTTGAAGATGGCCAAGGCCGCCACCCAGGTCACAACGAACGCGCCCACGATCACGAATCCGAGGCTGCCGAAGTTCAAGCCGCTGATCGCGCCGAAGACGCCTCCCTTCAGGCCCAGCCGGCCGATCAGGAGCTGGCTGAGCTCGACGAGCCCGACGAAGAGCGCCACGAAGACCGAGAGCGCGGTGACCGTCAAGTTATAGAAGACCTTGCGGATGGGGTTGGAGAAAGCCCACGCGTAAGCCTTGGACATGAATGCGCCGTCTGTCGTGTCCATCAGCGACATGCCGGCGGCGAAGATGATCGGCAGGGAAACGACCACCTGGAACGGCAGGCCCTGAGCCGCCGCGCCGGCCGAGACCGCCAGGAGGGCCACTTCCGATGCGGTATCGAATCCGAGGCCGAACAGGAATCCGATCGGGTACATGTGCCAGCTCTGCGAGACCACCTTGAAGAGGCGCCCGAAGATGCGGGACATCAGACCGCCGGCGACGAGCTCTTCTCGCAGAGAGCTGCGGTCGTACTCGCCGCGCCGCATGCGCCGATACAGGCCCATGATGTCGAGCAGGATCAGCAGGTTTAGGACGCCGATCAGGATCAGGAAGATGCCGGAGACGCTGGTCCCGACCACTCCGCCGACGTTCCTGAGCTGACCGTTGTCTGAGACTACCCCCTGAACCAGTGTTTTTATAGCCAGTCCCAACGCCAGGGCGATGATCAACACCACCGTCGAGTGGCCCAACGAGAAGAAGAAGCCGACCCCGATGGGCCGCTTGCGTTCCTGGAGGAGCTTGCGCGTCGCGTTGTCGATGGCCGAGATGTGGTCTGCATCGAAGGCGTGCCGAAGTCCGAACGTGTACGCCAGCCCGCCCAGGCCCAGCAACGCCGGGTGGCCGATACCGTAGGTGAGGAGTGCGCCCCAGCCCAACACGTGAAGCAGGAGCACCACACCATAGAACCCTCCCAGGCGACTACGCTCGCGCCGATCGAAGGCCTGCCGCGCGCTGTCGATGAGCGTCGCCACGGATAAACCATAACTCCTTATCGAGACCGAGTCGCGATATTGGTGCAGCTGCTATCTGAGTAGATTGGTACGGCCTGCGACTGACTCGCAGCAGCATTGTGCCGATAGGTGGCGGTTACCCGGCCGGGTATGATCCCATGACTATGCGACCTCGTCGGGTCGCCATCATGGCGCTGCCGCTGGCGGTCCTGGCTGCCAGCCAGGCCGGGCACCTGCTGGCGTGGCAGCTGCGTCAGGGGCCGCGGGGCCTGCCGGCCCTGGGCTCCACCGCTCACGGATACATCCCCGCTCTGACGACGGTTGTATTCGGCGCCGCTGGGGTCGCCATCCTCGCCGCGCTGTCGGTGGTGGCGGCAGCCAGGTTGGCGCGCCTGGGCAGGGTTGTCCGCGAACCCGCCACTGCGCGTCTGCGCCGGATACCGGTGCTGGACATGGCGGCGGTCCTGTTCGTCCTTCAGCTCGCCGTCTACCTGGCGCAGGAGACGCTGGAGGCGAGCTGGGGAGGCTATCCGCGGCCTGACCTGGCTGACCTGCTGCTGTGGGGGAGCCTCGGCCAGGTACCCGCTGCGATCGCGGCCGGCGCCGCGCTCAGCTGGCTGAGCGTCCGCTTCGAGGCGGCCGTGGGGGAGCTGCAGACCTCCATGTCCGCGTTGCCGCTGTCACCACCGCCGGCGCTGGCACCGGTGCGCGTGTGGACGCGTCCCGGTCCGCTCATGCTGCCGATTCAGGTGGCCGGCGGGGCCTTTTCCGAGCGAGGACCGCCCCATCGGCCCGGCGTCCACGCCCGCGCCGCGCCTCACGCACCCCCTTAACGACCTGGGTTGACAACCGCCTGGCCAGAGCCAGATCCTGCCCGGGTGCGCACTTTAACCCCCTGGGTGGGGGGTTTCGGTTGGGGGGCAGTGCGCAGAGTCCGCACAGTGTTGGGAGCTTGGGCCCGGCGCCTTCTCGAGCCGTAGTAGGTGCCCCGGGCACCCCCGGGGTCGCGCCCACTGTAAGTCAATGACCAGGAGCTGCTTTCCGTGAACCTCGCTGTTCTCCTCCACGCGTTCGGCGCTCGCTACGACCTGCCGATCTCGTTTGCGCTCTACCTCTTCGCGGCGGCTGGCGTGGTGGTGGTCTCGTTCGTGATGGTCGCCATCTTCGCTGGCGAACGCGTCGGCGAACAGGCCGTCCGCTATCCGCGCCTGCCGGCGCCTCTGTTGCTGACCATCGGGCGCACAGCCGCGCTCCGCGCCATCACCGGCGCCCTTGGCGTGCTGGCGCTGTTGACCATCATCGTCACCGGCCTCCTGGGCGACCAGAACCCGGCTCGCAATCCAGCCGAGTACCTGACCTGGATCTACTTCTGGGCCGGCCTCGTCATTCTCTCTGGTCTGGTCGGCAACCTCTGGACCCTGCTCAATCCGTGGTCGGCGATCTACGACCTCGTCACGCGGGGACGTCGGCCGGAGCCGCGCTATGCCTTGCCCGACGCGGTGGGCGTCTGGCCGGCAGCGGTCGTCTACCTCCTCTTCGCAATGTTCGAGCTGGCGTCCGGCGTCGCCAACCGGCCGTGGCTCGTCGCGACGCTGGCCATCGTCTACTCAGTCCTCACCCTCTTCGGCATGGCACTGTTCGGGCGCGATCGCTGGCTGCAGAGCTGCGAAGGCTTCACGGTGCTCTTCAGCGTCGTCGGCCGCTTCGGCCCCGTCGAGACCGAGCGCGACGCGAGCGGCCGTCTCGAGGGCGTGTGGCTCCGCCCCTGGGGTACCGGGCTGCTGCAGCGCCAGCGAGGCGGCTGGGACTGGGTCGTCTTCGTGATCCTCATGCTTGCGTCTCTTGCCTTCGACGGCATCATCGCCCCGATTCCGGCCTGGCAGGACTTTGCCTCGACGCTGGCGCCCTGGGCGGCGCCGCTTGGCGCCGCCGGGACCGCGTTGATCAAGGCCCTGGGCTTGTTACTGATCGCCTCCACGTTTCTCCTGATCTTCACCGCCTTCGTCCGCCTGATGCTGTTCTTCGGCGGTGGCCGGGTTGACGAACTGGCCACGGTCACGGCCTTCGCGCTGACCCTGGTGCCGATCGCGCTGGTCTACAACGCCGCGCACAACTACAGCTATCTGACGATCCAGTCGCAGACACTCATCCCCCTGCTGGCCGATCCACTTGGGAAGGGGTGGCATATCCTTCCCACTGCTGCCTACCAGCCGAGCTTCGCCTTCGCCGGCGCCGCGACGGTCTGGTACATGCAGATCGTCCTGATCGTCGTGGGCCACGTCATCGCCGTCTACCTGGCACACCTGCGTGCGGGGGAGCGCTTCAGGTCGGCGCAGCGGGCGCTGCTCAGTCAGTACCCGATGCTCGCGCTCATGGTCCTCTACACGATGACGAGTCTCTGGATCCTTGCCCAGCCGATCACCAGGGGCGGTTAAGAGTTCGTTATGGTTGGGGGAGAGGTAGCCGGCCGGGTCCTTTGCCCTCTCGAGGGTGCGGCGTGGGAGCGTTTATGCTCATCCTGATAGCTCGGTCCCGGAATAGTTGCTTTCTCTAACAAACGGGGAAAAACCAAGCTCAAATCGGGATGTGAGCGGGATTCAATGAGCAATAGGGCTTGCATTCCCCAGGGGGATGCCGCAAAATACAAGGCGTCCGGTCGATGACCGGCAGGCCCGGGGATCCTTGCTTTGAAGAGAGGATGAGAGGGACTTGGGGGCGACTCCAAGGGCGGGTTCCCGGGCCCCTAAATAGACCTCACCCCCGCAGCCATGCTCGGTGGAGGTGCGAGGAGGGTTCGCCCTCCTCGCCCGCCCCGAGCGGGGGCCCGGTGATCGTCGGAACACCAGGCTCTTCGGCGGTGCGCACACGATTGCTCGCATGCTGCTACGATCGCCCTCGTGATCTCACCTGAGCTGCTCGAGGTGCTCGCCTGCCCAAAATGCAAGCAGAGGATCGAGCTGAGTGAAGATGGGCAGGCCCTGCTCTGCCAAACAGACCGGCTCCGCTATCCGATCGTAGACGGGATCCCGGTCATGCTCATCGAAGAAGCCACGAGCTTCTAGCGCCGGCAGGGTTTTACTCTCCTCCAGCCAGACATCTCAGAGATGCGCGGCCAGCCGGGCATTGGGGCCGGTGCGAATTCCCAAGCGTCTGGGCTCAACGGCGAAGCCTCTTATACGGCGCAGCGCAACCCAGACGTGTCGACCCGCCCGGTGTGGCCGACGCCGGCTCGCACATCTGAGTCGATCTCGTCGTTCGTAAGGGCGTAGGCCTGTTCGGGATCGGTGCTGGAGGCGGCGAAGATAAGCCCCAGAACTTTGCCCTGGAGGTCGACGACCGGCCCCCCCGAATTGCCGGGTCGGACATCCGCCGACAGTATCCAGATGTTGCGATCAACAAGGGCGTCGTTATAGATGTCGCGGCCGGGTGCCGTCGTGCTCTTTTCGATCACTGCTGCACTCACAGCCTCCTGGCGTCCGCCTGGGTAGCCGATGACCGCCGCCTGGGTGCCACGCTGGCCGCTGCCGACAGGCAACGCCGAGGCCGCGAGCTGCGGAGCCCAGAGGACGGCCACGTCCCGTCCCGGGTCGAAGAGCACCACGGTCGCCGGCACGCGGCGCTGGTCGCCGACATCTTGCGACACCTTCGTGTTGGCAGTGCCCGAGACAACGTGTGCGTTCGTTACCAGGTAGCCGGGGGCCACCGGGTAGGCGCTGCCGCTTACGATTCCTCCGCAACCTTGGCCCTCAACCCGGTAGACGCCGCGGGCGGCCGCGGCGACGCCTGGGGTGTCCACGGAGGCCGGCGGCGGCAGCGAGTCGAACGTTGGCGGCTCGAGAACCGCAAAGGCCTGTGGAAATGGGACACCCGCCAGGATTCCTTTCACGCCTGAGAGGAAGCCAGGCGGGCGCGGAAACAACACGTCCACCGACCGGAGGACGGAGGACCGCTGGATCAGCCGACCCAACTCTCCAGTGCGAACCTGCGAGAAGGTCAGGCCCAGAAACCAGGCGACAGACAGCACGGCGAACGCCGAGAAGAGGCTGCCGGCCAGTTTCTCCGATGGGCCGACGAGGCCTGGCCCTCGCAGCGCCCTCCGCAGCGGCTCCCCGGCCATGAAGCCCAGGGTCGAGCCGAGACTGCCGCAGATGAACAGGACCAGGGCGGCCGCCACCGGCTTCGCGGCGCCGGGCAGTTGGAGGGCGGCCACGATGCCCGGTGCCAGCGCCGCGCCGGCAACCACGCCGGCCACGAGCCCGATGTACTGGGTGAGCGAGAGCCAGAAGCCGCGGCGGTATCCGTTGGTCAGCCCGATCAGGAGGGCGATTGCGATGACGAAGTCGATCAGGTTGATGGCAGTAAAAAGGTACGGGAGTGCGGCCCAAGGATGGAGGGAGGAATTTGAACGGCCGAAAACCGGATAATTCACCCAGTGGGCTACCTGATCGGCGAGTGGATTCCGGCCTGGGGATACATGAGCCTGGCCTTCCTCGTGGCGACTATCGGCGTCGTTGGTCTTGGCTGGTGGGTCCTGAAGGGTGATCGCATCAACCGGCGCTCCGAGGCCGGCCAGTACGAGGAAACCACGGAGCACTGACCCGGCCGCGCAGCACTAGCATGGGCGTGTGATGCAGGAGGGCTCCCAGCCTCCCATCCTCGCGTCCGATGCTGAGCGCGAACGCGCCTGCACCATTCTGCGAGAGGCCTCGGTCGATGGCCGTCTGACGCTAGACGAATTCACGCAGCGGATCGCACGCGTACTGGCCGCTCGCACCCGGCCCGAGCTGGACGACGTCACTCGCGACCTACCAGCAGTGGCGGCTCCGCCGATGGCCGGCCGCCTGCCGGTGCGGTGGTCGATCGCGCTGATGAGCGGGGTGGTGCGAAGGGGCTTCTGGAGGGTGGGCGAGCACAGCTGGGCGATCGCCCTGATGGGCAGCTGCAACCTCGACCTGCGGGGCGCAGCCATTTCGGCGCCGGTCACCACTTTCAACGCGATCTCCCTGCTGGGCGGAATCGACGTCATCGTTCCCCAGGGGGTCGAGGTCGAGCTGGAGGGAGTGGCCGTCATGGGCAGCAAAGTCCTCAAACTGTCCGGCCCCCCACCCGGCCCGGGGGCACCGGTCGTTCGCGTCAATGCTTTCACGCTGATGGGCAGTGTCAACGTCAGGGACCGCCCCAGCCTCGGCACAGGGATGATGGACGCGATCGAAGGAGACCGGCTCCCGGATCAGTGAGGGTGCGGGGACGCAGCCCCGCCCCTTATGGGGCAGGCGTAGGAACGGGCGCTTCTTCGGTGACCCTCGGCTGCGCGCGCAGGTCGCGCAGCGGCATGAACGACCGCACAGGAGGCACCCGGTCGAAGTTGTAGGGCGG
>Ga0070699_100000030_pt1 | contig 149101 bp, 161 predicted proteins | sample KBSK1503metaG_FD_65473 | JGI IMG/M metagenome (GOLD analysis project Ga0070699, IMG submission 65473) | Corn, switchgrass and miscanthus rhizosphere microbial communities from Kellogg Biological Station, Michigan, USA - KBS K1-50-3 metaG | ecosystem: Host-associated > Plants > Roots >... | reverse complement strand
TCACGATCAGGTCAAGTTTCGGGTCGAGAGTTTATGCTGATGGCATTCGCTGACCCGCTCCGGTTCGCCATGGCGACCATCCACCGCGGTGTGGACTACGCCAACTCAAACGAGTTGGCCATCATTTGATGGAGCAGGGTCCAGGTGGCCGGCGAACGGGCCGCCAGCTCGGCAGGCCGTCCTGCCGAGCCGATTTGTTGTGCCTTCTCGGCGGTATGAGGTGGCTCGCTACAACTAGACGTTAACCATGGCCGGCGGTGAGCCGGGCCACGCAGCAAGCCAGCTCTGTCTCGAAACGGTCTGGGTGTGCAAGGCTCGGCCCACCGCTGAGTGCCGAGCTCGATCCCGGGCTCAGACTGCACGGGCAAGCGTTTCTCGGTCGACCTGGTAAAGCGTCTCGGTCCGGCGCAGCCGAAAGCCCAGCTGGTGGTTGATGGCGAGCATGGGTGCATTGGAGCCGGCATTCCCGGTCTCGATTGCCACCGTGTCCGGATGAACGGCCCTGAGATGGAGGAGCATGGCCGCCTTCAGCCACTTGCCGCGCCCACGCCCGCGGACGGACGGGTCCACGCCGGTGAACCACTGATGGACCAAGCCGGGCTCGTAGGGATGCTTGACCACGTCGGTGATGCCCGTGATCGAGCCATCAGGCTCGCGAATGATGGAGCTGTACATCGACGAACCGGTCTCGTCCATCAGCGCATAGGTCTCCTGAAGGTTGCGCGTGGTTACGAAGATGTCACCACGGTCCAGTCCCTCGGATGGAACCCCCCTCAGCAGTTCACTCAGGCGGCCGCAGTACTCCTCCAGCAGCTCTTCGGGCAGCGGGTGCTGATACACCTCGAGGCGCGACCGTGGTGAAGCGGCCTGCCCAGCCTCCACCCAGCGACCGACCATGTCCCAGTCGAGGTGGCGCACGTCCAGAAGACTCTCGCGCTCTGTCTTCTTCGGCTCAGCGCCGAGCCGGCGCAGGAAAGCGTGGCCGGTCTCGTCTTCGGCCGACGCCGTCATCACGGTCGCGTGATGCCGCTCCATCGTCTCGACCACCTTTGGAACCCAGCTCCGACCGATCCCCTGCCGCCGGTGCTGCTGCAGGACGAAGACGTCTGCGGACAGCAGGTGCCGGTTGGTCTCGTACTCGGGCGACGAAGGATCCGTCACGCTGGTCTCGAGCCTGCTGACGATCGCGTCACCCCAGACTACGACCCACCGGTTCCAGATCACGCGCGAGTCGAGCGCCAGCATGGACTTCTGGGCGATGTCATCCGGCGTCAGCGGCTCCTCCATTCGCCACTCCGCGTGACGCCGGCGCCGGAAGCCGTGATAGCGCCGCCACTCCTCAGGCGTCGCCCGCTCGGGAACGAACGCGATGTGACTCTCCGTCACTGCTCAGCGGCCCTGCGAGAGCCGGTCCCGGTTGATCTGGTAGTACGTCGCTTCCCGGTCCAGCTTGAAGCCGAGCGCGTGGTTGATGGCCAGCATCGCCGCGTTGGAGCCGGCATTCTCGGTCGTCACAGTGATCGCGCCCGGGTAGGTGCTCCGGATGTGGAGCAGCATCTTCGCCTTCAGCCACTTCCCCAACCCGCGACCACGAGCCCGCGGATGCACGCCGGTGAAGTTCTGGCGAACGAACTCCGGCTCGTACGGATGCTGAATCACGTCCGTCATCCCTGCGATCGTGCCATCCGGGTCCCGGACCAGGCAGACGTCATGCGACGAACCACTGATCTCAAGCCTCTGGTACCAATCCCGCTGCTGCTCGGCGGTGGCAACGATGTCGCCGTGGTCGAGGTCCTCGAACGGCATCGTGTTCAGGAGCTCGCTGCTGGCGCGGCTGTACTCGTCGAGGATCTCGTCGGGCATGTGCCGGCTGTGCAGCTCCAGCCGAGCCTCAGGAGAGCCCGTTTCGCCGTCGCGCACCCATCGCTCGACCATCTGCCAGTCCACCTGGCGAAGGTCGAGTCGGCTCGCTCGCTCGCGCAGCTTGGGTTCGGCCCCCAGCCAGCGAATGAAGGCGTGCCCGGACTCCTGCTCTGCGCCCATCGAGAGGACCGTGCAGCCGTGCTCGTCCATCAGCTCCAGCACCTTGGGGATCCACGCCCGACCGATGCCGCGGCGCCGGTAGGGTTCCAGGACCCACGCCGACGCCCAGAGCAAGTGCCGGTTGGTCTCGTACTCAGGTGACTCCGGACGGACCGTTTCGGCGCTGAGTTCGCTGACCATCTCACCGGCGATGCTCAGTCCCCAGTGGTGATCCCACGAGCGGATGCTCGGCTTGCAGAGCAGCGCCTGGGCCACGTCATCGGGTTCGACGGGCTCGCCCGGGCGCCACTCGTCATGCCACCGCCGGCGGAACGCGTGGTAGCGACGCCACTCCTCAGGGGATGCGTGTGCAGGGACGAATTCGGCCGTGACCACCCCGGCATCCTATCAAGGCACCGCGCGCCCGTCTTGACGCGCCACCCAGGCCCGAGCCAAGCTTGCGTCGGTGGCCGTCACCCCGCAGCTCTACCGCGACATCATGGCTTGCTTCCCGTCCGGAGTGGCGATCGTCACCGCCAGCGAGGCCGACGGCAAACCGCGCGGCCTGACGTTGAGCGCGTTCTGCGCCGTTTCGCTGAGCCCCCCGCTCGTGCTGGTCTGTGTCGACAAGACGTCGAACACGCTGCCGGCCCTGCAGGCCGCCGGCGGTTTCACAGTGAACTTCCTGGCCGGCGGTCGTGACCACCTGGCAGTGCTCTACGCCTCCAAGGCAGAGGAGAAGTTCGAAGGCATCCCCTGGCGGCCGCCAGACCAGCGCGAGGGCGGGCCCATTCTTCACGAGGACTCGGCCGCCTACGCGGTGTGCGTCACAAGGCAGGCGATCGAGGCCGGGGATCACTGGGTCTTCATCGGGGAGGTGCATGCCGGCGAGGTGATCGAAGGCCGGCTTCCGCTCGTCTATCACCGCCGAGAATTCATCGATCTCGTCGACGCGGCCGACTGACGCGTACCCTGCTGGCATGCCGCTCGATTCGCAAGCCAAGTCATACCTCGATCGCATGGCTGAACTCGGCCTCCGACCAACCAACGAGCTCAGCGTCGAGCTAGCCCGTCAGCAGGCGGAGGATGGGGCGCCCGTGCTCTTCGGGCCGAAGGAGAGCGTTGCGACGATCGAGAACACCGACGTCGACGGTGTTCCGGTTCGGTTGTACACGCCGGCGGGTGGCGATCGTGGCCGCGTCGCGGTCTACTTCCATGGCGGCGGCTGGGTCATCGGTTCGCTCGACACCCACGATGGCACGTGCCGCGCGCTGGCCAATCGCTCCCGCAGTCGCGTCGCCGCGGTCGGATACCGGCTTGCGCCGGAGCATCGCTTTCCGGCCGCGGTCGAGGACTGCTGGACGGTAACCCGCTGGGCCTTCGGGGAAGCGCGGGCGGTGGCCGTGGCCGGCGACAGCGCTGGTGGCAACCTGGCGGCCGTGATGGCTGTGCGCGCGCGCGACGCTGGGCTGCCCCTACTGGGCCAGGCGCTCGTCTATCCGGTCACCGACTGGCAGTTCGACACGGCGTCATACGCTGACAACGCGGACGGTTATGGCCTGACGCTGCCCGCCATGCGCTGGTACTGGGACCATTACCTGGGCAGGGCGGACGGCCGACATCCGGAGGCGTCCCCGCTGCGCGCCGAATCCCTCGCGGGCCTGGCGGCGGCGCTGGTCGTCGTGTGCGAGTTCGACCCGTTGCGCGACGAGGGAGTGGCTTATGCCGAGCGGCTGCAGGAAGCGGGAGTACCAGTGCGCCTTTCCGAGTACGAGGGGATGATCCACGGCTTCGTTCGGATGCCGGCCCTGATCGACCGCAGCCAGGACCTGCTCCACGAGCTGGGACGCTTCCTCGCTGACGCACTCGACCACGACCAGCCATAGGCATGCGGGCGCGGGGCACGACCTGGGCCTTACACTATCGGCCAAGATGAGCTGGAACGCGATCGCACCAGGTGCCCGAGGCGACCTGAGCCGACGTGCGTTCTCGATCATCGCGATTATCTAGGCACGCAGAGGCTTTCCTCCTGCGTGCCGCGACCGCCCACTCGGCGGTCTTTTTCTTTTCAGGCGGCGCGTGGGTTCGGAAGCCTTTCGTCAAAGGAGAGCTGCCATGCGGTCGACTGGTGCGGAGGCGCTGTTCAGGGCGTTGGAGGAAGAGGGGGTCGAGGTAATCTTCGGACTCCCCGGTGGCGCCATCATGCCCGCGTACGACGCGCTGGTCGAATCTCCGATCCGGCACGTGCTCATGCGCCACGAGCAGGCTGCCGGCCATGCAGCCGAGGGCTACGCCCACGTCACCGGGCGCGTGGGGGTCTGCATGGCCACCTCGGGGCCGGGAGGCTGCAACCTGGTCACACCGCTCGCCGACGCCATGATGGACTCGATCCCGATTGTCGCGATCACCGGCCAGGTGGCGCGAGCTGCGATGGGCCGCCAGGCGTTCCAGGAAGCCCCTATCACAGACGTCACCCGCCCCATCACTAAACGCAACTGGCTGCTCATGGACCCGAACGACATCGGCGTGACGGTGCATGAAGCATTTGAAACGGCGCGGTCGGGACGCCCGGGCCCGGTGCTCATCGACCTTCCCAAGGACGTCCTGCAGGCCGAAACCCGTCAGGGTCCCTGGCGCTGCCACCCCTCTCCCCCACCATCTGTTATTCCTGACGAGGCCATACGAGGGGCCACTGAGCTGATACTGAATGCTCGCCGACCGGTGCTTTACGTGGGCGGTGGCGTGCTGCGTGCCCACGCGTGCGACGAGCTCTTCGACCTCGCCCTGCGCCAGCAGCTGCCCGTCACGACCACGCTGATGGCTCGCGGCGCCTTCCCGGACAGCCACCCGCTCGCGCTGGGCATGCCCGGCATGCACGGGTCGTACGCCGCGGTGATCGCGATGCAACGGTCGGACCTCCTGGTCACGGTCGGAGCGCGTTTCGACGACCGCGTCACCGGGAGGCTGGACGGTTTCGCTCCGGACGCGAAGGTGATCCACATCGACGTCGATCCGAAGGAGATCGGCAAGAACCGGGCCGCGGACGTGGCGCTCGTCGGCGACGCCCGCCGGGTTCTGGTCGCGCTCAATGCCGCCCTGCCAGGGCTCCAGGACGTTGCAGACTCAGAGGCCCGGCGAGCGTGGCTGCTGACACTGGATCGCTGGAAAGAGCAGTACCCGCTCGGCTCGACGGACGCAGGCGAGGCACTCAAGCCTCAGTTCGTGATCCAGCGGCTCTACGCCGCGACCGAGGGGCGGGCGATCCTGACGGCCGGGGTAGGCCAGCACCAGATGTGGGCGTCGCAGCTGTGGCGATTCGACCGGCCGCGGATGTGGGCCAACTCCGGCGGACTGGGCACCATGGGCTTTGCGGTTCCGGCCGCACTTGGCGCCAAGGCGGCCCGTCCGAACGAGCTGGTAGTCGCGATCGACGGCGACGGCTGCTTCCAGATGACATGCCAGGAGCTGGCTACGTCGGTGGCGGAACGCCTGCCGATCGTTGTAGCCATCCTCAACAACGGCCACCTCGGGATGGTCCGGCAGTGGCAGGAGTTGTTCTATGGGGGTCGATTCTCCGAGGTCCGGCTGGGGCAGGACCTGCCGGACTACGTCCGGCTGGCGGAGTCGTACGGGTGTGTCGGCCTGCGCGCCGAGCGGCCCGCCGAAGTCGATGCGGTGGTCGAGCAGGCGCTGGCAGTTCGTGAGCGGACGGTGGTCGTGGACTTCCGGGTCGACCCTTCGGAGAACTGCTTTCCGATGGTCCCGGCGGGAGCGACCAACGACGAGATCGTGCTTGGCCCGGCCGCCGCTTGATCATCGCTGGGGCTCCCATCTGGGGAAGGCACACGTCTGTCCGCAGTTTTTGCCACAGGAGTTGACAATCTATCAACTCTTTGTTTCTAATTTAGCGTAGATGTTTGCTCAGAGTACCGCGGCCGCTGTGGTCGAGACGCGCGGCCTGGTCAAGTCTTACGGCAAGATCGAGGCCGTTCGAGGCATCGACCTTTCTGTTCAGCCGGGTGAGGTCTTCGGCTTCCTCGGCCCCAATGGGGCTGGCAAGTCGACCACCATCAGCATCCTGTGCACGCTGCTCAGGCCCACTGCCGGCCAGGCCCTGGTCGCGGGCATCGACGTCACCCGTCAGCCGGGCGCTGTTCGCAGCAGGATAGGCCTGGTCTTCCAGGACCCCTCGCTGGACGACCAGCTGACTGCTCGCGAGAACCTGGAGTTCCACGCCTTCCTCTACAACGTGCCCCGCTCTGAGCGGCGAGCCCGGATCGACGGCGTGCTGGACATGGTCGAGCTCCAGGAGCGGGCCGGCTCGCAGGTGCGCACCTTCTCCGGTGGCATGAAGCGCCGGCTGGAGATTGCGCGGGGCATATTGCACTATCCGCAGGTGCTGTTCCTGGACGAGCCGACGCTCGGTCTCGACCCGCAGACCCGCAACCACATCTGGGCCTACCTGCACGATCTCCGCAAGCGCGAGGACATCACTCTGTTCATGACTACGCACTACATGGACGAGGCCGAGTACTGCGATCGGATCGCGATCATCGACCACGGCAAGATCGTCGCTCTGGGTACTCCGAGCGAGCTCAAGGGGTTGGTGGGCGGCGATGTTGTCACGGTCAGCACCCGGGAGGTGGGCGCAGCCGCGGACGAGATCCGTCGAGCGTTCGAGCTGGAGCCGATCGTAGATGGGACCAGCCTTCGCGTCGAAGTTGACGACGGCGCCGGGTTCGTGCCTCGGCTGATGCGTGAGGTGACGGTGCCGGTAAGCGCGGTCACCCTAAGCCGGCCGAGCCTCGACGACGTGTTCCTGAAGCTCACGGGGCACGCCATCAGAGACGAGCAGGTCGACGGTAAGGATCAGATGCGAGCGATGGTAGCCATGTGGCGCCGGGGAGGACGGCGATGACTGTGGACACCCTACGGGCGGCGCCGGCGCAGCGGCGTCCGGTGGTCGACACCCGATGGGCGAGCCTGCGCGGGATCTACATGATCTGGTGGCGCGACCTCATCCGCTTCTGGCGCGACCGGGTCCGGGTGCTGGGCGCGCTGGTTCAGCCTCTCATCTTCCTGGTGCTGCTGGGGACGGGCCTGTCGTCGGCTCTGCGCGGCGTCGGCGGCAGATTCGGGGGCGGATTGGACTACCAGGTGTTCATGTACCCGGGGATCATCGGGATGGCGGTGCTCTTCTCCTCGATCTTCAGTGGCATGTCCATCATCTGGGATCGCGAGTTCGGCTTTCTCAAGGAGGTGCTGGTAGCCCCGATCGACCGATCCGCAGTGGCCATCGGCAAGATTTTGGGCGGTGCTACGCAGGCGATGTTCCAGGGCGTGATCCTGCTGGTGCTGGCGCCCTTCTTCGGCGTGAAGCTGACCCCGCTCGTCGTGGTCGAGGTGATCGGTCTGATCTTCTGCATCGCGTTTGCACTGTCCGGAGTCGGCGTCGCGATCGCCTCACGCATGCGCTCGATGATGGGGTTCCAGTTCGTGCTCAATTTCCTCGTGCAGCCGGCGTTCTTCCTGTCCGGCGCGATGTTCCCGGTCACCGGCCTGCCCGGCTGGATGACAGCGCTCACCCGCCTCGACCCGCTGACGTACGGTGTCGACCCAATACGCCGGATCGTGCTCGGCGCGACCGGAGTCCCCGCCCCGGTGCTCGACAAGCTGGCGCTGACGCTGAACAACCAGGTGGTGACGATCGGTCTCGAGGCCGCGATCGTGCTCGGGTTCGGCCTCCTCATGATGGGGATCGCCGTCTTCAACTTCCGCAGGCAGGAATAGGGCCGCCTCATCTGGGGGGCACGGCCCCCCCGGAACGAACCGGGTCAATGCACGCGGCGCATGCCAGCCCCGCTCTCCGGCCTTGACCCGGTTCGGGTGTTGTGGCCTACGCCACAACACGCCCCCCACGGCGCCTGAGGAAAGGCGCCGTCCCCACTTCGGGGGCCCCTGGCAGGCGGCAGGCACCTGCCGCCGGGCACGGCCCCCCGGAACGAACCGGGTCAAGGCACGCGGCGCATGCCAGCCCCGCTCTCCGGCCTTGACCCGGTTCGGGTGTTGTGGCCTACGCCACAACACACCCCCGACGGCGCCTGAGGAAAGGCGCCGTCCCCCCTTCGGGGGCCCCTGGCGGGCGGCAGGCACCTGCGGCCGGGCACGGCCCCCCCGGAACGAACCGGGTCAAGGCACGCGGCGCATGCCAGCCCCGCTCTCCGGCCTTGACCCGGTTCGGGTGTTGTGGCCTGCGCCACAACATGCCCCCCACGGCGCCTGAGGAAAGGCGCCGTCCCCACTTCGGGGGCCCATGGCAGGCGGCAGGCACCTGCCGCCTGCCTGATCAGCTGCCTACGCCTTGACCTTCAGCGAGTTGGCTTCCGGCACGCCGTCCAGTACCGAGCGCAGTGCCTGCGCGGCGCCCAGTAGTCCGGCCGACTCGAATGGAACCAGGACCTTCGAGTTGGGGCTGGCAGCGAACTTGCCGAGCGTGTCCAGCTGAAGGACGGCCAGCAGCTCGGGTGTGGGCGCCCCCCCTTTGATCGCCCCGTAGACGGCTGCGATGGCCTGAGCGCGGCCTTCTGCCTCCAGGATCTGCGCCTGCCGCTGCCCTTCGGCGTAGAGGATGGCTGCCTGCTTCTGGCCTTCGGCCTGCTTGATCTGAGCCTGCTTCTGCCCTTCGGCAACGTTGATCTGGGACAGCTGCTGGCCTTCCGACTGCAGGATCGCGGCCCGCTTCTCCTGGTCCGCCTGCTTCTGCAGCGCCATTGCCTGAAGGATGTTCTGGGGCGGCACGATGTCCAGGATCTCCACGCGGTTGATCCGCACGCCCCACTTGTCGGTCACCGTCTCCATCTGGTTCTGGAGCCGGGTGTTGATCTGCTCGCGCTGGCTGAGCGCCTCATCCAGGCTCATCTCGCCGAAGATGGCGCGCAGCGTGGTGCGGGAGATCTGGTCGACGGCGAGCAGGTAGTTGCTGACGCTGAAGAGCGCCAGGCGCGGGTCGACCACCTGGCTGAAGATGGTGGCGTTCACGACGACGGACACGTTGTCCTTGGTGATCACGTCCTGTCGGTCGCCCGTGCGGGGCGTCTCCCGCATGTCGACGTTCTCCATGCGGTCGATGAACGGCACCAGGAACGTGACCCCAGGGTTGCGTACCGAGTGGAACTGGCCCAGGCGCTTGACGACGCCGACCAGGCCTTGCTGGATCACTCGGATCGTACGCCCGATCACAACGATGATCAGCAGCACGATCAGCGCTGCGATCACCAAGCTCACGAATGCGGAAGACGACATTTCCTCTCCTTGTCAACACTGCTGCGCGATCACGCCGGGCGTGGGCTCGACCACCAGCGTCGCCCGGCGGATGTTCACGACTCGGACTGACACCCCCGCTTCCACTGGCTTGCCGTCGGTGGTCAGGGCAGGCCAGTCCTCGCCGGCGATTCTGACGTGTCCGCGGTTGTGGGGACCACCGATCGGATCGACCACCAGTGCGGTCTGGCCGATCATTGCCGCAGCTCCGGAGAGGAGGTGCGGCGAGTGCCGCTGTTGCAGGTAGTCCATCAGCGGGCGGCGGACAGCGGCGATGCCGAAGAGCGAGACCACCGCGAAGACGATCGCCTGGCCGACGTAGCCAAACCCAATGAACGACGCTACCGCCGCGCCCAGGGCACCCAGCGCGATGAATCCGGCGAAGAGGGCCAGCGTCACCACCTCACCGATAGCGAAGAGCAGAGCCACTGCGATCCAGACCAGGGTCACGGCATCACTTCTATTTCACAGAACGCGTCAGCGCACAATCTGGTCGTGACTTCGGAGGAAATGCGTGTGCGGGTCGCATCGGCCCCGGTGGGAACGCTGGCCACAATCGCTCGCGGTGGCGCCCCACACATGGTTCCATTCTGTTTCGTCCTGGACGCCGACGTACTGTACTCTGCCGTCGACCGCAAGCCCAAACGGAGCGCCCAGCTGCGCCGCCTGCAGAACGCGGCTGCCGATCCACGGGTGTCCGTCCTGGTGGATCACTACGAGGACGACTGGTCGCGGCTCTGGTGGGTCCGGATGGACGGCAGGGCGAGCACGCTCGAAGCTGGAGCGGAGTTCAAGCGCGCCCTGTCGGCCCTCGAGGCCAAGTACGCTCAGTACCGCCTGGAGCCGCCGCCAGGCCCGGTTCTCAGGATCGACCTCGACCGCTGGACGGGTTGGGCGGCATCTGATATGGGCCCGCGCCAATAGGCAACCGCCACTCCCTACTTCCGTGGCCTGAAACAGAGCGCGGTGCGCCGCCTCGGCGGCGCACCGCTAGTGGGGGGGAGGGAAGCAAACCTCGTGTCGTCACCCAGCGACTGAAGCCGACAGGGTTATGCAGTCGATCCGCCAGTTGTGATCTGCTGCCTGTCCAACCTCCTTGAGCAAGTAGCGCTTGCCATGCAATTCCAGTCTGTGCCATATCGGCGGCAGCGAGACTGGTTAGGTCGTCCGCCCATAGACGAGCCCTTAGACAATGTTCTGAGCCAGAGCAGGTAGTGGACCGTACCGGCCAAATCTGGAGCATCTACCGTTACAGTCCGCTTGTATTGGCCGGGTTGTCCCTCTTCTCGGGGACGACTATCCCATTACGGCCCGAACGTACGTCCTCTACAGTCCACGGCGTGGTCATTGTGCCTCGGCCGGACACCCGTGGCGCTGAGGTGGACCGCGACGGCAGGCCGAGGATCATGATCGTGGACGGCCAGACGCTGTTCGTGGACGCCCTGGCAGGGATACTCGGGCGGCCACCGCTGAGCGCCGTCACGCGCACCGCCAGCCGGTCGGACCAAGCGGTCCAGATGCTGAACTCCAGCCGAGCCGATCTCGTGCTGTGTGACGTCAAGGTACAGCCTCTCCCACTCCGGTCGTTCCTGGCACAGGTCCGGGACGCTCCCGGCGCGCCTCCGGTCGTCCTCCTTGGTGACGCGGAAGACGAGGCGTCATTGGTGGCGACGATCGATACAGAGGTCGAGGGCTTGTTTACAAAGGACGTCGAGCCCGACGAGTTCCTGGAGGGCGTGCGGGCGGTGCTGGCAGGGCACCGGGCAATCGGCACCAACGTCCTGCGCCGGCTTATCGCGCGACACAACGGGACGGAGGTCCCTGCAGTCCGCAATGGATTGGCCCAGCTGTCTCCAACAGAGGTGGACATCCTGGCCATGGTCGGTGCAGCCAGCACCGTCGAGCAGATCGCGCGGGCGCGCGGCATCAGTCAGAAGACGGTCCGCAACCACCTCGCCAACATCTACCGCAAGCTCGAGCTGCGCACTCGCACCGAGGCGATGCTGTGTGCTGCCCGGCTGGGGCTGGTCTCGGCGGGATAGCAATTCCGACCAGACTCCTCACCTCCTTCCAACCCGGGACAAATGCCTGCTTTCCGCCACTCATTACCCATTACCGTCCCTCCACCGCCTGAGGATCATGTGCCGCATGACCGGCTACGGTGGGCGGGGTGCGCCTTTTGAGAGGCCCGCCGACGTGGGCGTTCAGGCGACCACACCTGAGGCCGCCGATGCCGTGCCGACAGTAGACCTCAGCACGACGTTGAGCGAGAAGGACGCGCTGGCGCTGGTGCCCGAGGCCTACGCGGTGGCCAACGACCTGATCCCCCTCAGCATTCAGGCCGGGATCTTGCTTGTGGCCTGCGCCGACCCGAACGATTCGGCCATCCTGAGCGAGCTACAGGTGCTCAGCCGGCACCGGGTGCAACCCATGGCCGCCCCACGAGCGGAGATCCACGAGGCGATTCAGCAGCGTTACAAGGTGCTGCCGCATGTCGATGAGCATGTGCGAGCATTCACCCGACGGGCGGCCACGAGACCGACCCAGGATCGCTCACCACTGCGCGCGATCACCGAACAGTCGCCGACCGTGAACGTCGTCAACCTGATCATCGCCCAGGGTCTCCGCGATCGCGCCTCCGACATCCACCTCGAGCCGCAGCAGTCACACCTGCGAGTGAGGTTCCGGATCGACGGCATCCTGACGGACGCGTTGCGCCTTCCAAAGAGCATGGCGCAGTCGCTGGCGTCGCGAATCAAAGTGATGGCGAACCTGGACATCGTCGACCGCCATCGCGCTCAGGACGGCCAGATCCGGCATGAGAGCGAGGGCCATCAGGTCGACATCCGCGTCTCGACGGCCGAGACGATCTGGGGCGAGAAGCTCGTGCTGCGTCTGCTGGACCAGGGCCGCACGGTGCTGAGCCTCGACCAGCTGGGGCTGGAGGCCGATGGCTACACCGCGATGTCCCGGCTGCTGAGGTCGCCGTTCGGCATGCTCGTCGTCAGCGGACCGACCGGCGCGGGCAAGACTACAACGTTGTACGCCGCCCTCAAGGACCTCGACCCGATCAGTCAGAACATCACCACCATCGAAGATCCGGTCGAGTACACGTTCGACAACATCAACCAGATCGCCATCCGCAGGGTGGCCAACCTCACATTCGCGAACGGTCTCCGGGCGATCCTCCGTCAGGACCCGGACGTGATCCTGGTCGGCGAGATTCGCGACCTCGAGACGGCCGAGATCGCCATTCAGTCCGCACTGACCGGCCAGCTGGTCCTGTCCTCGGTGCATGCAACCGACGCCGCCGGCGTCGTCCTGCGGTTCATCGAGATGGGCATCGAGGGCTTCCTCGTCTCCTCCGCGCTGATCGGGGTGGCCGCCCAGCGCCTGCTCCGCCGGATCTGCAGCTACTGCAAGGAGCCCTACGACCCGAGCCCTGACGAGCGACGCCTCTGGCTCGAGTACGGCAGCTTCGACAAGACGGTCTTCTACCACGGCCGTGGCTGTACTCACTGCGCCAACACCGGCTTTCGGGGAAGGATCGGCGTCTTCGAGGTTCTGACCGTCACAGAGTCCATCAAGCAGCTGGTCAGCGCGAGAGCCCCCGCGGGCGAAATTCGGGAGCGGGCGATCCGAGAAGGGATGACCACCTTGCGGAAAGACGCAGTCAAGAAGGTTGCTGATGACATCACCACACTCGCTGAAGTCATCCGCTGCGTGTGGATGAACAGCTGATGGCGCTATATCGGTACGTCGCCTATGACAGCGCAGGGCGGCGCTTGACGCGCGCCGTCCAGGCGCAGTCCGACGACCAGGTCAAGCGGATGCTGTGGGACCAGGGCCTGCACATCGTGGATATCCGGGCCCGGCTTCGGCTTCCAACGCTGGAGGAGGTGTTTCCCAGCTTCGTCCGCGTCCGGACCAATGAGGTCATCATCTTCACGCGTCAGCTCGCGACCTTCGTGCGGGTCGGCATCGCCATCGTGGAGGCTCTGACGGTCCTACGCGATCAGGCGGGCTCGAACCTGATGAAGCGGGCGCTCACCGAGATGATCGCCGACCTGGGCACGGGCGCTTCGCTCTCGGCCGCCATGGCGCGCTTCCCCAGGATCTTCCCGGCACTCTACGTGGACCTGATCAGATCGGCCGAGGTCAGCGGCAACCTGGATGAAGTGCTCAAGCAGCTCGCCGCGTACATGGCGCGGGACGAGAGCGCCAAGCGCCGTGTGCGAAGCGCCATGATCTACCCGGCCGTCGTCGTCGGCCTGGCCTTCGTCGTCATCTGTGTGCTGATCACGTTCGTGCTTCCGGCATTCGCGCAGCTGTTCGGTGAGTTCCGAGCGAGCATGCCGCTGCCGACGAGGGTGCTCCTCACGGTTGGCACGTTCTGTCGTGACCACCTGATATTGATCTTCCTGTTCCTCACCGGGCTGATCGCGGCGGTCCTGACCTATGCGAGCACGAGGTCCGGTCGCGAGACGGTGCAGCGCGTGGTGCTCCGGCTGCCCATGCTCGGGATCATCGTCCGCTACGCGATCATCGAGCGGTACCTGCGCACGCTCGCCACCCAGACGCGGGCGGGCGTCCCGATCACCAACATGCTCGACACGTCGATCACGGCCGTCGCGAACGCTGAATACCGAGACGGGCTGGCTTCGGTTAGGGACGACATGCTGGGCGGCGACGGCTTCGCCACGCCCCTCGAGCGGACGGCGCTGTTCCCGCGCATCGTGATCCAGATGATCCGTGTAGGCGAGGAGACGGGGAGTCTCGACGCCAACCTGGAGCAGGCCGCGGAGCACTATGCAGAGGAAGTCGACTACCGCCTCAAGCGGATGATCGCCCTGATCGAGCCCGCCCTGGTCATCGGAGTTGGCGCGATGGTCGGCCTCATCGCGGTCTCCGTCATCGCGCCGATGTATGCGCTGGTCCATGCCATCCATTGACCACCATCGGGAGCAGAGAGGGTTGTCGATGATCGAGGCGATGGTCGCGGCGATGCTGCTGGGCATTGGCGTGGTGGTAGGGATCACGGCGTGGAACACAGCGACGTTGGGGGCGAAGGAGGCCACGCGCAAGGCCTGGGCGACCTGCGTGGGACGCAGCGAGATGGAGGCGGTGCTCGCCACCTCGGGCTCGGGCGTACCCAACCCGCTGCCCGCCAATGTGAGCGTTCAGGTCAGCCCTGCCGCGTCGCCGACGACGCTTCTGACCGTGACAGTCACGGTAAAGGACCCGGAATTGCACACCCCGGTCTACACGGTCGCGGCGCTGAAGTCTGCGATTCTGGCCGTCGGTCCCACGCCGGACACCAGCCGGATTGCAGCCGGGTGTCCTTCGCCATGACTGTGCGCGGTCAACGAGGTCAGACGCTGATCGAGCTCATGATCGGCATCGCCATCACGGGGCTTGTGCTGACAGCGTTGGGAGGGCTGCTGTACACCGTGAGCGACCGATTCGCCGGGTGGGGCCACCGGTTGGACACGGCGAGCAACGGGTTTGGCATTGCGGGCAACCTACAGGCCGACAGTCACCGCTATGTGACATGCCATGCTGGTGACGGCACAACTCTCACATTCTGTCTGCCGACGGCCGGCTGCGACTCGAAAGTCATTTACAAGGGCAGCCTGAGGAGCGGCACCAGCAACGACCACCCCTGGGTAATTACTCGAACCGAGGAGACCAAGACGACGCTGGTGGCAAGAGCCATCGCTCAGCCCAAGTTCATCGACAGCGGTGGGGCGATTCTGGTCTATGGCATCGACAGCAGTTTGACCTTGACCGTCTTCTACCACGCCCCGGTGCGCCAATGTTGAACCGGCGACAGAGCGGACAAGCACTTGTCGGCGTGTTGGTGGTCACGGTCCTGATCTTCCTGCTCGCCGGCGGGGTCGCGATTGGTGTCACATCCCTGCTGGCCAGAATGCGCACGACCGGAAGCGATATCACCAATGACTTCGCGGTGCAGAGCGCCGTGGCTGCCGCAGCTTCCGCCTCACAAACAAGCGCCTGTGCGCCGGGCAAGCCCTCTTTCTTCAAATTTGCGCAGCCATCGGCAAGTCCCCAAAGTGGATTCTGTGCCGGACTAGACAACGTGCCGTCTACGCCCTTGACAAGCAAGGACCTTGCCCCATGGTCCAGCCACTGCTCAGCCACCGACCTTACGGCGGGCTTCCCGGGCTCGACCAGGTTCTGGATCGTCTTCGGTGCACGGTGGCTGGGCCTGAACACATCGGCGAATGTCTACAGGGTCCCAGTGAGCAATAGCACTCCGTGCAACCCCGGCATATCTATTGGCAATCCGGTGTGTCCGGGAGCAAACAATCCGGCGGGGGGCTACCCCATCGCACTCTCCTGTTCTGTACCGACTAACCTGTCCACCGATCACCTGTATCTCGTCATTCGCAACATGGCCGATCAGCCAACGCAGGCGTTCTTCATCTCGTCCACGGCTTCGAGCATTGGCACCAGCGGCGGAATGCTGTACACGACGGTGACGCCGACTGGGCTTCCGCCGCCTGCAGACTACGAGGAGGCGGTCTTCTACCTGCCGAGCACGGCCGCTCAACTGAAGCTCCTCTACGAGGCGCGACTGCCATGACGATCGTCGAGCGCTTGCTCCGTCCGCGGCAGCCGATCGTCTGCCTCGACTTCGGGCGCGATCGAATCACCGCCCTTGAAGTCGTCGATACAGCCGTGACACGCTGGACCGCACGCCCGCTGGCTGATGACGTTATCCGCAACGGGAGTCCCAGCGATACGAGCACATTGGGCGCGATCGTACGTGACACCCTCCTCGTAGCGGGCATCAAGGCACCAAGGGCCTGGTTAGCTCTCCCTGACGAGGCGACGGTCAGCCGGCACCTGGTCCTGCCGCCAATGTCGAGGCGGGACCTGGTGCGGGCGATGCACTACACGGCTGAGAAGCACGTTCCGTTTCCTATCGATCGCGCCAGGTGGTCCTGGGACGTGATCGAGCAAAGCAAGGACCAGATCACGGTCTACCTCGTAGCCACATGGCGGGACGTCGTAGACCAATACGCCGAGGTGGCTCGATTTGCAGGGCTGGAGCCGGAGGTGCTCGAGCCGAGGGCAGTCGCCGTCGCGCGGGCATTAGACCAAGAGCGAGTAGTGCTGGTCGACGCAGGGCCCCGTCGGGTCCACGTGACGCTGGTTGTCGGTGGGCAGCCGGTGTTCATTGATCAGACTGCCGCCGGCACCGTGCCCGCTGAGTTGAGGGACGCTGTGGACCGGCTGCTTCAGCGTGCTTACCGGCATCAGTCGACGGTGACTGAACCGGGAAGCCGGATGGCGCCAGTCCTCCTGGCGGGAGACCTGGAGCTGGTGCAGGTGCAGCTGCCTGTCGGCGGACGGTCTGTCGGCGAGGTACTCAATGGGCAGCTGCCCCAGACCCCGCCCGGCTTCCGCGCCGGAGCATACCTGGCGAATCTCGGGCTCAGCATGAGGGCCTTGTGATGAGCATGAGCCCGCGTCGCCGCATTCCGAGGGTGAACCTGTTTGCCGGACCACCCCGGGTTTTCAGCTCGCAGGGGCCGCTCGGGCTGGCCGAGATTGGTGCGATTGGGTGCGGGGTGCTGGTGTTTGGCGCGATTACGTTTGCAATTGGGCTGCTACTCGGCTGGCATCCAGAGGTGAGGTTTGGACAGTGAAGCAAGAAGATCTGCAGTCGTCATTGAAAGGAGGGAGTAGCTTGACGGTCAGGATCCGGCAGCTGGTGGACAATCTGCCCAGGAACAATCAGAAGGGATTCACGCTCATCGAGATGCTGGTGGTCATCTCAATCCTGGGCATCCTGGCGGCGGTCGTGACTATGAGCATGATCGGCGTGACAAGCCTCGCTCAGTCCAACGCGAACAAGGCCGAGTTGAAGGAAGTGCAGGTCGCGATGGACACGATGGCCAGCCAGCAGCAGGTCTCGAGCAACGCGGTCTGCCTCGGTGCGGCTGCCACATCGACTGGAAGCGCAACAAGTGACATGACGAGCTTTCCGTTCCCGGCAACTTCGCCGGCCCCAAGTACAGGACCCGTACCGCTGTACCCGACCTACATTCGGGAGAAGACCACGATCCAGGCCAAGTATTGGTGTGACACGGACGGCACCGTGCACTCGACAGCTGTATCGGGATCGTGACGCAATGTTCGGGCCGGACTGGGGGGCGGGCGATGTCATCAATCGTCGTCCGCCGTCAGTCTGGGCTGGTCGTCCTCCTCCGCCGCCAGAATGGATTCACCCTGATCGAGATGCTCGTCGTCATCTCGATCCTTGGCATCCTCGCCGCTGTGGTCTCACTCAGCATGCTCGGCGTGACCAACCTTGCCCACAAGCGCGCCCTGGAAGGTGAGCAGATGCAGGTTCAGTCGGCGCTGAACTTCATGATCATGGACCAGGGCATCGACCCCGCTCAAGCCTGCGCGCAGTGGCACGGCTCGACCACCGACATGAGCCAATTCCCCTCCCGCAGTCCCTACACCCAGCCAGCGGGTGGGCAGCCAGTAGCGCTGTACAAGCGCTACCTGCGTAGCCAGTACACGCAGCGGCCATACACCTGTACTGTCAGCGGCGCAGTGCAGCCCGGCTAGGGGTTAGAACTGGCCGATCTCCTGGGGGTAGAGAGACCGCGATCGTGCATCCAACTCGCTGATCCTGCCGCTCTTCACCAGCTCGCTCAGCGACCGTTCCAGCGTCTGCGAACCGTCGCGCACACCCGTCATCATCACGTTGCGGAGCTGGTTCGTCTTGTTTTCCTTGATCAGGGTGCGGACGGCCGGATTGGCGATCAGCACTTCGAAGGCCGCGACCCGTCCCCCAGCGACCGCCGGCAGCAGCTGCTGGTAGATCACGCCCGCCAGGCACGCCGACAGCTGGGCGCGCGCCTGCTGCGCCTGGCCGTTCGGGAACGCATCGAGGATCCGGTCCACCGCTTGCGACGCATCGTTGGTGTGCAGCGTGGCAAGGACGAGCTGCCCCGTCTCGGCAATGCTCAGCGCCGCTGCCATCGTTTCGAGGTCGCGCATTTCGCCCACCAGGACGACATCGGGGTCTTCTCTGAAGACGGCGCGCAACGCCTCCGCGAACGAGGTGGTGTCGACGCCCACCTGGCGCTGGTCGACAACCGCGGCCCGGTGCTGGTGGACGTATTCGATCGGGTCTTCGACAGTCACGATGTGGCACGGCCGGTGGCGGTTGATGTAGTCGATCATTGCGGCCTGCGTCGTCGACTTGCCCGATCCGCCCCGGCCGGTCACCAGGACCAGCCCCTGATGTCGGTCCGCGAGCGTACGCACCACGTCGGGCACGCCAAGCTCTTCGAAGGTAGGGATTCTGAGCGGGAGCATTCGGAAGGCGGCCGCCAACGAGCCGCGCTGGAAATACCCGTTGCCTCGAATCCGAACCCGGTCGCGCCACGTGAAGGCGAAGTCGACGTTGCGCCGAGTCTGAAGCTCCTCCCACTGGGCGTCGTCCAGCAGGGTCCTGACCATCTGCTCGATTGCGCCGGCAGTGAGAGGTAGGCTGTTCACCGGCTCCAGCCGGCCGTCCTTCCGCAGGCGCGGTGGACTGCCGCAGCTGATCAGCAGGTCGGAGCCGCCGCGGTCGATGAGACGATCAAGAGCCTCTTCGATCGTCATGAGACAAGGATTGTGGATGACGGGAAGCATGGCCGCCATGCGATGCAGCAGCTTTCCATGCGACATCCGTCCTAGACCTGTCGACACTTGTCCCGGGATTGCCGTGCACATGCCCCGCCATTCGCCGACCGTACCCTCGCATCGGTGAGCTCCACGACCTCGACCGACCCCGTCTGGGGTGTGCGGCCCCGACGATATCCAGGAGCGCTGCCGGAGCGGACGGACGTTCTGATCGTCGGCGGCGGCATCACGGGGGTCGCCCTCCTGCACTGGCTGCGGGGACGAGCACACGTGGTGCTGGTCGAGCGTGACCGGTTGGCGGCCGGCGCCAGCGGGCGCAACGCCGGCTTCCTCCTGGCCGGTGTCGCGGCCTGCCATGCGGTAGCCGCGCGCCGGTACGGCCGCGAACGGGCTGCGGCTCTCCGCGCCTTCACTGTCGAGAACCACGTCCAGCTGGCCGAGGCGCTGGCCGGCCGCGCCCGGATGTACCGCCAACGAGGCAGCTACATACAGGCCGGCAGCCCCGGGGAGGCATTCGACCTCGAAGAATCGGAGGCGCTGCTGCGCGAGGACGGCTTCGACGCCAGGTGGGACGGCGTCCGGCTGTGGAATCCTGGCGACGGAGAGCTGGACCCGCTGGAGGCTGTCCACGTGCTGGCGTCAGACGCGCCCGCGGGCGCCATCCGTGAGGGCGTCGCCGTACACGAGGTGCACGCGACAGCCGCGGGTGTGCACGTGGTTGCCGGCGGGTCCGAGTGCCTTGCCGGCGCGGTGATTCTCGCCACCAATGCCTATACGGCTCAGCTCGTGCCCGAGGTGCCGATTTCCCCCGTGCGGGCGCAGATGGCTGCCACCGCTCCTGAGGCTCGAATCGTGGCCGAGCGACCGACTTACGCCGACAGGGGCTACCAGTACTGGCGTCAGCTCTCTGACGGCCGGGTGCTGGTCGGCGGCTATCGCGACCGGGCGGTGGAGGACGAGGTGGGCTCCAAAGCGGTGCCCACTCCTCGCCTGCAGAGCTACCTGGATCAGCACCTGCACGATCTCGGCGTTGAAGCCGCCGTGACCCACCGATGGGCCGGCATCATGGGTTTCACGGAGGATGAGATGCCCATCGTCGGCAGGGAGCGCAGCTCGCCCAACGTCTGGATCTGCGGCGGGTACACGGGCCATGGCCTGGCTTTCGCCTTCCTCTCCGCCAAGCGTCTCGCTGAGGCGCTGACCGGCTCTCGGCCGACGACCGGGCTGCTCCCGTAGTACGATGCCCACGTGCGAGCGTTGGAAGTAATCAGCTGCCGGATGATGGCCCCCTACGTGGGGTTCTTCCGCTCGCACTAGCCGGCGGCGTGCAGAAGGGCCCCTCACGGGGCCCGGCTCGGTACCGCGCCCCGTTGGGGCCAAAGGAAGGTACCGATGCGACGAAAACGGATCTATCTGACGACGGCGATCCCCTACGTGAACGCCGAGCCACACCTCGGGCACGCGCTGGAGCTGGTTCAAGCCGATTCACTGGCTCGCCAGCGCCGGCTTCGCGGCGATGAGGTCCGGCTGCTGACCGGGACGGACGACAACTCGCTCAAGAACGTGCTGGCGGCGGAGGCGGCCGGTGTCGCCACCGCCGAGCTTGTGAAGCGCAACGCGGCCCGCTTCGCCGACCTGCAGCGCTCCCTCCAGCTGACGTTCGACGACTTCATACGCACCAGCACAGATCCCCGCCACCAGCCAGCCGTCGACCGACTGTGGCGCGCGTGTGAGGCCGCCGGCGACCTTTACCGCAGCGTGTACGAGGGCCTCTACTGCGTCGGCTGCGAGCAGTTCTACGAGCCTGACGAGCTCGTGGCCGGCCTCTGCCCGGAGCACGAAACGGCGCCCGAGCGCGTGGCCGAAGAGAACTGGTTCTTTCGGCTCTCCCGCTACGGGGACCGGCTCGCGGATCTGATCACCGGCGGCAGGCTGCGCATCCTGCCGGAGTTCCACGCGCGTGATGTCCTTAGGTTCATAGGCCTCGGCCTGCGGGACTTCAGCGTCTCTCGGTCGCGGGAGCGGGCCCGCGGCTGGGGCATGTCGGTGCCTGGCGACCCCACACAAGTGATCTATGTCTGGTGGGATGCGCTCGGCAACTACATCAGTGCCCTGGACTACGGAACCGATGGCCAGGCGTATCGGCGTTGGTGGTTGGAGGCTGACGAGCGTGTGCACGTGATCGGAAAGGGCATCCTGCGGTTCCACGCCGTCTACTGGCCGGCCATGCTGCTCTCGGCCGGCGAGCCGCCCCCCACCTCGATCCTCGTGCACGAATACCTGACGGCGAACGGCCGCCGGTTGAGCAAGTCGCTCGGCAACACGATCGATCCGGCCGCGACTGCCGAGCTGTTCGGGGCGGACGCCGTGCGCTGGTGGCTCCTGCGGGAAGTCCAACCCGCAGCCGACACCGACTTCACGTCGGAACGGCTGGTGGCCTGTGCCGACGCTGACCTCGCCAACGCCCTGGGCAACCTCGTGAACCGGACGGTGACGATGGTCCACGGGTATCGCGGTGGCCGAGTGCCAGCCGGCGGGGCCGGGCCCCTGGCCGACCGCCTGGGGCGCCTTTCGGCGGAGGTCGACGCGGCGCTCGAATCCTTCGACTTTCGCACAGCTGTGGGCGTGGTAATGAACGCGGTCGACGCTGCCAACCGCCTGGTCAACCGAACCAGACCATGGGAGCTCGCGCGGACCGGCCGTTCGGCCGAGCTCGAAGCTGTCCTGGCCGCGCTGGTCGACGCCTGCCGGACGGTCGCCTGCGAGCTCAGCCCATTCGTGCCCGGGCTCGCCGGTCGAATCGCTCACCAGCTCGGCGATGGGGGCGTCGAGCTACCTCAGGCGGAGGCGGTCTTCCCTCGGCTTGGCCCCGCGCACGGCGGGGAGCTTCACGGCCCTCAACAGGCGCGACTGGCCACGGCCATGCCGGGCAAGGCCCAGTCGAGCAGCGGCTCGCCCTCGAAGACGGGCCCGGAGGGGTCGAGGCTGGCTCCGTCACCGGCGCGCGGCTCCGCTTCGACAGCCTGACGCAGGTAGCTGGAACGTAGCTCGTAGCGTGCCGCCTGGTTGCCGCGCCCGCCGACGCTCAACAGGAACGCGTGGCGGTCCAGGTTGCGCAGCTGGCGCTCGCGGTCGGCAACAGCTGCGGCGCCACGCCGGCTCCGATTCAAGGCGGCCTCCGAGATCTCGAGAGCCTGGTGATGACGCTCACCGACCACGTAGAGGTCCATGAGCTGCTCCTCGACGCCGGCGACCAGATCGGCGCGTCCGACCACGGCCCACTCTTCGGCTGCGCGCTTGAGTGCCGTCTCGGCCTCATCCAGCTCCATCCGTCGGAGCAAAACGGCGGCCAGGCTCGCGAGGGCCCAGCCCACCGATCCTCGCGGGACCGGATTGCTGTCGAGGGTCGCGACAGCCTCTCTGCACAGCCGTTCGGCCTCCTCCCATCGGCCCTGGCCGCGGACGCACCAGGCCAGCGTGACCTGGGCAAAGGCAACTGCTCTTGCGTCGAGGGGAGCGCGGTGTCGCGCCGACTCCAGCCGCTCGCGACACAATGGCTCGGCCTCCGCATAGCGGCCCAGCTGACCGAGCCGCTGGATGAACTCGTTTCGCCACGCCGCCGTGGGCTCCGCGCGCACACCGTGCCGACGGGTCCGCCAGACGACCAGGTCCTGGAGGATGGGGACTGCCTCGTCCACTCGCTTGCGCCGGAGCAGCACCTGGTAGAGCTCCTCGCCGATGGAAGCAGCAAGGTCGGCCGCGCCGGCCTCTCGCGCGCTGTTCAACGCCTCCCGCAGGAGGGGCTCGGCACCCTCGGGATCGAGCGCGACCACGCGACGTCTCCCCTCCCAGAGCAACTTCTCGGCTCGCCTCCGGCTCCGAAGGCGGGAAGTCAGCCGCATCACGGTTACGCCGGAAAGCTTCTCATGGATTGTGCCGTTAAGGTCGCTCCACTCATGCACTTAGACTAGACAAGACGCGACGTCTCGTCTAGTTTTATCTCATGAATTCCGCCGCTGTGCTTGGAGCGGCGCGCACCGTGCTCAGCCGCAACCCTGGTGCTTCGCTGAACGAGGTGGCCACTGCGACCGCAGTGTCCAGAGCGACCCTCTACCGGATGTTCGGCTCCCGTGACGGGTTGCTGCGAATGCTGGACCTGGCGCCCGACCCCGGTTCGCGCGAGCGGGTGTTGGCCGCGGCGCTCGATCTGGTCAGCAGGGACGGGCTGGCGAAGCTCTCGATGGACGAGGTCGCCGCGACAGCCGGCGTCTCCCGGGCGAGCCTATACCGCCTGTTCCCGGGTAAGCCGGCGCTCTTCCGCGAGCTGTTGCACGCATTCTCGCCGGCGGAGAGCGTCGTCGAGACGGTCCACCGACTGCGCGACCGCCCGCCGGACGAAGTCATGCCCGAGATCGCGCGGACGGCCGCCAGGGCTCTGGCCGGGCGGGTCGGCATCGTGCGCACGCTCTTGTTCGAGGTGACCAGCACATCCGAGGAGTCGGCGGAGGGGCTGCGGTACGTGACGGGGCACCTCGTGAATGCGATCAGCGGCTATCTCGCGGCTCAGATGGCGGCGGGCAGGCTGCGGGCCATGCACCCGCTGCTTGCCTTGCAGGCCTTCGTCGGGCCGATCCTGTTCCACCTGATCACGCGCCCCATCGCGGCACGGGAGCTGGGACTCGAAATTCCAGTGGAGGAGGCGGTCACGACCCTCGCCGAGACCTGGGTCCACGCGATGCGGCCGAACAATCGGGAGGTAGAGCAATGAGGGACGGGCACAAAGGCGCCCTGGCCGTCGAGGTCGACGGTGTGTTCAAGAACTTCGGCCGGCTGCCAGCGCTGGACGGGGTTCAGCTGCGGGTGCGGCATGGAGAAGTGTTCGGATTGCTCGGGCCCAACGGCTCCGGCAAGACCACGCTGATTCGCTGCCTCGTGGGCCTGGTCGTACCGGACGCCGGCACCGTGAGCGTGTTGGGTCGGAGGCTCCCAGATCTTGGGGTGCTTTCGCGGGTCGGCTACATGACGCAGGCTGCCGCACTCTACCCCGACCTGTCGGTGCAGGAAAACCTTCGCTTCTTCGCGGCAATCAGCGGCGGCCACCATGAGGTTGACGAAGCCCTCGCCTTCGTTGGCCTGGCCGATCGGCGTGATTCCGTCGTCGCCACGCTGAGCGGCGGCATGCGGACCCGTGCCTCGCTCGCCTGTGCCCTGGTGCACCGCCCGGAACTGCTGTTGCTGGACGAACCGACGGTCGGGGTCGACCCGCAGCTGCGTGCCCAGCTCTGGGACCGGTTCAGGGAGATGACCGGCGGTGGGACCACGATCGTCGTTTCAAGCCACGTGATGGATGAGGCGGCTCGGTGCGACCGGCTGGGCATGATCCGTGCCGGTCGTCTGCTTGCCGAGGGCACGGTAACCGAGCTGCTGGCCAGGGCAAGCACCGACAGCCTGGAAGACGCCTTCCTGAAGCTGTCTGAGGGGGAATCATGATGAAGGCGCAGAGAGTGCTGGCAATCACTCGCCGCCTTCTGCAGCAGTTCCGCCGTGACCGACGAACTCTGGCGCTCCTCTTCGTCCTTCCAGTAGTGATCCTCGGGCTCTTCTACTTCCTCCTGCGGGGTGCTGGCCCCCACCCGGCCGTCGGCGTGGTCGAGGTGGAAGAGGGGCCTCTGGGCTCCGCAGTAGCGCAGCAACTGGAGGCGTCCATGACCGTCGACGCCAGCCGGATGGACGAGTCGAGCGCTGCTGCGCGCCTCAAGGACGGGCGCCTCGCCGGATATATCGTGTTACCCGCGGACTTCTCGGCCGCGGCCTCGAGCACCGGCGTGCTGAGGCCCGAGATACACGTGGAGGGGAGCCAGCCGTCCCAGTCGGCGACGGTGATGGAGGCGGTGAGCCAGGCTCTGGCGGGTGGTGCCTCAGCGAGGCTGGCGGCGGCCGGCGCAACTGCGCCGCGCGTCGAGCCATCTGTCGCGTACCTCTACGGCGGGCCATCCCTGGATACGCTCGACTACCTGGGTGGCGCCTTCGTCGGCCTGGTTGTGTTCTTTCTGGTCTTTGTGATCACATGCGTCGCGTTCCTCCGCGAGCGATCGCAGGGCACTCTGGAGCGGCTGATGGCCAGCCCGCTCCGGCGTGGCGAGATCGTGCTCGGCTACATGCTCGGATTCACCCTGCTGGCGCTGGTTCAGGCTGCGGAAGTGCTGCTCTTCGCCCTTCTCGTTCTGCGCGTGCACAACGCGGGCAACGTGCTGTTGATCTTCGGCATCGAGACGCTGCTGGCTCTGAGCGCGGTCAACGTGGGCATCTTCCTGAGCATGTTCGCTCGGACCGAGTTCCAGGCGGTGCAGTTCATACCGCTGGTGGTAGTGCCTCAGGTCTTACTCAGCGGGATTATCTTCCCCGTCGTGTCCGAGCCCGGTTGGCTCCAGGCCGTTTCCAACGTGTTGCCCCTGACCTACGCGGCAAATGGCCTCCGGGACGTGATGCTGAAGGGTGCCGATCTCACCTGGCGCTCGGTCCAGGTCGACGCCGCGGTCGTATTCGCGTTCGCGGCGTTGGCGATGTTCGCCGCTGCCGCGACTCTGCGACGCCGCGTGGCCTGACTCTGCAACGATCTGGCGCATCGCGGCTTCCACTTCGGTCGGTCATCACCGGCCTCTAGCGCACGCTTCCCGCGTGGTCGTGGCAGGGCTTGCCCTGCAGCTGGCGTTCGGCATCGCCTTTGCCTGGGGCGCCGTAGTGCCCCTCGTGCGCGCCCAGGAGCACTGGCCCCCGCTCCTGCTCGGCGCCGTCTTCGCGGGCACGCCCGCCGGCTACGGCATCGGCACGGCGGTCGGAGGGCGGTTGGCGGACCGGCTCTCCCCGCGGCGGCTCTGCTGGGCCAGCCTGGGGCTGCTGGCCGCTGGATTCGGACCGGCGTTCGTTGCTCCGAGCGGTCTGACGTTCGTCGCCGCGTACGCCTTTCTTGGGCTCGGAGTGGGCGGCGGTGTAGGAATTGCCGGGTCGGTTGCGGCCATGGCCCGGGTCCTCCCCACCGCGAGGGGATCGGTGGGCGGCCTCGCGTCTGCTGTATACGCCTCATCGGCCGTCTTCCAGGCCCCGCTGATCGCGGCGCTGGCACCACATATCGGCTGGCTCAACGCATTGCGGACAGTTGGCTTGGGCGGGGCGATCGTGGCGGCCGGTCTGCTGACGCTGATGCCCCCGCTGCCCGCCTTGGGTGCACCTCGCGAGCGCGGGGATCGCGCGAGCCTGCTGCGCAACCGCGGCATCTGGCGCGGCTTGCTCCTCGCCTTCTGCGCCTCCCCGTTCGGTGCCTTCGCCGCGGTCAATCTCGGCACCGTGCTCGCAGCGGCCTCCGTCGCGGTGTTCGGGGCGGGGAACGCCGTCGGCCGTCTGACCGCCGGCGTAGCAGCCGACCGGGTGGGCGTGACCCGCGTGATGTTGTCGGTGCTGACGGTCGAGCTGGTCGCAGCGATCGCCCTCTTCCTGGGTATCGGCCTGACCGGCGGGCTGATCGCGGCTCTAGCGGCGGGCCTGGCGCTCGGCGGAACCGCCGGCTCACTGGCCCGAGGGGGAGCGGACGCCGCCCCCGACAGGCCCAACGCGGCCTTCGGCCTCGTCTTCACCGGATTTACGGCCGGCTCGCTCCTGGGCCCGCTGGCCGGCGCGATGATCGACCTACCCGGTGCGTGGCTGATCATGGCCACACCGGCGGTGGCCGGGCTGGCACTGCTGGTCGGTTTGGGTGGGTCGCAAGTGCGTGCCTGAAGCCTGGTCGAGAACTCAGCGCCGGTCGTACTGCCGGTCCTGGCCAAGGATCAGGAAGGTGACGGCCAGCGCAGCCGCGATCGCAACCAGGGCAACCTCGCTCGCGGTGTTGTCTGGGAATGCCAAACGGATGACGGCCGAAGCGACAAGGTAGATCCCACTCAGGATCAGGGCGAGTCGGAGGCGGCGAGCCACGTTGCGGAGCTGGCTGCGAAGTCCGCCGGGGCGGATCGAGAGGACGCTGATCACAACGAACACGATCAGGACGATGCCGACGAGGAAGCCCTTCACGAGCGCAGTGTGCCACGGCGGTAACCTGCGCGTATGTGGCTGGTGTGCTCAGAGCGCTGCGGAGGGAAGCTCTTTCGGGCCCTGTTCGCTGAGGTCGAGATAGACGCCGGTGGGGAGTATCAGGCGCACAGGGTGGTGCAGGAGGGCTACCTGTGCCTCAACTGCGGCGCACCGGCGGTAGACCTCGGCCGAGTCCCTGAGCTCATGGACCAGGACGCCGAGGAGGACGTCGTAGAGACGTCCCTGGATCTGCTCTGCCCGGTCTGCGAGACGATGGTTGCCGTGACCCCGGGCGAGGGATGCCCGAACTGCGGGGCAGCGCTGGAGGTGGTCTAGCCGTCGACGGGCCTGCCGCCGACGGGGCCGGCGGCCGAAGCGAGGGCCGAAACGGCCAATAACCGGATATGCGGCAGGCGATAGGGCCGTTTGCCGGCGATGGGCCCTAAGGGCGCCCCACACCTCAGTTCAGGGAGGCGTCCCCGCACAGGATGGCAGCCATCCACGCCGCCGCGGCGGCGTCCCCGCGCCTGGTCGCGGCGCGCAGGGCACGGACCGCGCGCGGCGTGTCCAGGTCGTCATCCATCGCGGCCGAGAACTCCGCAAGCAGGTCCTCAGCGGCGCCCTCAGCCGGCCGTAACCCCAGTCGGCCCGCTGGGCCCGCCCTCCCCCCACCAGTGGCGGTCCCGCCCCCGCCGCCACCACCGAGCAGCTCCGATAGGCGGGCTGTCAGCCGCGCGGCGTCTGCAAGCCCCTCCCAGCGGAAGGTCCAGTCCGTCCGGTAGCGGTGGGACGCCAGATACAGGCGGAGCGCGGCCGCGGGTGCCCGTTCCAGCGCCTCCTGCACGACGACCAGGTTGCCCAGCGACTTCGACATCTTGTGGCCGCCGTACCGGACCATTCCAGTGTGCATCCAGGCGCGGGAAAAGGGAACACAGCCTGTTAAGGACTCCGACTGCGCTCGCTCCGACTCGTGGTGCGAGAAGCGCAAGTCCCGACCCCCTCCGTGCACGTCCACCTGCTCGCCCAGATAGCGCATCGACATCGCCGTGCATTCGATGTGCCAGCCGGGGCGACCTTCCCCGTGGCGAGACGGCCACGCGGGTTCGTCCGGCAATGACGGGCGCCAGAGCTGGAAGTCGAGCGCATCCCGCTTGGCGGCTGGACTCACCCGGCCGAGCAGGCCCTCCTCCCGCAGCTTTCTCAGCATCGAGCGCCGGCTGCCATGCCAGAGCTGGCCGTAGCCGGGATACCGCGACGCATCGAAATAAACGGCGTCCGTCTGGTACGTGAAGCCGCCGTCGACCAGCCGGTCCACGGCTGCCAGGATGGCGGGTATCTCCTGCGAAACCAGCGGCATCACATCCGGCGGCCGCCAGCCCAGCAACGCCATGTCTGCCACAAAGGACTCCACCTGCCCGCGCGCCAGTTCGTCCCAGGGAACGCCGAGTCGGCGGGCCCGTTCGAACAGGGGATCGTCGACGTCGGTGACATTCTGTACGTACCGCACTCGAACACCGCAGGCCTCGGCCCAGCGCACGAGGTGGTCGAAAGCAGAAAACGTGAACGCGTGGCCCATGTGGCCCGAGTCGTAAGGCGTCACACCGCAGACGTAGAGCTTGAGTAGGCTGCCGCCCGGCCGCCCCGGATCTTGCGACACTGGCAGCGGCACCACCTGCTGCCGCAGGCCGTCGTAGACCCGGATGCTACAGCTGGATTCTGGACCCAACGCCTCGCGCGGCTTCGCGCAGCAGGCCTGCGCCGTCCGTGCGTTCCCAGGGAAGGTCGAGGTCGTCCCGGCCGAAGTGGCCATATGCCGCGGTCGGCGCGTACAGCGGTCGGCGGAGATCCAGGTTGTGGATGATGGCGGCCGGCCGGAGGTCGAAGTGGTCGTCGACCAGCCGCAGGAGCGTGTCCTCGGACAGCCGGCCGGTGCCAAACGTCTCGATGGCGATCGACGTGGGTCGGGCGCGACCGATCGCGTACGAGACCTGGACCTCACAGCGGTCTGCCAGCCCGGCCGCGACCAGGTTCTTGGCAACATGGCGGGCGGCGTAGGCCGCGGAGCGGTCCACCTTCGAGGGATCCTTGCCGCTGAACGCCCCTCCGCCGTGACGGGCCACACCGCCGTAGGTGTCGACGATGATCTTGCGCCCTGTCAGCCCGGCGTCGGCGGACGGCCCGCCGAGCTCGAAGCGTCCGCTCGGGTTGACGAGCACCTTGGTGTTCGAATCGACCAGCTCGGGCGGCAGCACCGCATCGATGACGAGGCTCCGGACCCCTGCCTCGATGTCGCCGTTGCTGACGCCGCGCCGGTGATGAGTCGAGATCACCACGGCCTCCACGCGCCGCGGCCGGCCGTACGCGTACTCGATGGTCACCTGTGACTTCCCGTCCGGCAGCAACCAGGGCAACTGGTCCGACTTCCGCGCGAAGGCGAGCTGTCGCGTCAGCCGGTGGGCGAGCGAGATCGTCAACGGCATCAACTCGGGCGTCTCGGTGCAGGCGAAACCGATCATCATCCCCTGGTCGCCGGCGCCCTGCAGCTCGAACACGTCTCCGTCACTGGCGCTCCGCGCCTCGATGGACCGGTCTACGCCAGCGGCGATGTCCGGCGACTGCTCCTTCAGATACACGCTCAGCAGGGCGTGATCAGGGTCGAATCCTGACTCCTCGTCCCGATACCCGATGCGCCTGAGGCAGTCGCGGATCGTCAGCTCGATGGGCACGTCGGAGTGGGTCGTCACCTCCCCGATCACACAGAGAAAGCCCTTGGTCACCGCCGCCTCGCATGCCACGCGGGACATCGGGTCCTGGGCCAGCATCGCGTCAAGGATCGCGTCCGAAACCTGGTCGCAGACCTTGTCCGGATGGCCCTCGGTAACCGATTCCGAGGTGAGCATGTACGTGCTGGCGTCCGAGAATGAAGTCATGTTGCGGAGGGGCGAGCCGGTCGGGCTCGCGGGGCATTGTACAGGGAACCAACTGTTGAGCTCGGCCGCCGGCCAAGCTCAGCCCGAGCCGGCCTACGTCTGCTATGGCCTAACCGGCAACCTCTTCCACATCCTGGCCGAGCAGCCGGGCCTGCAGCGCGAAAATGTCGTCCAGCACGCGTTCGATCCGCCTGCCTTCGAGCCGATGGTCAGGGATCAGCCCGCCGGCGCCCAGGATATGGCGAAGCCGGTAGGCAAGTGGTCCATCGACCCGGCTCTTACCCTGGGCGAGAGCATCCTCCAGGACCTGGAGGCAGTGGTCGAGGCACCTCATGCGGGACCGTTCGGCTGTGGTGCGAAGCGTCGTCACGTGCCCAAGACCTCGAGCCGACCTCCGGCCAGCACCCTGACCCGAACTTTGGGCAGTGTCGGCGGCGGTGGGTACCTGTCGCTCAGTGGCTGGCCGTCAAGGGTGAAGGCCAGGTTGTGACAGGGGCAGTTGAGGACGCTCCTGTCCGCCATCCAGACCAGCTCGCAGGGCAGATGCGTGCACATGGCCGACATCGCGCTTACCTGGTCGCCGTGACGCACCAGGAAGGCTCCTATCGCGCCCGCCGTCACGCGCCGGGGAACTCCGGCCTCGAGGTCGGCGAGAGTAAGGCCCGTGTCAACCCAGCGCCCCAGAGCTGGAAGGGGTTCCAGCGTCTCACGTGCCCGAGCCCTGGGACCCACGGGCGCAGCCATCTCGCTGGCGAGTGCGCCCCCGACGGCGCCCGCGGCGAGCCCAAGGCCTGCCACCAGTGCCGACCGGCGGCTGATCCAGGCCGGCGCTTCTCCCTTCTGCAGCATCTGAGTCAACCGCCGACGGAACGCAGGCGACATTCGCGGATAGCCCTCGCGGCTGCCGGCCAGCGCTGCGGCGATCCTGATAGCCTCCTGGTCGGTGGCGTCCGAGGGCGTCGCTTTCAAGTGGCGGCCGGCCAGCACGTCGCCGACGATCCGATCAATCCGCGCAGCGCGTTTGTCTTCGTGCGGCTCAGTCATCGCTTCCAACCCGCGCCGCCGCGCGCAGCGCCCGGAGCTGCATCACCTTCACACCGCCCAATGTCGTCCCCAACTCTGCTGCGACCTCTTTCAACGAGTACCCGCGAAGGAAACGCAGCTCCAGCAGCTTTCGATAGTTGGCCGGCAGCTTGCTGAGGATTCGATCCACGCGCTCGACGGACTCACGCGTCGGCTCCTCCTGCCGGCTGTCCACCCACACGTCCTCCCCGAGCTCCTCGACGGGCAATCCGAAGCGGGCCGACCAGAACGTGGCCAGCGCGGAGCGTGCGGTGGCGAAGAGATAGGAACGGATGGCTGCAGGACCCGCTCCCGAGCGCAGTCGGGGTATCGCCTTCAACGCAACCTGCTGGGTCAGGTCCTCGGAGTCGGCTCGGTTTCCGACCCGGGCGAAGATGTACGCGTATACGAAATCGAGCTCCTCAAGCGCGATCTCCACCGGCGAAGCCTGCTGAGCGGGCAGCTCGACCACCTCACCAGGGCGCCGGCCGAACCCCTCTGGCTGCCCAAGTTCCCCGTTCAACGTCTCGGCACCTCAGCTGCTGGACGGATCGGCGAGTGGGCTCGGGTGGCCTTGGCTGAACTTGCCAAGTGCGCCGCGGATGGGCAAAGCACCGGTAGGCATGATGCGCGCCACCGCTCTCATGAGGTCCTCCACCTAGATTGTGAGCTCCGACGCCACCTTGCAGTGCGTCGGCCAGTGCCCTGGATACCACGTGGTACCGAAACGGGTTACTCAGCCGGCATTGCTCTAGATGGCGTGGCGGGCGTCGATTGCTGGCGGCGGTACCTCAGAAACCCTCGCCACGTGGCCCATCCGAGCACGAGCCCGGCAATGAGGACAGGCGCCAGCGCCCCGAGGGCCAATACCAGGAAGTCGATTATGTTGACGAAGTTGTGGGCTGCCTGATTGATGGCGGACTGTAAACCCCACTCGTCTTTTGGACCGCCAGTGGTCTCGCGAATGGTCACGGAAACGGTGGCGTATGTCGTGGAATGGTCGAGGAACGAGATCTGACCCTTCAGTTCCTCGATCTGGCCGGTGACCTGACCGAGCTGGTTCTGGATCTGGATCGTGTCGTTGACTGAGCGTGCCTGTTGCAGCAGCGCCAGCATGGCGTCCCGCTGTGTTTCGGCGTTCGTCAGCCGGGCCTGCAGATCGACGTACTGAAGGCTAACGTCGTTACCCGAGATCGAAATGGCGCGCGGAGTCCCCCTCTTCCGAATCTGCGTCAGGACGTCGTCGAAACGCTGGGATGGCACCTGGAAGGTCACTTGACCCGATCGCATCGGCTGACCCTCGTCGGCCTGAGCCTGGGAGCCCGATATGTAGCCGCCGGCCTCGTCCACCACTGCGATCACATCGTTGAGGGCGGAGTCGAAATGGCCACTGCCCACGTCGAGTGTGACCCGGGCCGTGCGCTGCACCCGTGGCCCCTCGGGGACCTGCGGCACGTATGACGTTTCTGCTGGCGACTTCTGCGACGCGCCGGAGGACGACTGCGACGACTGCGGGGCGGCACCGACGAGCGCTCCCGATGACGGCTGATGGGACGTCGTCACGCCGTGGCCAGGAACGCAAGCTGCCACCAGGAAGAGGCCAGTGGCTACCAGGACGAGTGCCGGGAGCTGCTTTTTCCTCATGGGCTACGGAACGCCCGTCGCCAGCCGGCGTAACTCCCGCCCAGAGTGAGCCTCCGATGTTCGGGCCGCTGCTCGTATGAAGAACCTTTGTGAAGACACTTCCCTCGACACCACCCGAACCGGCAGACTCGTCGCTATGACAGATGTCGGCCTGCGCCTCCTCAGGGAGGTCTTCGGACTCGAGGAGTTTCGACCGGGTCAGGCCACAGTGGTCGAAGCGCAGCTCGCCGGCCGAGACGTTCTGGCCGTTGCCCCCACGGGCTCCGGCAAGAGCATCAGCTACTGGGTGCCCGCGATAGCGACCGGCCAACTCACACTGGTCGTCTCACCCTTGATCGCACTGATGAAGGACCAGGTCGACCGCCTGCGGTCGCTGAGGGTGCCTGCCGCGTTCATCAACTCGACACAGGAGCGCTCGGAACAGGTGGCCGCGCTCAGGGCTGGTGCCGCCGGCCAGCTCCGGCTGCTCTACGTGGCGCCCGAGCGCTTCGCCAGGCCCGGATTCCTGGACCGTCTCGCTGAGCTCAAGATCGTTCGCCTGGTCGTCGACGAGGCGCACTGCATCTCGTCGTGGGGACACGACTTCCGACCCGAGTACCGGCAGCTGGGCCGGGCGCTGGCGGCCAGCGGCCGGCCGCCAGTGGCGGCGTTCACCGCCACGGCCACTCCGCCGGTCCGCCAGGACATCGTGGACAACATCGGTATGCATGATCCCTTCGTGCTCGTGACAGGGTTCAACCGGCCCAACCTGCGCCTGACGGCCGTTCGCTGCCGCGGCGACGGCGGCAAGCGCCAGGCCCTGCTCCAGATGCTCAAGCCGGGGCGTGGGCGTGCGCTGGTATACACCGGGACGGTGGCTGCCGCCGAGGAGGTGGTCGAGCTTCTCCGTGGCCGCGGGTTCGCCGCGGGCTGCTACCACGGTCGGATGCCAGACGAAGATCGGCGGCGGGTGCAGGAGGCCTTCAGCGCCGGGCGGCTCAGAGTCGTCGTCGCCACCTCCGCGTTCGGCATGGGGGTCGACGTCCCCGACATCCGGCAGGTCGTGCACCTGCACACCCCTGGCAGCCTCGAGGCCTACTACCAGGAGGCGGGTCGGGCCGGCAGGGACGGCGAACCGGCCCAGTGCCTGCTGCTCTGGTCGCCGGCGGACCGCGACCTCCAGTCGTTTTTCATCGAGCACGGACACCCAGAGGGTCCGTCTGAGCCGAAACGCCACGCTTACGCACGGCTTGACCAGATGCTCGCATACGCCCAGCTCAGGACCTGCCGGCACGCGCGAATAGCTGACTACTTCGGTGAGGAAGGCGCGGCCAGGCATTGCGACGCCTGCGACAACTGCCAGGCGGATGACGGGCCGCCGGACGTGCCGGTGCCCGCGGCGGATGTCCGCGCGGCCCTGGCTGCGGCGGCACGGTTCAGCGGCCACATCGGGGCGGCCAACCTGGCAGCGATTCTCGGTGGACGTCAGACCGGCTGGACGCGCCGCAACCTCTGGGCGACGGAGCTCTCACACTTCGGTGCGTTGCGGTGGCCGGAAGAGCGGCTGCGGGACCTGCTGCGCGAGCTGATCGAGGTCGGAGTGCTGCGACAGACGTCGGGCGAATATCCCGTCGTGGAGATTACGCCGGCGGGCCGCCAGGTCCTGGCCGGCCGGGCCGTCGAGGTGGCTCTGGCGGCGCCGCGGACGGTCGCTGCGGCCCCGGCGTCTGTCAACGGTGCCAAGGCGACCGCTGGCGAACCTGACCCGACGATGCTGGAGCGCCTGAAGCGCTGGCGGCTGGACACGGCCCGGTCTGAGGGCGTGCCCGCCTTCGTGGTCTTCCACGACCGAACTCTTGCCGAGATCGCGACTCGACCCCCTCATGACATGGCGGAGCTGCAAGCGATTCCAGGAGTCGGACCCGCCAAGCTCGCCCGCTATGGCAGGCAACTCCTCGAGGTCCTGCGCGCAGAGTAGTCGCAAACGGCAGGGTGGTCAGCCCCACTGCCATCGCGTTGCGGGCGACGATCCGGCCAGCGTGTTGCCGGGATCCTCAAGCTTGTCGTAGGCGGAATGAACAGCCACCCGGCCTGGGCCGATCAACCGGAGCCAGAGGAACCGCTCGCCCCAGGACCGCCAGGAGCGCCAGGTACCGGCCGGGTGCTCGAAGTGGAGATGCATGCCCACCGTCGAGTCCTTGAAGAGCAGCGCGGTGGGCTTGATCAGCAGCGGCTCCTGTGGTGCCAGCCGGCGTATGAACGCGTTGCCGGCAGCGTGAAGCAGCAAGAGGCCCGGCGCTCCGGAGGCCGAGAAGCGGTCCATATACATCCCGAGCGGGTAATGGGTCTCGGTGTCGGCGCCGTCTCGGGTCTGGAACCAGACGCCGGTGTTGAACCAGTCGTAGCGCACCTGGTTGGTGGCAACCATGAATATGTGCTCGCGGACGTCGACCGCCACACCCGGCTGCAGTGGGATCGGCACCATCTCGCCTGGAGCGTCGCGCGAAAAGGCGATGTGGCCGGGGCCCTTCGCCTGGGTCATGATCAGAGGGAGGCCCGCGAACAAGCGGCTCCAGCCGCCGCGCATCATCATCGGCGATACCGCCACGGACACGTCCTTCCAGAGCAGTACGTGATGCGTGAAGTAGATGCCGTCGTCAGCGGTCAGATTGAAGTCCGCGACCGGCACGTAGGCGCCCTCGATCTGACAGTAGGAGCGGCCGAACTGCAGCCTCGCCATATCCGGGATCGCGGGCAGCTCGTACCACCCTGAGCGGCTGACGTTATCCCTAACGTCGACCGGAGCACCGCAGGTCGGGCAGCTGATGAGGTTGCTTCCCTCGGAGGTCATCCTGCACCAGCGACACGTATAGGAGGCAGCCGTGGCCATCGGTCAATCCGTGTGGTGGTGCACGTACATGGACTGGATGCCGATCCGGCCGGGCCCGGTCATGCGAGCCAGGTTCATACCGGTACCCCCAAACATGCCCGACGACAGCCGCTGGGTCTCGACCTGCATGGTCACCGAGGCGTCCTTGTATAGGAAGGCACCCGGCTCCAAGAGGATGCCCTCCCCCGGCTGAAGCACACGCTCGAACACGTTGCCGTAGCCGTGCAGCAGGAGTAACCCCTGTTGATTACCAGCCACGAAGCGGTCCATGAACATGCCCTGCCCACCGAAGAGGATGTTCTTCAGGCCCTTGATGCGCGTGTACGAGTAGCCAATGCTGTGCGAGGCGAGCAGGAACGCGTGCTCGCGGACGTCGAGCTCGACGCCTGGGTGGATGGGGAGCACGACCAGCTCGCCGGTCGCGTCGCGGGAGAAGGCAATCCGGCCCGGACCCTGGGCGACGGTGATGATGAAGGGCATCCCGGCGAATGCGCGCTTGATGCCACCCCCAAGCGGCATCACTGACATGCCGACGGATTCGTCTTTCCAGAGCATCACGTGGTGCTCGAAGTAAACCCAGTCGCCCTGCCCAAGCGTGATCTCGGCCACCGGCACGATCTCACCTTCGACCTGGCAGGTGCTCTGGCCGAAGTGGATCTCTGTCATGTCCCTCAGCCGTGGGGCCTCCCGCCAGCCCGAGTCGCTGACCAGGTTCTTCACGTCCAGGGGCGCGCCGCAGGTGTAGCAACTCTTTGTGTCAGTGCTGTTCTGGCTTCGACACCATTGGCATTCGATCCGGGTACCTGTGTCCAACGCGACCCTCCTACTGTTCCACCTGTCCAACGCGCCGCGCCGTTTGTGAGGTGGGCGTGAAGTCGCCGGCTCGGGTCACCATCGCCGGCAGCTCCTTACCCAGCCGCCGGCCCAACCAGCGTGACGTTTCCATGAGCGCCTCGAGGTCGATCCCGGTCTTCACCCCCATTCCGTGCAACATGTACACCAGGTCCTCCGTTGGAATGTTGCCGGTGGCGCGAGGCGCGAACGGGCAGCCGCCGGTTCCGCCCACCGAGGCGTCGAGTAGCGTAGCCCCGGCGTCGAGGGCTGCTGCCGCGTTGGCCAGGCCTGTGTTCCGAGTGTTGTGAAAGTGGCCTCCAGCCGCAATGCCGAGCCGAACCAGGCCCTGGATCAGCTCACGCGTCTGGCTCGGCACACCCACCCCGATCGTGTCAGCGACCACCAATGCGTCGGGGGCGACTTGCATGACCTGGTCCGCGACCCGCAGCACGTGAACGGGCTCGACGCGCCCCTCGAATGGGCAGCCGAAGGCCACGATGAGCGTCACAGTGATGGGCACCCCTTCCTCTCGCGCCCGCTGCACCAGCCTCCTCGAGGTCGCGATGCCGTCCGCGACCGTCGTGTTCTGATTCCGCTGGGCAAACGTGTCGGTGACCGGGAACGCGTAGTGGATCTCGTCGACCCCGGCTGCCAGCGCTCGATCGAAGCCGCGCTCGTTGAGCGCCAGCCCGGAGAGCACCGCCCCCTCCCGCCTGTGGATGCCTGCAACCACCTCCTCCGCGCCGGCCATCTGCGGCACCAGCTTCGGGTTGACGAAGCTGGCCGCCTCGACAGCGCGCACTCCAGCGGCCAGCAGCCGCTCGCACAGCCCGGCTCGCTCCAAGGGAGGGAGCGTGACACTCTCGTTCTGGAGCCCGTCGCGTGGCCCGACGTCGCAGACGGTCAAGCGCATCCAGGTGCTCATGTAACGCCCTCCTCGGCAAGCGCCAGCAGTTCCGTCTCCGTGAGCCCGAGCAGCCCACCGTAGACATCCCGGTTGTGGTGGCCGAGCTGCCAGGAGCCAGTCCAGGAGGCCTCACCGGGTGTCTCGGAGAGCTTCGGCACGACGCCGGGCATGACGATGGTGCCCAGCTCAGGATCCTGCATCTCGACCAGCATGTCGCGCGCCTGGAACTGCGGGTCCTCGAAGATGTCCGCGATCGTGTAAACCGGGCCGCACACGATCCCGTTCTCGTTCATCACCTGGTCGACCTGCGCGGCGTCGCGGTCGGCGACCCAGGCCCCGATGATCTGGTCCAGCGCCGCCGCATTGTGGCCCCGCGACCAGTGGGTGCGGAAGCGCTCGTCCTCGAGCAGGTCCGGCCGGGAGATGACGCGGCACAGGCGCCGCCAGAGGTTCTCTGCATTGGCGCCGATCACCACCCACTTCCCGTCCCGCGAGCGGTAGAGGTTCGAGGGAGCGGTGTTCCCCAGCGCGGTACCCGTTGGTTGGCGCACGTGGCCGAGCTTCCCATACTCGGGCACCGCGGCCTCCAGCATGGCAAAGCAGCTCTCCATGATGGAGGCGTCGACGATCTGACCTCGGCCTCCGTCGCCATCGGCTCGGCGCCCGCCCGTGTCGCGCCGATACAGCGCCATCAGCACTCCCTGGACCGCGAACATCGCCGCCAGCGAGTCACCAAGCGAGATCCCCGACCTCGGCGGCGGCTCGCCCGGATAGCCATTGATGTGGCGAAGCCCGCCCATCGCCTCACCCGTTACCGCGAAGCCTGGCCGTCCTGCGTATGGGCCCGTCTGCCCGTATCCGGATATCCGAGCAATCACGAGAGCCGAATTGACTCGCCACAGCTCGTCGGGCCCGAGGCCCCATCGCTCCAGCGTGCCAGGACGGAAGTTCTCGATGAGGACGTCCGAGCGCCCCGCCAAGCGCAGCAGCAGGTCTCTTCCCTTTGGTTGGCGCAGGTCAAGCGTGATCAGCTTCTTGTTCCGGCTCTGGATGGGCCACCAGAGCGGGCGGCCCTGATATCTGTGCTGTCCCCACTCGCGCATCGGGTCGCCTTGACCGGGCTGCTCGACCTTGATCACCTCGGCACCAGAGTCAGCCAGCAGCCGCCCTGCGAAAGGGCCAGCGATCAACATCCCGAGCTCCAGGACGCGCACGCCCTCCAGGGGTCCGCTCATCGCTGGCGCTAATGTAGATGTCGCGGGGGCGCTCGGGCGTCTGCGCAGCGTTGCCAGTGCATTTCAGTCAGTTGGCGAGCTGCACAGGAAGTACCTGCCCGGACCGGACGAGCAAGCCCCGTCCAGGAAGCCATGGCCGGAGAGGTCGGGGCAGGGGTCCCGCTCCGAACGGCTCTCCATCGGCGCTGACGTCCGGGTTCAGCAGCACTGCATGGCGAGATTCGCGCAGCTCGGCCAACCACTCGCTGTACCTTCGCAGCGCCCGAACCTCGATGGCGGCTACAACCCGCAGCGGCTGATCAAGGCCGAGCCTGCTCAAGGCCCGTAGCCCAGCGTCGGCTGGACCTTCGATGAGCAGCTCCGCATCGTCCACCAGCACGACCACCGGCTCCGCAACCGCTGCCAGCTCCGTGGTCAGGCTGACCACCAGGTCGCGGCACTGCTCCATCCCGGTTGCGATACGCCACCAATGGGCGGCCTCACTCAGTCGGGGATGCCGCCTCGGAGACATCAGCACGAGTCGCTGCGCAGGTTGTGCGCGGGCCAGGGATGTCGCCAGGGCAAGCAGAGTCGACGTGCGGCCCGAGCCGCGTGGCCCGCACACTGCCACGTGGCCGTGGGCCAACAGGTCGATCTCGACGGCGGTCACGTCGTCGCCACCAAGGCCGATGCACGCACGTAAGGCACCACCAGGCGCGGGCAGATCGCCGAGGCTCACCGCGTCCGGCAGGACCGGGATCCTGGGGGCACGGTGCCCTGAATGGAGGCTGGTCAGACGCTCGCTGAGGGAGCGCATGGCGGCGGCCTCGGCCGCGGGCGTTCCGTCGGCCAGCACCGCGACCTGGAACTCCACGCGCCCGTCCAGGAAACCGCGGCCGGGAGGCAAAGCAGACACCGGACGATGGTCGGGAGCCAGGCCGAGGGCCTCAGCGTCCTGCCGGTCAGGCCGCAGGACCACCCGTCTTGGGATCGAGGCCGAAAGCAAGCCCGAAAGGTCTCGGCGCTGAGCCGTGGTGATCACGCAGTGCACGTCCAGGGCGCGGCCGTCGCGGACCACAGCGTCCAGGAGATCCACGTAGCGTCCACCGTCGACGCGTTCGAACACGGTGTGGAAGGTTGCGTACTCGTCGACGAGAAGAACGATCGCGGGCGCGCCTGGCCGCGCCTGGCGGTGTCTGGCCGCGATCTCGCAGGTCAGGATGCGCAGCAGCTGGGCAACCCGCTCTGGATCATCGGCGCGTGCCACTCCGCCGACATGTGGCAGCGCCTCCAGTGGGCTCAGCGCGCCTCCTGAGAAGTCCAGACCATACAGCCGAACCTGGGTGGGCGCGTAGGCCAGCGCCACCGAGCAGGCAAAGGTTCGGAGCAGTGTCGACTTGCCACTCCGAGCGGCGCCGTACACGAGGAGGTTGCCGTCTCCCGGCAGGCTGTGGACGAGCGGCCGCTGGATCTGCCGGCGTGGTTCATCCAACAGTCCGAGCACCGCCCGAGGCGCCTCTGCGGACGGAGCGTCCGTCACACTCAGCCGGGAGAGGGGAAGGACGTCGGGGAGAGGCGGCAGCCACGGCCGCCGCGGCTCGGCCAGCCCAGAGCCGGCATGGGCGGCAATCATCGCTCGGGTCAGGCAATCGAAGTCAGTTGCGGCGTCGGAGTCGCCTGGCGAGCTCTCCGCCATCTCCGTAAAAGGCTCCGGTGCTGGGTCCACCGCGAGGTCTGAAATCGCCGGCTCGGACGACTCTCGGCCTGATCTGGTGCCCGCATAGGCAACCTGGAACGGCCGCAGGCTCTCGTGCGACAGCCGGAGGTAAGCACGGCCACGCGTAGAAGGGGCGATGCGCGCCGCGTCCGGCGCGTCGATCACGTCGCGGCTGTGCGCCTCGCTCAGCATTCGCAGCGCGACCCGGATGTTGGTGTTGCTCCGGATCGCCTCCGGCACGGAGCCCTGCGGCTTCTGGGTACCGAGAACGAGGTGCACGCCGAGGCCACGACCGAGCCGGGCGATGGGTACTATCACTTCGCTCACGAAGGCAGGGTGCTCGGCCAACAGCTGCTCGAACTCATCGAACACGACGACCAGCGCCGGGAATGCGTCGTCCGGGTGTGACCGAACGAAGTCGACGAACTCCTTCTGGGCAAATCGCGCCATCTCGGCCTCCCGGCGCTTAAGCTCAGCCAGGAGCGAATGCTGTATCCGCCCGAGCAGATGGTCGCTCAGGTCGGTCACAACGCCGACGACGTGCGGCAGGCGGGCGCAGTCATGGAAGGCAGTCCCGCCCTTGAAGTCGACCAGGAGAAAGTTCAGGCGCCGAGGCGAGTGCCGCACCGCCAGCGCGGTGACCCACGCACGCAAGAATTCGCTCTTGCCCGATCCGGAAGTCCCGCCCACCAGCGCATGAGGGCCCTGCTCTCGCAGGTCGACGGTGAGCACGCCGCCGGCCCCTACTCCGACCGGCGCCGCCAGATCGGCACACTCTGCCGTCCACCATCGGTTGACGGTTGCTTCCAGTCCCGGCTCTTCACCAGGACGGCAGTCCAGGCAATCGATCAGGCCGACCGAACTCGGCAGCTGTTCTCCGCCCGCTTGCGGCCCGACCGGATCGATCCCCGACAGCGAGCGCGCCACCCGGTCTGCATAGTCGACGTCGACGAGGTCGGGGATGCCGACCAGCTCCGTGCCCGTATCCAACAGGATGAGCCGAAGTTCCGTGCCGCCACGCCCGATCTCGGCGACGCCGTGACACGCGTCCGGCAGCTGATGTGTCTCCGAGCCGACCCAGACCACGAATACGCGCGCGTCGGCGGTCGCGTGCATAAACTCGGCCAGGACCGCTCTCCCGATGGGCGCGTCCTCGTGGACCAGGACGAGCACGGTCGACGGGCCTGTTCGGTGTGCCTGTGCACCGCTCGCCGCGAGCTGCTGCAAAGCCAGTGCCAGCCGGCGCTGGGACTCCGGGGACGCCGCCACCAAAGGCACGTCGGCGTCAGCGAGCCCGGGCTTCGTATGAGGCAGCCAGCGCAGCCACTGCGAATCCTCAGCAGCGCGGCGAGACAGGAACGCGGCGACCGCTAGCTCACGGGGACTGTGCAGGGCCGTCGCCTGGATGATGAGCCAACGCGCCGCGGCGTCAACCACCTCAGGTTGGCCCGCCAGGCCCAACGAACCGACCTGAGAGAGGTCGACGGTAATCGGGACCGCGGCCAGCACGGCGGTCCGGGAGGCGGCGGCGGCAGCCGCGTCACGAAGGTCTGGCCGGCCTCCCTCGGGCACCTCGACGTTGGCTGCGGACGGAATGTCGCCCCAACCGATGCGCAGCCGCAAGAAGCCAGGCCGGTTCGGCCTCCTCTGCCAGAGGGTCGGGAGCACGACCCTGGCGCGGATCTCCAGCTCCGCCGCGTCTGGAGCCTGTTCCCTGCGCATCCGCGTTTCTCTTGCCCTGAGCCCACGCAGCGCCTCGTCAGCCTCGGCGAGAAGCTTCTGGTACCTCCGAGCCTGGCGGCGCCGCCTCCACCTGCCGACGACCAGGTCCTCGAGCGCCGGCGCAATCGCCATCAACGGCGTCGCCAGGGCAAAGAGCAGGCCCACGACGTTACGAGTCGCAAGCCATATCGCACCGCCAACGAACAACGGCGTGAGCGCCGCGGCAATCGGCAGCCGCAGCCGCGCCGGCTCCGCAGGCGGAGACGGAAGCTTGAAGTCAAAGGAAAGTGGAGGAGAGGGGCCCGCAGGTGGACGGTTGAACTGGACGCGCCCGTCAAGGAGCCGCGCCGGCCGCTCCATCGGAGCTCCGCCCGCGCGAACGGCCAGCAGCTCGTGCCCGACCTCGAACAGGTCGTTCGAGCCGGCGCGGTGTCCGCACCTGATCGGCCGCCCATCCAGGTAGACCCGAGCCAGTCGGCTGGCCGGCGAAAGGGTGACCGACTCGGTGTCAGCGGTCAGCGATAGGTGCAGGCGCGAAATGGCCTCATCGGCCAATCTGAGGTCGGCCTCCGCCGCTCGACCGAGCGTCTGCCGGCCGATGCGCAGTGAAAACCGCCGCCCCGCAAAGGGCCCGCTGACCACGGCCAGCTCCCACGGGCTGGTCGATGTGAGTGGGCCGGAAAGCTCGAGGTGGTCCGAGCGGACCAGCCACAGCTCATCCCCCATCCTCAAGCCCAACCCGCCGACATCCGCCGACCCATGCACGCTGACCGTACGGCCGGGCAGGTGCAGGCTAAGGGACGCCGACTCCAGACCCAGGTGGTCGGCGAGGCGATTGGCCAGTTCGCTCGCGGCCCGATCTGGAGCGATGTGAACGCTGACTGCTCTTCGCTCGCCGGCGGGTGTCCGGACGATGAGCAGCAGATCGAGCTGTGCAGTCGGGCGAGTCATCGCCGCCGACCCAGAAGTCGCCAGCGGCGGGTGGGAGGCGCCTCACACGGCGGAGGCACCTCCCGAGGCAGGGGCGGCGACGCCGTCGGCCGCTCGGCGCCCCATGCAGCGTTGCATGCGGCAGGGACCTGCGGCCGTGACCCGGCGGCGTCGCCAGGCGGGGTGAGCTCGCCGAGGGCGGCGGCGAGCCCGGCGACAAGCGCCCCTGCGGTGGCCGGGCGGTGGCTGGGGTCCCTGGCCAACCCGCTGGCCAGGGACCGGTCCACGGCCTCCGGAAGATACGGATTGACGGCGCGCGGGTTTGGTGTGGGGTGGATCAGGCAGTCGGCGGGCCGGTCCATGCGATGGCCACACGGCGTCCGCCCGGTAAGCATTTCGAAGAGGAGCACGGCCAGTCCGTAGACGTCGGTGTGCGCGCCCTGACCGGCGCCTTGCGAGAGGTGCTGCTCCGGCGCCATGTAAGCGGGCGTGCCCAGCCCAGCCCATGGCCTGTCTGCGCCGCTTCCCGATCCGAGACAGGCAATGCCAAAGTCAGCGAGCCGGACGCTCCGGTCGCTGCCCAGCAGCACGTTGGCCGGCTTCACGTCTCGATGCACCACGCCGCGGCCGTGTGCGTGATCGAGGGCCGCGGCGACCTGGCCGGCAATTCGAAGCGTCTCGTCTGCTGGAGGCACGCCCTCGCGCAGCCGGTCGGCCAGACTGCCGCCGGGCACGTACTCCATCACGATGTAGGGCGTCCCGTCTGGCGTGGTCGCGCAGTCGAAGACGCTGACCACGTTGGGATGCCGGAGCCGAGCCGCGACCCGCGCCTCCCAGAGAAAGCGATCCTGCTCGTCCTGTGACCAGGCAGCGGGCGATCGCAGCACCTTGATCGCCCGCTCTACCCCCATCACCTCGTGGACGCCTCTGTAGACAGTCGCGTAGGCGCCCGCGCCGACGGCCTCGAGCAGGCGATAAGGGCCGAGCCGGCTGCCGAGCGGCCTGTCGCCGCAGATGCTCGCCATCGCCGCAAGAGGGACCATGCAAAGCGCCATGTCCCGAGGCTAGACGGGGTACGCGGACAAAAAACGGACAATGCGTCCGGCAGCCGCAGCTCCGAGGCCAACGTGGCGGACGGGCTCCCCTGCGACGTACGTGCGCTTTGGCGATCATTACCCGGATGGCTCCGTGGGGCGCTCTGCGGACTGTGCTGGTGCTGTCCGAACGACCGGATCCCTGGGCTTTCCTCCGAGACCGCCTGGACCCGGAGCTGGTGAGCGTCGCCTGGGCCCAACCTGCCACCTGCGCGGTCGCACTTGCCGAAACCGTGCCCTGGACCATTGCCGGCAACGGCACACAGCCGGCGCCAGACCTGAGCCAGCTCGAGGGCCAGGTGTTCATGTGCCGCTGGGTCGGGCCTGCCCCCGATGGGCTGCCGGTGTGGCCGCTGGTCCGCCGAGACTGGCAGGCGGTGTCCGCCGACCTCGAGCGGGCGCTGGCCCGAAGCCTGCGCGGCGTCCGCCTCGCGCCAGGGGCCGGGCTGTTGCTGGCGGACGGCTCATTCGTCTCGCGCGTGGGTGAGCTGGAGGCGCTCCTGGGCGCCCACCCGGCGGGCATCCAGGTGGCCGGTTCAGCCCGCTCGGCGGCGAGGCGTGTGAACGCGCTCATCAACCGGCTGGGCCTGCCATTTCGCGTCAGGCGGACGGGCGACACGATCGCGCTGGCGGAGAACCACCGATGATCGCGCCGCCCGAGGCCCTGCTCCTGGAAGACGACCTCGAGGAGCTGCAGGAGCTGGGTCGCGTGGTCCGAGAGGCGGGCCTCGAGCCGGTCAGCACGTCAGGCCCCCGCCAGGCCCTGGCCCGGCTGGAGAACCACGATCCCCTGCTGGCCGTGATCGACCTGGACATGTCGCGCGCGCCCGCGACCGAGCGCGGTCGCAGCGTCTACGAGGTCCTCGGCCGGCTTCATTCGCACCACTTGAACTGCATTCCGCTCGTCTATTCGGCTGGGGTCGAGACGATCGACAAGCAGGCGCGGGTGTACCAGAGCCATCCTCATGCCCTCTTCCAGTCCAAGCGCCACGGCTTCGACCGGCTGTTGACGCGAATCGAGAGCCTCCTCGGAGGCAGGGTCGGAGACCTGGCCATTCGAGGTGGCGTGGTCGTGCACCTGCCCACCGGCAGGACCATGGCCCACCGCGTCGCAGTGACGCTCTTGACAGCGAAGCGAGCCAACCGCAGCGTCCTCCTCCGCGCCACCGAAGCCCGAGCTGCCCGAAGGTTCCAGCAGTGGCTGGAAGAGCTGGGCTCGCCCGTCCTGGTGCGCGCGCTGGGAGGCCGCCACTACCAGCTCGCCGTTCGGGAGGTTGCAGTTCCATGAGACTGGAAGCCGGCGAGGTCCCGGCGCTCCCGCTGTCGGCGGCGCTGGTCGATCCGGACGGCAGCGTCGTCGCCCTGACGCCCGAGTGGGTCGGACGGTGCCCGGGCACGATCGCGTTCCACGCCGGCGGGAGTTATCTGCTGGTCGCGCCCGACCCGGCTACGCCCGAGCTGGATCTGCTTGTGGACCGGCTCCTGGTTGAACTGCGCGACGCGGCGGCTGGACTGGACGGCGAAGAGCGCCTGCGGATGCAGGTGTTCACGGCCGGCCTGGAGTTGGTGGGTGGTCGGCCGGCCACGCGTGGGTCTGACGGGACGGCCGAGGACGTGCTGGCCCTCGCACTGGCCGCGATCCGGGCGCGGGCGCAGGGACTCGGGGTCCATGTCGTTGGGCCGCTCCCACGCTTGAGGGTGCCCGCCCCCGCCGCGATCGCGCTGGCGATCGTCCAGCTGGCGGTGAACGCCCAGCGCCACGAGCATGCCCCGCAGGTGACGCTGCGAGTCGACAGCGGTCCGACCTTCGCGGTCGAGTGGCCGACACCTCTGTCGACCTCGGTTCAGTTGACCAGCCATCGTCACCCCCTCCGCCGAGCCGGTTGGGGCTGGGGCTACGTCCAGATGGTCGCGGACGCGCTGGGCGCCACGGCCCTCCCGCCTGCCCCAACGGGGCCCGGAACAAGCAGCGCGTGCGTAAGTCTGGGTGCACCGCGGCTGGGGCTGTCCGTCGCCGTTATCCGCGAGGACCGCATCGAGCGATCGACCCAGGCCTGGGACCAGGACCAGTACCGCCCGGGTTTCGGCCGGCCGGTCGACAGTCTCATGGCCCGGCTGGTCGCAGCGGCCTCCGAGCAACCCGGTCGCATCGTCTTCGCCGACCTCTATCGGGCGCGGCTGGACCGGGGCAGGACGTGGGTCGTTCTCGCACCCGAGAGCGGGTCGAGCCGCGCCCGCGATCTGCTCGCGGGGTTGCAGCATGAGCGGGCGCTGTGGAGAGCCCCCGAGCCGCAGGCCACCAGGGCCTCGGCTTTGGCGACGCTGCTCCAGGTGGCGATGGGTGACCCCTGGCCCAGCGTGCCGCCCAGCACGTTCGCCGAGGTCTTCCCGGCCGCCTGCGCCAGCCTCGGCGTCGCAGCGCCGCAGCCGGTCGACGCGGTCGCCTACCCAGAGCCGCGCGTTACGGCTCTGCTGCTGGCCGAGCTTGGCGGCCGGCTGATCCGACAGGGCGACGAAGCCTGGCTGGTCCCACCGGCGGCCGCTGTGGACAACCCGCTGCTGCACGCCCTGGGCGCCACACACGGCGGGTGGCTGCGGATGAGCTCATGAACGCTGCGTCGGGCTCGCCGCGGTGGGCTGACCCGTGGCGCTTGTGTTCAGGGCAGTTGACTTCAGTACGCCGAAGTACCAAAATTCCACTCAAGTAACGCCCCGGTCAGGGCGGCGGTGAGGGATCCTTTGTGGAGGGAGCAATTTTGACCTGGTGGGAAGCCATGGTCGCTCTGTTGCGGCTGTCACGCACGCTTCCAACCGGTCACGCCCCGAGCCCTCATGCCGTCGCCTGGCTGCAGGGGTGATCGGGAGTAGCAGGGAGGATTGCCCATGACTGAAGCGGACGACCCGAAGCCCGTCGGCAAGACCAGATGGCGGCGGGTTCCGATTGTGCTGGTACCGGCGTACCTGGCCATCGCCGGCCTCATCTTCCTCGCGGCGTCCGGTACCCTGGCGGTCTCGTTCGCGATCTCCGGGACGGACTTCACGACCACGGCGGACAGCCTGACCAGCACCGGCACGGACGGCAACGGGCAGGGCTTCTACCAGATGGGTGTCGCGGACTTCACGGGCGGCGGGGCCGTCAAGCCGCAGATCGAGTCGATCATCCCCAAGGCCAGCCTGGCGAACCTCTGCCAGTCGGTGACGATTGCGTCTCCCTTTGGCACGTTCACGGTGGTTACCAAAGCGGGTAACGGCCCCGGGGGCCCCGTCACGGCCACCAACCTCGTCACTGATGCCACGTCGCTAACAGCCGATAGTGGCTCGTTCTCCGATTTTCGAGTCGGCCAGGATATGGGCACGTTCACTAGCCCTGCCCTCAACGAGCCTGTGGCTCGGGGCGCGGGGCCGAACGTGGTCACGCTTCCGGTGCCGGTCGGCACCTTCGGCCAGACAGCGACGTCGGTCGGCCTGACCCACCTGAAGTCCCTGGGCAACGCCACTTCGGCCTCCTCGTTCACGGTGCCGAATCTGAGCCTCGCATTCGGGACGCCGTGCGCGTAATCCGCCTCCCCGCCCCTGGCCGGTGGCCTCCAGTGACCGGTCAGGTGGGGCCGGTGGGAGGGTGCCACCAGGCGCCCTCCCACCATTGCAAGAGATCAGGGACGTGAGGCCGCGCATGACGCTGGCTCCTCTGGGACGCTTCGGCCGTGACTCCTGGTTCCAGGGGCTCCGGAGCGGGTTTCGGGCCTGGCGCCGGACCCGTCCCTTCTGGGGCGGTCTCTGGTGCATCCTGGGCGGGGTCATCATCGCTTACGGCCCCACCACCGCGATCAAGATCATCCTGATCTCGGGCACCATCGTCTGGCTCGGCATCATGGTTGGACTCCTGGTCGTCCTGATGGGCCTCTTCCTCTGGTTCGCGCCGTATCTGCGTCAGCTGGTTGGGGTCATGGCGGTGGCCTTCTCGATGGTGTCGTTGATCACGTCCGATTACGGCGGCTTCTTCATCGGCCTGCTGCTGGGGACGATCGGCGGGGCTCTCGGCTTCGCCTGGACGCCGATCCGGCCGAAGAAGACCTGATCCGGCGTCTTCGCGACACCCTCCTGGTGGCTGCCGTCGTGGCCGCGGTCCTTGCCTTGGGCATCGCACTCTTCACCGCGCGCGTGTACGGGGTCAGCATGTCGCCCACGCTCAAGGACGGGGACGCGCTGATGGTCGACAAGGTGGGTGTGCGCTACGCCGCTCTGGAGCGCGGCGACGTCGTCGTAGCTAGGGAGCCTGGTGGCGGTGCCTTCGTCAAGCGCGTGATAGGCGTCCCTGGGGACACCGTCGAGATCGATGGCGCCGGGCCGCACCCTGTCGTGCTGATCCAGCCCGGTGGCAGCGGTCCATGGCGGCGGCTCGAGGAGCCCTACGCGGGCAATAGCTGGAACCGGAAGGACTTTTGCTGCGACCAACGGGGCCTCGACGTGGGTCTGACGACGCCGCAACCTTTGCGCGTAGCGCCGGGCCGCTTCTTCCTGCTCGGAGACAATCGCGACGCTTCGACCGACTCCCGCCGCTTCGGCCTCTTCTCGCGCGACCAGATCGTCGGCCGTGTGCTGTTCCGCTGGTGGCCGCTCCGGCAGGCCGGCGCCGTCTCCGATCGACCGACGCTGGTCCCGGCCTGACCCCGCCGCCTCCGCGGCGCACGTCATCATGGAAGGGCGATGAGCCGACGAATCTTCCGCACGATGTGCCCGATGAACTGCCATCCCACGTACTGCGGCATGGTGGTCGAGCTCGAGGACGACAGGGTCGTCGCCATCCGCGGTGACCGCGAGAACCCGGACAGCCGAGGCTTCCTCTGCGTCCGAGGCCGCGCCGCGGGCGAGATCGTCGACAACCCGGATCGGCTGCTCCATCCCCGCGCTCGCGAGCACCGAGCAGCTGACGCCTGGCGCGACGCAACCTGGGACGAGGCCCTTGACCGGATCGCCGGCGCCATCCGTGAGGCAGGTCCAGCCGCCACCGCCGTCTGGGCCGGTCACGGCGTGTTCGTGAACGGGCTCGGAGGGCCGCTCTCAGCGCGGTTCGCCCATCTCGTCGGTACCCAGTGGTGGCGGCCCGCGATCGTCTGCTGGGGGCTGGGTGGTCTCGGCTTCTCGCTCACCGGGGTGACCGAGGTCAACTCGATGGACGACATGGCCGCCAACGCCGACCTGATCGTTATGTGGGGCGCCAACCTGGCCAGCCAGCCCAACACCGGCCCTCGACTTGCTGCTGCTCGCCGGCGAGGTGCCCGGGTGGTGGCGATCGACGTTCGCCGCACCGAAGCCTTCGGCCAGGCCGATGAGACATTGCTCATCCGTCCCGGGACGGACGCCGCACTCGCACTCGGCATGATGCACGTCATCGTCGGCGAGGGCCTTGTCGACAGTGACTTCGTCCAGCGCCACAGCGCCGGCTTCGACGAGCTGGCCGCACATGTGCGTGCCCACCCGCCCGAGTGGGCGGAAGCCGAGACCGGCATTCCGGCCGACCACGTCCGTGCACTGGCGCGGACGTTCGCCAGCACCAGGAGGGCGATGATCCTGGTCGGCGGCAGCTCGATGCTGAAGAGCGGCACCGGTTGGCACGCCTCCCGCGCCATCGCCTGCCTCCCGGCGCTCACGGGCAGTCTGAGCGCGCCCGGCGCCGGAATGGGGCCCCGCCACGCCGGTCCCTCCCACGGTGCCGGTCTGAACAGCGTCGTCCCGCCACGACCGGCTGAATTCGCCGCCGACGAAGTCATCAGCGAGATGAGCACCATCCAGGATGCCCTTGACGACGGACGGATCCAGGTGCTCCTCCTGCTTGGCACCAACATGCTCTCATCCTTTGCCGACAGCGGCCGGGTGGAGCGGGCGCTGGACCGGATGCCGTTGGTTGCCGCCTTCGACCTGTTCATGAACGAGACGACGCGACGCTGCGCCGACGTCGTGCTCCCCGGAACCTCCTGGCTCGAGGAGACAGGGTTCAAGACAACCAACACCCACCTCTACCTCATGGACCGGGCGATCGCACGCAGGGGCGAAGCACGCCCGATCTGGTGGTTTCTCGACCAGCTCGCGATCCGTCTGGGCATGACGGACTTCTTCCCATGGCGGTCCGTGGATGAGTTACTCGACGTGATGATCGACCACGACGCGACCGGCCACGCCCGCGCGGCTGACATGCGTGGGGGCCGGCCGTACCTCCCGCTCGCGGTCTCACACGTGGGCCACCCGGACCGGCGATTTCCGACGCCTTCCGGGCGGGTCGAGTTCGTGTCGGAGATCGCTGCGCAGCTCGGCATGCCGCGGCTCCCGATCTACGAGCCGCCCGCTGAGAATCACCCTGCGTCGGTGACCGCCAGGCGGTTTCCGCTGGTGCTCACGCAGGGTCGCGCGATCACGCACTTCCACGGCTTTTACGACCACGGGCGGGCCCTGCCTTCCCTGGCGAAGGCCGATCCGGAACCGCGGCTGTGGATCAGTCCCGACGACGCGGCGGCCCGAGGCATCGGCGATGGCACCCCGATCCGCATGCGCAACGACCGCGGCCACATGGCGGCGCGGGCGCGGGTGACCGACCGCGTGCCCGCCGGGGTCGTCTGGATGCGCGACGGCTGGGAGGGGATGAACCGCCTCACCAGCGGCGCGCGCACAGTGCCCGACGCCGCCGCCGCGGGCTTCCCGGCGGGGGCGGCCGCTTACGAGGCGCGGGTTGAGGTGGAAGTCATGGGCGATCCCCCTCCCCTGGCTTCGCCGGTTAGGTAGGCGTCTTCACGCGCTGTGGCCTGGGGCCCAGGCGCGGCGGAGCCAGACGAGGCCGGTCCGTAGGTTGCGGCCGGTGTGGCGGGTGCAGCTTCAGCAGGTCCAGAGCCACCTCGATGGCGCGCTCGAGCTGCCGGTCCTTACCGTCGCGGTAGTCCTGCGGCGCGTTGTCGACCTCGATGTCGGGGTCGGTCCCGTAGTTCTCGAGCCGCCACCCCACGTCGTCGAAGAAGTGTGAGAACTCGGGCTGGGTGGTGATCGTGCCGTCCGCAAGCCGGTGTCGGGGCCGGATCCCGATGACCCCACCCCACGTCCTCTTCCCCACCAGCGGGCCAAGCCGCATCAGCTTGAACGCGTGGCTGAAGATGTCCCCGTCGGAACCGGCCATCTCGTTCGTCAGGGCAACCAGTGGTCCGGCCGGAGACTCGTGCGGATAGGGCTGCGGCGGCCCCCAGCGCGTGAAGCTGTAGCCGATCCGCCGCCGCGCCAGCTTCTGCAGGAGGAGAGCGGACACGTTTCCTCCACGGTTGCCGCGGACGTCCACGATCAGGCCATCCCGATGATGTTCGACCAGGAATGAGCGGTGGAATTCGGCGAACCCCGGCGGCATCATGTCGGGGACGTGTATGTAACCCACGCGGCCTTCGGTCGCTTCGTGGACGAACTGGCGCTTGCTCTCGACCCACTCACGGTAGCGAGCGGGAGTCTCGTCGCCCACCGCCTTGACGGTCGCCGTCCGCGGCTGGTCCTCGCCATCCCGACGGAGCGTGAGCACCACCTCGTTGCCCGCCTGGTTCACCAGCCGCTGGCCAGGGGAGACGTCAGGGCCGAGCGGCTGCCCATTGATCGCCACCAGCAGGTCGCCAGTGCGTATGTCGATGCCAGGGCCGAGCAGCGGTGATCGGGCCTCCGTGTCCCAGGGATCGCCTCTGACAAGCCGCCCGACGCGGTACCCGCGTGCCTCGGCGTCGAATTTCCAGTCCGCTCCCAGGAACCCCTGGTCGTAGTGAGGCCCCGAACGGTATTCCCCGCCCCGCTCGTAGGCATGGGAGGTGCCCAGCTCGCCCTGGAGCTCCCAGAGCAGGTCGGAAAACTCCGAACGGGTCGTCACCCGATCGACCAGCGGTAGGTAGCGACCGAGAACATCGTCCCAATCGACACCGGAAAGGTCCTCCACCCAGAAGTTCTCCCGCTGCAGCCGCCAGGCTTCCCGGAACATCTGCCGCCACTCGGCCTCCGGCGCCAGCGAGACCTTGACCCTGTCGAGGTCGATCCAGCCGTTCTCCCGGCTTGGGCCGTTGCCGTTGCCGCGCGACTCAGGGGCCTTCTCGCCGGCTTTGAACACTCGAAGCCGGTCGCCCGAGCGGTAGAGCAGCGTCTTGCCATCCCGACCCACCTCGAAGTCGGTGAGCCGCTCGGCCAGCTTCTCCTCCTTCTGCGTCTCGAGGTCGTAACACTCGAGCGATCCACTGGGGCGACCGAAGGGCCCCCTGGCTCGGCGCCCCTCGGCCGGGTACCAGGAGTAGAGGATCTTGCCCTTGATCCCACGCACCCTGCCGTACCTGCCCGGGCCCACAGGAAGGGCGACCACGCGGTCGGTTATCCCATCCAGGTCGATGGCGACCGCTGGATGCGCCTCCGGTTCTTCCTCTGATTCCGCCTTCTTGAGCGCGGCTGCCTCCTTGCTCTCGGGCGGCTTCGGCCGAGGCACGAAGGGATCGGGCACATCCTTGCGAAGAGGGACCGCAAACGGCCGGGCAGCACCGGGGAACCCCAGGTCGAACTGGATGTGGTCGAAGACCGGGTCGAAGTCGCGCATGCCGATGAAGAAAAGGTAGCGACCATCCGGATCAAAGGCGGGCATGGTGTCGCTCAGCACCCGGCTGGTGACGAACGCGGTCGCCCCGTCGACCGTGTTGCAGATCTTGATGACGCTCGTCTGAAGGGAGTCCGGGAAGCCGTAGGCAAGCCAGCGGCCATCGGGGGACCACGCGATGCCCTCCAGTTCCCCGAACTCGCTGCGGTCGAGCACTCTGAGCGGCGGAGACGCCTGACGCAGATCGACCAGCAGCAGCTCATTCCTGTGGTTGGCGATGGCGACGACCTCCGCGGTCGGTGACACCTCCAGCTCGACCACCCTGCCCAGGTCGAGGCCCGTGAGCGCCTGCTGCGGCGCCGAGCCGTCTGCCTGCAGCACCGTCATCGTTTCCGCGCTCCCGGAATCGCTCGCCACGGCCACCAGGCGCCGTCCATCGTTGAGCCAGGTCAGTAATCGGTAGCGGACGCCGTCCGGCTCCCCGTGCTGGGCCACCGCGCCCTCCCAGTTGGCGAAGCTGAAGGCCTTACCTCGCGACGTGACCGCCAGACCTGTGCCATCGGGGCTGAGGGTGGCGCCATCCAGATAACGCTCCGCGGCCACGAACCGGCGGTTCCGCTGGGTGCGTGAGCTGGCCAGATCGACTGCCACCCGCCTGGGCTGGTCGTCTTCGGGATCTAGCAGAAAGAGCTCGCCGCCGGCGTGGTAGACGAGACGGCGGCCGTCACCGTCCAGGTTGCGGGCGTAGTAGTCCTCGTGGTCGGAGTGTCGCCTGAGGTCGTCCCCGTCGGGCCGGCAGGAGTAGACGTTGCCGAACCCCTCATGGTCGGACAGGAAGTACAGCCTCCCTTCGACCCAGCATGGGCTCGAAAGATTGCCGTCCAGGCGTATCAGAGGACTGAAGCTGCCGCTTCCGTCGCGATCGATCCACAGGGCGCCCGCGCGACCTCCCCGGTAGCGCTTCCAGTGGGCGGGGTCGCGGAGGGAGCCTCGGGCCAGGACGACCGCGCCGCCGAGACCCTGCGCGATCGCCGTCGCCGGGCCAAGGGGGATCTCGGTCGGAAGGCCGCCGTCGGGATTCACCTCGTTCAGCCAGAACTCGGTCTCGAAGGGCCTGCCGGCCCCGGTCGCGTAGACGATGCGGGAACCGTCACGACGCCAGCCGCTGACCCGGCAGGGCGAGCCCTGGAAGGTAAGCCGGCGCGCAGGGCCGCCGCCGGCCGCCATGACGTACACCTCAGGCGGCCCCTCCTCCTCGCTGACGAAGGCGATCTGCGAGCCGTCAGGCGAGAACCGCGGATGGCTGGCCTCCGCCATCCCCGCGGTCAGCCGATAGGCGCGGCCTCCACCGGCCGCGACCAGCCAGAGGTCGTCCTCGGAGGTAAAGACGATGTCGTCAGCGTGGAGAGTCGGATAGCGCAGGTAGCCTCCTATCGGATGTCCCATCGGTGGCCAAGTTAGCACCGTTGGCGGGGACGGGGCGGGGCCGGCGACCTGAAGGTCAGCCCCGTAGCGGGTGGCCGGCGACCTGCAGAAGCGCGAAGAACGAGACCGCCGCCAGGGCGACGCAGCCGGCGATTGCGGTCGCCGGCGGGAGGCTTCGCCGGAAGAGCAGGGCGCCCGCGATCAGACCGCCCGCCAGACCGCCCAGATGGCCACCGATCGAGATGCCCGGCACCACCAGCGTGAAGACCAGGTTGATCACGATCCAGGTCAGGATGCCACTTCGCCAGGGATCGATTCCTGCCGCTCGCTGGCCCACGACGATCGCTCCCATCAACCCGAAGATGGCGCCTGAGGCGCCCACTGTGAAGCCGCCCGGGCTGATCAGCAGCGCCCCGAGAGAGGAGGTGATCAGAGCCGTGAAGTACAGGACCGTGAACCGAAGGCGTCCGAGTGCGCTCTCCACGGGCGGGCCCAGCATGTACAGGACGGCCATGTTGAGGCCGAGGTGGATCAGCCCGCTGTGGAGGAAGCCGGCAGTGACGGCCCGCCACCACTCACCCGCGGCCACGGGTGCGGCTGAGAGACCGGCGATCCCGGCCAGTGGGCTGCCGGTGAAGAGGCCACCCCCACCAGCGAGCACCAGGCCAGCAAGCCAGATGACCACATTGACAGCGATGAGCATGGATGTGACGCTGGCCGATCGGGCCAACCTCCGCACCGACGGCGCTGCCGAGCGCGGTCGGGACCGGCGGACGCACTCCACGCACTGCACGCCGACCGGTGCCGGCACCAGACAGGCTGGGCAGATCGGGCGCTCACAGCGCTGGCAGCGGACGCCGGTTTCGCGGTCTGGGTGGCGGTAACAGGTTGCGACCTGTGTGGACACTGGTGATCAGAACGGTACATGAGGCGGGAGGGGGAAGTGGTCAAAAATCAGTTCGCAGTCGCCGTGCCCGGCGAGATACTACGCGGTGCCGTGCCACGCGACCTCGCCGGACCACGATCGCCCGCACCAACCGCGGGCTCCGATGTCTGGTCCGCCAAAAGTTCGCCGCTGCTTCGCAGCGTGGCCCTGGTCCCCCTGTACGAGACCTTCCTGGTCTCGGCGGTTGTCTCTCTCCTGCTCATCCGCGCCGGACTCGCCCTGTCCGGCTTCCCGCAAGTGGGGGGGCGCGGCCTCCACATCGCCCACATGCTCTGGGGCGGGTTGCTCATGCTCGTGAGCCTGTTCGTCCTGTTCGGCTTCGTCGGCCGGGCCGTCCAGTTCGGGGCCGCGGTCCTGAGTGGCGTCGGCTTCGGGACCTTTATCGACGAGATCGGCAAGTTCCTGACAAGCGACAACAACTACTTCTTCCGGCCCGCAGTGGCGCTGATCTACGTGGTCTTCGTGCTGCTCTCACTGTCCGCACGAGTGCTGGAGGGACGAGGTGCGCTGACCGACCGAGAGTTGCTCGCCAACGCGTTCGACCTGGCCCGGGAGGTCCGCCTTCATCACCGGCGGCCCGCTCACACGGCCGAGGTGCTCGCCGCTCTACGCCGGCACGAGTCTGACGATCCGGTTGCCGGCGCGCTGCGGCAGACGCTCGAGATCGCGGCCTCCGAACCACCACTCCTGCCAGGGCCTCTGCGCAGGCTGCAGCGTCATGTGGCTGATCGGTACCTCGAGCTGCTGCGCTCACAGCGGCTCCGGCAGGCCGTGCTCTTGCTGTTCGGTCTCTACACCGCATTCATCGTGGCGTCGCTGGCTGTCCTCGTTGCTGCGGGATGGTCGGCGTCGCCGACCGGCAACCCCGGGGTCGCCCGAGCGGGTGTGGTGGCCTCGGACCTGCTGAGCCTGGCGCTGACGGGGATCGGTGCAGCGGTCCTGCCGCAGTCACAGATAGGTGCCTATCGGTGGTTCGAGCGGGCCGTCATGTTGAACCTGCTCGTCACGCAGGTCTTCACGTTCTACCTCCAGCAGTTCGGTGCCATCGGGGGCCTTGCCATCGACCTGGCCCTGCTCCTGTTGCTGAACGGCATGATCCGAACCGAGCGAAGGGCGGCATACCACGAGGTGCGGGAGCCGCTCTCAGTACCCTCCGCGCCGTGATATCGCGTTCGGCTCAGCGCGTCTCGCTGACGAACCCCGGCCGGGTACCCACCGGGTAGCTCGTGCTCTCCCCGCGGCCCAGCAGCTCCTCGGCCATCGACTCGAGCTCCAGGATGCGCTGGTTGGCCCGGATCGCCTCTCGTATGGAGAGGATGCCGACGGCAGGATGTCGCCTTTCGATCACGTGCCTGAGCATCGTCAGGTGGGCGGTGTCCGGCACCCCGGGCTCGCGAATCTTGCGAACAGCGGCCCGAACGGTCGACTGCGTGCCGTCGATCGCCTCGCCCTTGGCGAAGTCGAACTTGTAGAAAGGGCTGCGCCCGCTCAGCCGTCGCTCTCCGCTGAGCTTGATCCACTTTGCGTCCTCCACCCCCTTTCCCACGTCGATGACCAGGCGCACGGACTTGCCCTGGTGGGGGAACGTTGCGTTCAGCCGGGCGTAGGTCTCGCGCCTGCCCACGGCCGGCTCGTGACGGCCGAGCAGCAGCGGTGCCTCCGGGTCGAGCCGTATGCGGTCGATGGAGGTCAGCAGCGAGATGATCGCAAAGGCGTGAGGAACCAGGTCGGCGATCACTCCGATCTCAGCTGCTGCGCCGGTGAGGGGCTGCGCTTCCAGGATCTCGATGCGAATCTCGCGCACCGTGTCCATGAAGTCGCGCAGAGTCCGCTCTTCGGTCAGAAGGAGCTGGAGCAGGCGCACCTCCAGCTTGAAGTAGTAGTGGTCAGCGGCGACCAGCTCGACGCCACCAGCAGCTCGGTCCAGAAACTGCCGGTACTCGTCTGGCGTCGCTCCGAGGGGCTTCTCGATCAGGACGACGTCGCTGAGGTCGTAGTAGCAAGCCAGCGTCGGCAGATGCGCCGCCGCAGGGGTGGCGATGTACGTGATGACGTAGCAGCTCGGCTCGAGCTCGCGCTCGAGCTGATCGCGTGCGGGTGACTCGGCGCTGTCCCAGTAGAACGCGTCTCCTCTGGCGCGCACATCCGCCTCCCTGTCGGCAAGCCTCGCGCGCGCGCCGTCTGCGTCGTGCTCGACGACGTGGAGCCGGAAGTTGAAGAACTGCTTGAGAGTCTGGAGGTGTGGATAGGCCTTCTGGCCCCACTGGCCAAGTCCGACCAGGACAAAGTCCTTCTGGATGTGCTGCTCCTCTTCTGCAAGCGCATGCAGGCGCGCGTTCTTGATCGCCACGGCAGCCTGATGGGCGAGGCCCTGCGTGCGCGACACCTCTTCGGGCGTGAACGTGCGCAGCTGCGAGCGCCCCAGCACGGCGGCGCCGATCGGCTGGCCGGCAGCCTGCAGCGGGAGGGCGAGGAGGGAGCGAATCCCGAAGGCCTGGGCGTACTTCGAGTCGACCAGCTCAGTGGCGGTGGCGTCCTCCACCAGCAGCGGCTGGCCGCGATCCAGAACCTCGAAGAGGAATGGAGGGTGGGGCCGCTCGCCGCGCTGTCGCTGCCAGAGCTCCTCCTGGTCCGAGGCCGCCGCACCGTACCAGCCCTCGCCGTCCTCCTCAAAGAGGGCGATCTGGCACGTCGAAGCATCGACCAGACGCACCAGGTTGCGGGCGACCAGGCGCAGGGTCTGCTCGAGGTCGATCGACGAGGCGATCGCCTTGCTGACGTCTGCGCCGAGCTCCAGCTGCTCGGCATGCCGGCGGGCTTCCTCATACAGCCGGGCGGTCTCCACTGCCACGGCGACCTGGGCCGCCGCCGCGCGCAGAGCCTCGACCTGCCCCCAGTCCGGACGGCGCTCGAACGAGCTGTGATACCCCACCTCGAGGACCCCGGTCGCCCGCGCCCCGGTATCCAGGCCGAAGGGCAGGAAGAGACGGATCAGCTCGGCGTGGCCGCTCGATTCGAAGACCTCACCGGCCAGCGTGAACAGCGGGTCGCTGCGCGCCCCGGACTCCTCGCCGGCCTCCGATGGCCCGATCAGGCATGCCGGCACCGTCGCCAGCGTCTTCCCATCCTTCACGACGGGGGCCTCGATCCAGCGGAGCCCGTCGGGAATGCCGCCCGAGATGAGGTCTGCTGTCTGACCGCCGGTCACCGCCGGCCCTACCAGGACCACCTGCCAACCGCCGGCGACGAAGCTGAGCACGTCCGAAGGCGCCAGCACGCGCTCATGCTTCAGGGCCCAGCGTGGCACCCTCGAACCGCCGTCTCCGACATGGGCGGCGTCGATCGCATCCGATGTGGCTGTGCCCGCAGCAAGGCGCACGACCGTCGTCGAGTCGGTCAGCTCGTCAAGCAGGTAGACGGTTGCGAAGTCGAAATCGAACTCCGGCACCGCAGCATCTGTCAGGTTGCCGGCGACCGCCTCCAGAACCTGCAGGCGCGAGGACCCGGGCCGGAGCATCGCCGTGCTCATACGACTCAAAGCGCCCAGCCGCCGGTTGCTGCCGACCAGCGTCGCGATCATGCGGCGGCTTGCCAGCGCGCCGCGAAGAAGGTCTGCGGCTGAACGGAGCAGCACCTCCACTCCAGGCGCCCGGCGCACGGTCGCGAGTGGATCGCGACTGAGGACGATCAGGTAGCCCAGCGGCTCATCCGCCGCGCCAAGCGCGTACGTGGCCGCCGGGTGGAGCCGGGCGTCGGCCATCGCCGAGGCGACCGCGGCCGTCAGCGTTGACTCCCAGCGGTCCAGGTCCGGGGGCAGATCAATCCGGGGAGGGGCAGCGCCAGGCGCGTGGGCGGTCACCAGCTCGAGGCCGGCTCGGCCCGGGGCCAGTTGGTAGACCGCCGCAGCGTCCAGGTCGCTGGCGAGCAGCAGGTCGGCCAGGGCGATCGAGAGCTGGCGTCTGAGCGCGCCGCTCCCGGCGCCGTCGGCGCTTTCCGGCTCGTCTTCAGCTCCGGCTTGCAGCGCAAGGTGTGAGGTGAGCCGACCGATCCCTTCCAGCGCCCTCCGCTCCGCCCTGGCGAGTGCACGCTGGATCTCACGCGCTGACTCGGCGGCCTTCTGCTGAAGCTCGGCGAGGTGGCTGCCGGTAGGTACGCGCGACGCCTTCCTGCCGTCATCGCGACGGGCAGCGCGGTCAGCGCTCGCGACGTAGTTCAAGTAGACGAGTCCGACCAGGCGGTCTCCCGCCAGCAAGGGAAGACCAAGAGTCGACTCGACGCGATGACGCCGGACGAAAGTGCTGTCGATCTCCGAAGGCGCGTCCCGCGCCTCCAGGACCTGCCTGGTCACGGTCAGCCACACAGTGGATCCGTACTGTGGCACACGCAGCTCGTCCGGCACCTTGTCCTGTGCGACGTCGGAGAGGTAGCGACCCAGCTGCGCCTGCATGTCGGCGAGGGAGTCGAGCAGGCTGTCTTCGGGCTGGCCCAGCGCAAACGGGGCGTAGTACCTTCGAGCCACGTCGTCATACAGGAACAGCGAGACGATGTCCGCGCTCGCCGTTCGCTGAAAGTCAGCGAGTAGACTGCGGAGCAAGTCCGCCAGGCCGGAGACAGCTACGTCCGTTGCCATGGCCCCTCCTTATCTGCCGATTGTCGCTCCTCGAGTGGTGTCTGCGTGTGGCCTATGCCGTCTCCTGCATTACACCGGCCGTTCGGGCGGCCTGAGCAGCGGCGTCGATGGTGGCGTGCGCGCTCTCCATGTCCGCCGAACGAAGCGAAACCACGACACGGTCGACGCCCAGAGCGGCCATTTGCTCGAAGGCCTCAGGCCGCGCCCGGCTGCCGACGGTCACCTCGATCGTGGCAGCATCGCGGCCAGCCTGGGCGGCCGCTTCACGCATCACAGCGATGAGTGCCGGGACGCTCTCGGGCTGGGCGGTGGCTGGGAAGAAGCCGTCGCCCAGCCGGCCGGCGCGACGGGCAGCAGCCTCGGAGTGGCCTCCGACCACGACCGGGATCGTCCCCCTCACGGGCTTGGGCCACATGCGGGCATCCTGGAAGCTGTAGAAGTTGCCGTGAAAGGAGGGCGACGCCTGGCTCCACAGCACGCGCATGGCGGCCACTGCCTCCTCGGAGCGGGCCACCCTCTCGTGGAACGGAACGCCGATCGCCTCGAACTCCTCACGGAGCCACCCGATCCCGATTCCGAGCCGGAGTCGTCCCCCGGCCAGATGGTCCAGGGTCGCCGTCTCCTTGGCGGTGATCACCGGAGAGCGCTGCGGCAGGATCAAGACGCCCGTGCAGAGCAGGAGGCGGCTGGTGCGGGCCGCGACGAACGCGAGCCAGATCAAGGGATCGGGAATCGGAGGATCGTCACCACCGGGCATGCGGCCCGTCGGGCTGTACGGGTAGCGCGACGCGTAACCTGCCGGGATGACGACGTGCTCCACCGTCCACAGCGAGTCGAGGCCGGCGGCTTCGGCGTGCTCGGCGATCGCCGCCGCCCCGTCCGGGGTGGTGCCGATCCCGGTGTTGGCGTACATGAGGCCGATCCGCATGGTCACAGGTAGTAGCGGTAGATGGCCTCGGCCACGCAGACCGGCTTTTCCTTGCCTTCCACCTCGAACGTCAGGCCGAGTGTGGCCTGCGCGCCGCCGGCGATCTCCTGCACGTCCACCACGGTGGCCCCGAGCCGGATCTTCGATCCGACGGGCACCGGGCTTGGAAAGCGGAGCTTGTTCAGTCCGTAGTTCACGCCCATCGAGATGCCGTCGACCCGGAGGACCTCGCCCAGCAGCGGGACCGCGAGCGACAGGGTGAGGTAGCCGTGGGCGATCGGTCCTCCGAACGGCCCCGCCTTGGCCTTCTCGACGTCGACGTGGATCCACTGGTGATCGCCGGTGGCGTCGGCGAAGAGGTTGACCTGTTCCTGGGTCACTTCGTGCCAGCCGCTCCAGCCCAGGTGCTGGCCCGATTTCCCCTTCAGCTCGTCGATTCCGCTGATGATCGTTGCCATGCCGGCACTATAGACGCACGATGCGCCGCATCGATGCCCAGCGGCCTTCCGGCCGCTAAGGTAGCCGGAGATGGGTGTGGACGGTCGTCCCCGCGATCACTTTCTGAGCGTGCCCGGCGGCCGGCTCCACTACCTCGAATGGGGCGCTGCGGAAAACCCACCGTCGATCCTCCTCCATGCGCTCGGCCCGCTGGTCACTGCCTGGACCTGGAAGCGCTTCGCGACCGGCCTCGCCGATCGGTTGAGGGTGCTGGCCCCGGACCAGCGGGGCTTTGGCCAGAGCGATCGCGCCTCTCGCTACTCGTTCGATCTGATGGCGGAGGACCTCAATAGTTTTGCGTCGGGCCTGGGGCTCGCACGGTTCAGCCTCGTTGGCCATTCCATGGGAGGCACGGTAGCCTACCTGTTCGCACAGCGCCATCCCGAGCGAGTGGCCAAGCTTGTCATCGAAGACACGGCGCCGCCGGAAAGGCCTACGACGCCCAGGCCAGTGCCGGAGTTGACGCCCGAGGCCTTCGAGAGCTTCGATGAGCTGATAGAGCGCCTGCGCCAGCAGCCGGGCGCCCCACCCGAGCCCGAGCTGAGCGAGCTGATCCGCCCGGCGGTCGTTCGGCGCGGCGACGGTCGCTGGATTCGCCGGGTCGATCCCGCACTCTTCCCAGCCATATTCGCCGAGTTGAACGACCCGGACCCCGGCTGGTGGGCGGGGCTCCATCGGATCAGTGCTCCGACGCTTCTCGTGCTGGGCGCAAACAGCAGCTCCGTCAGCTCGGCGGCGCGTGGCCGGGTGGCTACCGCCATTAAGGACTGCAGGGTCGCCACCGTGGCGGAGGCCGGGCATGGGGTCCACATCGACCAACCCGAAGCATTCCTGAGCATTGTGCGATCGTTCCTGCTGCCCACCTGACGACTTGCAAGGCGCCGTGAACGAGATCCAGTCCCTGCTCGGACAGGAAATGCCTCCGGTCTCGAGCAAGGGCCTGCGCGACGAAGGACGGCCGCTTGGCTACCTCGTCGACTCCGGCGAGATACGGGGGCTGGCCATAAGAAACTGCGGGCTCGGCTCGCTGCCCGAGAGCGTTGGAACGCTCGGCCGGCTCCGAGTCCTGCTCCTGAACGGCAACACCCTGACCTCGCTGCCCAGCTCGATCGGCACCCTCAGAGAGCTCAAGGAGCTCGACCTGGACGAGAACGAACTGCCGGCGCTCCCCGGCGAGATCAGCCGGCTCACCGGGTTGCGCCGGTTGAGTCTGCTCGGGAACCGGTGCCGAGCCCTGCCCGAGAGCTTCACGGAGCTACGGTCCCTCACGAGCCTCAGCCTCCGGCGAAACCAGATTGAATCGGTGCCAGACGTGATCTGGAAAGTCAGGACTCTGAGATCGTTGGACCTCGGTGGGAACTCGCTGGCGGTGGTCCCGGAGGCGATCGGCGGTCTTGCGGAGCTGTCCCGCTTGTTCCTGGATGGGAACGGCATGACAGCGGTTCCAGAGACGATCGGGAATCTGTCCCGCCTCTCGACAGTGGATCTGGGCCACAACCTGCTCACCTCGGTGCCGGAGAGCATCGGCGGCCTGAAAGAGCTGGAGGTCCTCTACCTGAGCGACAACCAGCTCACGTCGCTCCCGGCCGCGATCGGAAACCTGCCCCGGCTCTCCTACCTCGGAGCGACGCACAACCAGCTGCGCGAGTTCCCGGAACCCATCACCGAGCTGGCCAATCTCCTGGAACTCCGCCTGTATAACAACGGCCTGCGGAACGTGCCTGTCTCGATCGGCCGGCTGGCCAGGCTGAGGGAGCTGCACCTGCAGGACAACCGGCTTACCTCCCTGCCGAGCGAGATGGGCGGCCTGTCGGACCTGCGCCACCTGGAGCTGAGGAACAACCGGCTGACCTCCGTGCCGGCCGAGGTCGGTGCCTTGGCGCGCCTATGCGTGCTGGATCTCAGGGCCAACCTGCTGACCTCACTTCCGGCGAGCCTGTCGGAGCTCCGCAGGCTTGAGAAGCTGGACCTTCGCTGGAACAAGCTTGCCGACCTGCCGGCGCCGGCACGACGATTGCGGCGTGGCGGCTGCGTCGTCCTGATCTGACGTCTCCCTTAGCGCTCTGGCTTCTGGCCGGAAACCAGCCACATCGAAAAGAACTGTGAGCCGCCGCCGTAGGCGTGGCCGAGCGCCGTCCGCACGCCGTCCACCTGGTGCTCGCCGGCCTGGCCCCTCACCTGCATGGCAGCCTCGGCGAACCGGAGCATTCCGGAGGCTCCGATCGGGTTCGACGAGAGCACGCCACCCGACGGGTTGACCGGAAGGTCGCCATTCATCGACGTGGCGCCAGACGCTGTCATGCGCCAGCCTTCGTTCCAGGGCGCAAAGCCGAGGTTCTCCATCCACATCGGCTCGAACCAGCTGAACGGCACGTACACCTCGGCCACGTCGATCTGCCGCCGCGGGTCGGTGACACCCGCCTGGCGGTACAGGTCTGCCGCGCACTCGCGGCCCGCCAACGGATTGACCTCGTCTCGGCCCGCGAACATCGTCGGCTCGCTGCGCATGGCGGTGGCATGGATCCAGGCGGGAGGGGCGTCCGGGCTGCCGAGCGCGTCCTCCGCGGCCAGCACCATCGCACATGCGCCGTCGGAGGACGGGCAGCATTCGAGGTAGCGGATCGGGTCCCAGAGCATCGGCGACTCCGCCACCTTCTCGGCGCTGATGTCCCCCAGGTGCAGGTGGGCGTACGGGTTGCGGAGAGCGTTCAACCGGTCCTTGACCGCGACCTGGATGCCCACGTCCGCAGGGGCGCCCGAGCGTTCGATGTAACTGCGCACGATCGGGGCGAAGTAGCCGCCGGCGCCGGCCACCACCGGAAGCTGGAACGGGGTGCGCACAGTCAGGGCCCACATGGCGTCACTGTCGGACTGCTTCTCGAACGCGACCGTCAGCACCCGCCGGTGGACACCGGCCATGACCAGGTGCGCAGCCACGATCGCGGTCGAGCCGCCCACGCTGCCGGCCGTGTGGACGCGAAGCATGGGCTTGCCCGCCGCGCCCAGGGCGTCGGCCAGATAGAGCTCCGGCATCATGACGCCTTCGAACATGTCGGGCGCCTTGCCGATGACCACGGCGTCGATCTCCGCCCAGCCGAGTCCGGCGTCGGCCAGTGCTGCCAGCGCGGCCTCGCGGACCAGGCCCGCGATGGAGACGTCGATCCGTTTCGACGCGTGCTTGGTCTGCCCGACACCCACGACGGCGCAGCGTTCAGGCACTACCTCTGCCCTCCAGCACGCAGACCAGGTTCTGCTGGAGGCAGGGGCCTGAGGTGGCGTGGGCGACCGCCCGACGCACGCCCCCGTCCGTCACACGACGAGCCGCCTCGCCAATCCGGATCAGGCCGGCGACCATCATCGGGTTCGCCGCCAGCGCCCCGCCGGACGGATTGACCTGCGTGCCATCGTCCAGGCGAAGAGCCTCACGGAGGATCAGCTCCTGATGACTGAAAGGAGCGTGAAGCTCAGCCACGTCGACAGGGCCGGAGAAAACGCCAGCCCGTCCCGCGGCCATCCTCGTCGAAGGCGACGCGGCCAGCTCACGAGCGCCAATGGCGTGAGCTTCGATGCGGTGGTCTATGCCGGCGATCCAGGCCGGCCGCCGGGTCAGGGAGCGAGCTCGCTCCCCAGCCGCAAGCACGACCGCCGCCGCCCCGTCGCTGATGGGAGGGCAGTCGTGGCGGCGGAGCGGCGACACCAGGTAAGGCTCGCCCAGCAGCGCCTCAATCTCGGGCTCGCCGCGCAGCTGGGCGTTAGGGTTCGCCAGTGCGGCCCGCCGGCTGCGTCGCACCACCTCGGCCAGGTCCGCTTCGGTGAGGCGGCCGGCGTCGAGCAGCGTCCGCGCTTGCAGTGCGGCAAGGCTGACCGCGTCCGGCCACAGGGGCGCCAGGACGTAGGGGTCGAGCTGCAGTGCCAGCAGCTCGCGCAGCGGACCCGGCGACGACTTGCCGAAGGCGTACACGAGCGCCGTGTCGACGTCACCGTGCTGCAGTCGCACCCAGGCCTCGTACAGGGCCCAGGCTCCATCCATCTCGACGTGCGACTCCTGGATGGGCGGCCAGGCCCCGACCGCATCCAGCGCATGCACGAACGCGAACGAGGCGCCGGCCAGGTAGTCGGAGCTCCCCGACACAAAGAAGCCGATGTCCGACTTTGTCAGCCCGCAGGCATCGAGCGCCTCCCGCACGACAGGCATCAGCATCTCGACCTCGTTGCGCCGGTCTTCGCGGCGGACGGAAGGGGCCTGGGCGAAGGCGACCACGGCCACCTCACGCATCACGACGGCTCCGTGAGCGGCCGAAAGTGCCGGATGTTCTCAAGGCTCGGGCCCCACTCGTCGGGAGGCTTCCAGACCGCCTGCACTCGCATCCCGATCCTGACCTGGTCCGCGGCGATTTCCTGGAGCAGATGCTGGAAGGCGATGTCCGCGCCGTCGAGCTGGATCGACGCCGCTACGTACGGCATCTCGATGGCATGGCCTGCGAAGGGGACGTTCACAACGCAGAACGTGGTGACGGTGCCTCGGTCCGGCAACTCCACCTCCTCCTCGGTGGGCACGCCATCTGTCGGGCAGGAGCCACGGGTCGGGATGTAGACCTTGCGGCAGACAGGGCAGCGCTGGCCGATCAGCCTGCCTTCAGCGACTGCGCGCAGGAAGCGCGACGATGCGAGGCCGGGCGTGTAGCGGTACTCCAGAGCGATCGGAGTCCGGATGCTCCGGACAGGGTCCCCGCTCATCCAGTCGCGGGTACGAAGCACTCGATGTCGTGGATGTCGCCCACCCGCTCGGGCCGCCAGCGGACCGTCACCCGCATGCCTGTTCGCATGACCCCGGCGTCGCCCCCGTCGACAGCATGGAGCATCGCAGTGTCCGCCCCATCGAGCCGGACCAGCGCCCAGGCGAACGGACGCTGGAGGGGATGCCTGAGCAGCGGTTCGGCAATCCAGGCCCACGACACCACCACGCCACCCGGACCGACCGCCACCCACTCGTCGAGGGGCTCGGCCGTGATCGGGTCGTACTCCTGGGGCGGCACGAGCACGCGCCCGTCGCGCGCGCGCATGCCCTCGATCCGCCCCTCTCGCAGACCGCCGAGGAACCTGCCCAGCACCGGCCCCACCGACCGGCGGTAGGGGTACTCGAGCCGGTGCGGAGCACTCAGGACCTCATTCATGCAAGCCGCTCGAGCACCGTCCCCGTACCGAGGGCACCGCCGCAGCACATCGAGACGAGCGCCGTCACGCCGCCGGAACGCTCCAGCTCGTGCAGTGCCGTTGTGATCAGACGGCTGCCGGTGGCGCCCACCGGATGTCCGAGGGCGATCGCACCGCCATTTACGTTGACCCTGTCCGGGTCGGGCTCGTGCACGGCCGCCCAGGACAGGACCACGGAAGCGAAGGCCTCGTTTATCTCGAAGAGGTCGACGTCGGCCACGGTCATGCCGGCGCGCTCGAGCACGCGCGTCGTTGCGTGAACCGGACCGTCCAGCAGGTAGTACGGATCCGCGCCGACGACGGCCTGGGCCATGATCCGGGCCCGCGGCCGCAGTCCGAGACTCTCGGCTCGCTCACGCGACATCCAGAGCACGGCCGCGGCCCCGTCGGAGACCTGTGAGCTCGTGCCCGCGGTATGGATGCCGTCCTCCAGGACCGGCTGGAGCGCGGCCAGCCCCTCGCCTGTCGTCTCACGCAGACCCTGGTCCCGCCCGATGACCTGCGTCTCGCCCGTCAGACTTCCCCCCTCGTCGCGCAGGTGCACCTCGACGGGCACGATCTCCCGGTCGAAGCGGCCTTCGGCCCAGGCCGCCGCCGCCTTGCGCTGCGAGGTCACGCCGAATGCGTCGGTCTGATCGCGGGTTATGCCGCGCATCCTGGCGATCCGCTCGGCAGCCTGGAACTGGTTGGGCGAGTCGTACGGCCAGTCATCCTCCCAGGGCCGGCCAGGGCCGGGACGGACGTTGGCCCCGAGCGGCACGCGGCTCATGGCCTCGACGCCGCATCCGATGCCGACGTCGATCGCGCCTGCTGCGATCAAGCCCGCCACGAGGTGATTGGCTTGGTGGGACGAGCCGCACTGAGCGTCGACCGTCGTCGCCGCGACCGTGTATGGCAACCCGGCAGCGAGCCATGCGTTGCGCGTGACGTTGGCGGCTTGCTCGCCGGCCTGGGTGACGCAGCCGCCCACGACTTGCTCGACCGCTTCGGGTTCGATGCCGGCGCGGGCGACGACCGCCTGCATGGCCAGGCCCAGCAGCGTGGTCGGATGGACACCCGCCAGCCACCCGCCCCGGCGCCCGATCGGCGTCCGGACGGCCTCGATGATGACGGGCTCCCGCCCGTTCATGCCCCGAGGAGCCCGGTGGCCTCGGCCGCCTCGGCCAGAAGCTTTGCGATGACGGCACCGACGCCGTCTGGGTCCAAGGCACCTTCCTGCTGGACCACGGGCCCGTGGCGCCACCCCTCTGCGATCCCGAGCCGCCCGCCCATGACCTCGAAGACGCGGCCGGTCACCCCCCTCGACTGGGCGCTGGCCAGCCAGACCACCACAGGCGAGACGTTCTCGGGCGCCATCGCGTCGAAGCCGTGCTCCGGTGGCTTCATCGCGTCGGGAAAGAGGTCCTCGGTCATGCGCGTCCGCGCCGCCGGGGCGATCGCATTGGCGGTCACGCCGTAGCGGCCGAGCTCCGCTGCGGCAACCGTTGCGAAAGCCACGAGTCCGGCCTTTGCAGTGGCGTAGTTGGCCTGCCCGATGTTGCCGTACAGGCCAGCTGCGGACGAGGTGCAGATCAGCCTCGCGTCCACGGCTTCACCGGCTTTACTCCGCTCCCGCCAGTGCGCCGCTGCCCAGTGAGCAGTGCAGAAGGTCCCCCGCAGGTGCACGCGCATGACGGCGTCCCAGTCGTCCGCGGTCATGTTGACGAGCATCCGATCCCGCAGGATGCCGGCGTTGGCGACCAGCACGTCGAGGCGTCCGAAGGCGTCGACGGCGGTCTGGACGATCCGGGCGGCGCCGTCCCAGTCGGCGCAGTCGTCGGTGCTGGCGACTGCGCTGCCGCCCGCTCCGATGATCTCCTCCACCACTGCCTCCGCCGGCCCGGATGACCCACCCCACGGCATCCGCACCCCACCACCGCCATTTCGTGGGGACCCCGGGGAGGCGCCACTCCCGTCGACCCCGCCGCCCAGGTCGTTGACCACGACCCGGGCGCCGTGGGCCCCGAGCGCCATTGCGTGCGCGCGACCCAGCCCGCGGCCGGCACCGGTAACCACCGCAACCCGCCCCTCACAGAGCATCGTCATTCGCGACCCCTCTGAACAGCTCTTTCGCGCGATCGACCGTGATCTCCGCAAACGCGCCGTCGGCCGCCGCGGTGACGTCGTCGCCGGCGAGCAGCGAGCCGGTGGCGTGGATGCGGCGGCCATCCCTGGACACGTGCCTGGCGACCACCCGCAGCGGCGTCCTCAGCGGCGTGGGCCGGAGGTAGCGCACCTCCAGCTTCACGGTCATCCCTGGGTTGCCGCTCGCCGTGTTGGCGGCGCCCAGCACGTCGTCGAACGCCCCCGCGATGAACGCGCCGTGCACGTAGCCGGGCGGTCCTGGCAGGCCACGCCGAACGTCACCGTCGCCTCGATCGTCCCGGGCCCGACCTCCACGTAGCGGACCGGCGCAGCGAGCGGATTGAGGACGCCGCTGACCGGGCTGAGGCGCCTGTAGGTCCTGGGGTCCCGGCCGTCGCCGCCCGGCCGGAACGACATGGTGCGCGGGCTGCCGGCACTTCGCAGACGGTCGGTCAGGGCATGCACTGCGGCGGCGGCCTCCGCGGCAGCCTTCTCGGACAGGGCGGTGGTAGCGGCCACCTCGATCAGCCCGCGGATGGCGCCTACGAGCTGCTCCCGGGGGTCGGCGTTCATCGTCCCTTGAACTCCGGCGCTCTCTTCGCGGCAAAGGCCTTCGTTCCCTCACGAGCGTCCTCACTGGCAAAGATCGGCTGCCCGATCTCCATCTCGATCCTCAATGCTTCGGCCTCCGGCAGTGCCTCGGTCTCCTGGACCGACCGCTTGACCGCCTGCAGCGCCAGCGGCCCGTTGGCGGCGATCCGCTCGGCGACCCCCCGGGCTTCGTTCAGTGCCTCTCCATCCGGCACCACCCTGTTGATCAGCCCCATCCGCAGCGCCTCCTCCGCGCTGAAGTGGTCGCCGGTCAGCAGCATCTCCATCGCCCGGCAGTGCGGGATCTGCCGGCGCAGCCGGACCGTCGAGCCGCCCAGCGGAAACAGGCCCCACCGCACCTCGGAGATGCCGAAGCGGGCGCCGCGTCCGGCGACGCGGATGTCCGTCGACTGCAGGATCTCTGTGCCACCTGCAATGCACGAGCCTTCGACGGCCGCGAGCAACGGCTTCGAGAACCGCCGGTGGCGCAGCATCGCGCGCCAGGCCAGGTCCGCGTCCTCGCGGAACCGCCGGCCGTGAGGGTCGTCCAGGTCCGGCTGGAACATCGCCTTGAGGTCGGCGCCGGCGCAGAAGTGGCCGGCGGCGCCAGTCAGGATGACGACCCGCACACCGCCGTCAGCCTCGGCCTCCGCCCAGGCGTCTTCCAGGCGCGAGAGCATCTGCGGGCTGAACGCGTTGCGCGCCTCGGGGCGGTTCATGGTCAGCACCATGACTGCTGCCTCACGGTCGACGAGCAGGTGCTCGCCGGACATCAGATCGCCCTGCTCACGCCGGCCCAGTAAGGGTCGCGCAGCTTGCGCTTGAGGAGCTTGCCAGTCGGCTCGCGCGGAAGGGCGGCCACGAAGTCAATCGATCGCGGGCACTTGTACGCCGCCAGCCGCTCTCTGCAGAAGTCGATGAGCTCACGCTCACGCTCGGGCCCGGGCATGACTCCGGCTGCCGGCTCGACGACCGCCTTGACCAGTTCCCCCCATTCCTCGTCGGGGACGCCGAACACTGCAGCATCGCCGACGGCCGGGTGCGTCAACAATGTTGACTCGATCTCGGCCGGGTAGATGTTGACGCCGCCCGAGATGATCATGTCGACCTTGCGGTCGCACAAGAAGAGGTAGCCGTCCTCGTCCAGATAGCCGATGTCACCGACGGTGAAAAAGCCCCCGCGGCGCCCCGCTCGGGTCTTCTCCTCGTCGCGGTGATAAGTGAAGTCCGCCTGGCCGAGGCTCATCCAGACCGTGCCCGGTACTCCGGCCGGGCAGGGCCGGCCGTCGTCCTCCTCGACGCGGACCTCTCCGCCTGGCCAGGCCCTCCCGACGGTGCCCGGCCGCGCCAGCCACTCCTGAGGTGTGACGAGGGTGCCCCCGCCTTCGGTGGCGCCGTAGTACTCGTAGATAACAGGCCCCCACCATTGCAGCATCCGGCGCTTGACCTCGACCGGGCAGGGCGCCGCCGCGTGGATCACGTGCCTCAGCGAGCCGACGTCCGCAGCGGCGCGGACCTCCGCGGGGAGGGCGAGCAGCCGGTGGAAATGGGTGGGCACCATGTGGCTGGTGGTGACCCGGTGCTCCCGGATCAGCCGCAGCGTCTCCTCGGGACCCCAGCCGTCCATCAGCACGGCCGTGTGCCCGGCGTGGAGCGAGGTCATGGTGAACACCAGCGGCGCTGTGTGGTACAGCGGCGATACCGTCAGGTGCACTCCGCCGCCGTGAGGCTGGATGCCAAACATGGACAGGAAGCCGGGCAGCTGCTGGGCCTGGTCATCGGGATCGAGACCTGAAAGCCTTCGCCGCACGCCCTTTGGCTGGCCGGTGGTGCCGGATGTGTAATGCATGGTGGCGCCGGCTGTCCGGGCCTCGGGCCTGGTCGCCGGCATGCCTGCCAGCAGCTCCTGGTACTGCCCGAAGCCTGAAGCACCCTCCCCCGTCGCCAGCACGGTAGGCTGCGCCCGAAGCAACGCCACCGCCTGCCGGCAGGCGTCGGCGAATCGAGGCGAGCAGACCAGAGCACGGGCACCCGAGTCGTCCAGGATGTACGCGATCTCGGGAGCCGTCAGGCGGTTGTTGATCGGGACCAGGTACAGGCCGCCCTGCAGCGCCGCAAGGTTCAGCTCGAGCATCGAGGCCTCATTGGGAAGCACTGCGGCCACGGCGTCGCCAATGCCGAGCCCAATCGACCGCAGGCCGTGGGTGACACGATTCGCCCGCTCCGCAAGCTCACCGAAGGTGCTCGTCGCACCGCCGGCTTCGATCGCAGCCACTCGCATTGGATCCTCTGCCGCGACACGCCAGACTCCCTCGAGCACCGGCCGATACTAGAACACGTTCTTGCTCTGCGCAAGGCTTGCCACTCTTGTCGCCGTCACAAGAACGTGTTCCAATCTTGCGGTCATGGGGATGTCGCTGACCGACCGGCTCCAGGCGTTCGTCGGCCGTCGGGCGGCGCCGCCGCTCCGAGCCCGGGATGCAGTGAACCAGCCCATGATCCGGCACTGGTGCGACGCGGTCGGGGATGCCAATCCTGTCTACACCGACCCCGAGGCCGCTGCCGCCTCGCGGCACGGCGGCATCGTTGCGCCGCCGGCGATGCTGCAGGCTTGGACGATGCGCGGCCTTGGCGTGGAGCCACAGACTCCAGATGACCACGCGATCGGCCAGGTGATGTCCCTACTCGACGAGGCCGGCTTCACGTCGGTGGTCGCGACCAACTGCGAGCAGGAGTACAGGCGCTACCTGCGGCCGGGGGACCACCTGACGGTCAGCGGGGTCATCGAGTCGATCACCGATGAGAAGCGCACCGCACTCGGGGCCGGCCACTTCGTGACCTGGCTGGACACTTACCGAACCGACGACGGCGACGTGGTGGGCGCTATGCGCTTCCGCGTGCTCAAGTTCCGACCCGGGCCGGCCGGCGCTGCCCCGGATTCCCCTCCGGCACGCAGGCCCCGGCCGGTCCTCAGCGAGGACAACCGATTCTTCTGGGAGGGCATCCAGCGCGGGGAGCTGCTCATCCAGCGATGCGCATCGTGCGGCGGTCTGCGCCACCCTCCGCGCCCGATGTGCCCACGGTGCCAGAGCCTCGATTGGGACACTTTGCGGGCAAGTGGCCACGGCCGCGTGCACAGCTACGTGGTTCCACACCACCCACCGCTGCCGGCTTTTCAGGAACCCTACGTGGTCGCCCTCGTCGACCTGGAGGAGGGCACCCGCCTGGTTACGAACCTGATCGGCATCGCGCCCGAGGAGGTTCGAATCGGGATGGACGTAGAGGTGGAAATCACGAGAGTCGACGACGAGCTCGTCCTGCCGCTGTTCCGGCCGGCATCGTGACCGTCAGCCGCCGCTTCGAGGATGTCGCTCTCGGCGACGAGCTGCCCGAGCTCGTGGTCGAGCTGACCCCTACGCTCATCATCGCCGGCGCGATCGCGAGCCGCGACTACCAGGACGTGCACCATGACGTCGGGCTGGCCCGGTCGCGCGGGATGCCGGGCATCTTCATGAACATCCTGACCACCAACGGCTTCGTCGGCCGGTTCGTAACCGACTGGGCCGGACCGGATGCGGCGATCACCCGCATGGCCATCCGCCTTGGCGTCCCCAATTTCGCCGGTGACACGATGCGGATGACCGGCCGCGTGGCCTCGGTCGAACGACAGGACGGGGAAGGCGTGGTGGAGGTCGAAGTGGTCGGTCGCAACCGCCTGGGGGAGCACGTCAATGGCACCGTCACCGTGGTGATGCCATGAGTCACCCGCTGCTCGGTCGAGCCGCGATCGTCGGCATCGGCGCCACGGAGTTCTCCAAGGAATCGGGCCGAACCGAGTTGCGCCTCGCCTGCGAGGCCGTCACCGCGGCCCTGCAGGACGCAGGGCTCGAGCCACGCGACGTCGACGGCATGGTGACGTTCACCATGGACCGCACCGACGAGATCGAGATCGCGCGCTCCGTCGGCGTGGGGGTCCTGACGTTCTTCAGCCGAATACATCACGGCGGAGGCGCTGCCTGCGCGACGGTGGCCCAGGCGGTCCTGGCGATCGCGACCGGGGTGGCCACAGTCGTCGTCTGTTATCGAGCCCTGAACGGGCGCTCCCGGAGCCGCTTCGGCGCCGGGGTGCAGCGCCTGGAGAGCGAGCCAAGCGCCGATAGCGTGCACTTCGGGTGGTACGCCCCGTTCGGCCTCCTGACGCCCGCCCACTGGGTCGCCATGTTCGCGCGGCGCTACATGCACGAATATGGCGCGACGAGCGAGGACTTCGGCCGCGTGGCGCTCGCCGACCGCCGGCACGCGGCGAACAACCCCTCCGCCTGGTTCTACGGGCGCCCGATCACGCTCGAAGAGCATCAGGCGTCACGGCTCATCGTCGACCCACTGCGACTCCTCGACTGCTGCCAGGAGAGCGACGGCGCGGTGGCGCTGGTCGTCACCTCGATCGATCGTGCCCGTTCTCTCCGGCAGCCGCCGGCGGTGATCCGCGCGGTGGCGCAGGGCGCGGGGACAGACCAGGAGGTCATGACCAGCTACTACCGCGAGGACATCACCGGCCTGCCCGAGATGGGCCTGGTGGCGCGCCAGCTGTGGGCTATGGCCGGCATCGGGCCGGCAGACGTCCAGACCGCGGTGCTGTACGACCACTTCACGCCCTTTGTGCTGACTCAGCTGGAGGAGCTGGGCTTCTGCGGCCGGGGAGAGGCTCGCGAGTTCATCGCGGACGGCAACATCGAGATCGGCGGCCGCCTGCCGGTCAACACGAACGGTGGTCAGCTGGGCGAGGCGTACATCCACGGCATGAATGGCATCAGCGAGGCTGTGCGCCAGGTGCGTGGGACCTCGGTCAACCACGTGCCAGGGGTCGAGCATGTGCTGGTCACGGCGGGAACCGGCGTGCCGACGAGTGGGCTGGTGCTGGGACGCTAGCCCCAGCGCGGTGACGACGTCGGCCCGGAGTTGACCGGTGTGGGCCTCGGCCTCGTCGGAGCGCCGCAAGCGTACGATTGCGTAATTCTTCGGGGCCCAGAGGAAGCCCCGCGCCCGCCCCCACCCCCAGTGGGGGAGCAGCTAGGTAACCTCGCGGAGCCTGCCTGTCTCGACCTCGAAGACGAACCCGCGCACCCTGTCCTTGTGCGGGATGAAGGGGCTGGCCTTGATGCGAGCCACTGTCTGGCGAACATCGGCCTCCAGGTCCGGGAAGGCCTCCAAGGCGAAGGCCGGACGGAGGCCGGTGTCCTTCGCGATCTGCGCCTTCACCTCGTCGTCCTTGAACGTCAGCATCCCGCAGTCGGTGTGGTGGATGCAGATGATCTCGTTGGTGGCGAGCAGACGCTGGGAGATGACCAGCGAGCGGATGGCGTCGTCGGTGGCGACGCCGCCCGCGTTGCGGATCACGTGCGCTTCGCCCTCTTTCAGGCCGAGCATGCCGTACACGTTGAGGCGCGCGTCCATGCACGCCAGCACGGCGACGTGCTGGCTCGGTGGCATCGGCAGCTTGCCCCCGAACGACGCCTCGTAAGCCTGGTTGTTCTTGAGGTACTCGTCGGTCACGCTCATCTTGAAGCTCCTGGTTGAGCCCGGACAGAGACTCGGCCAGTTTAGTAGTGGGGTGCCGGCGGGCGCGCTTGTGCTGGGTCGCTAACTGCCCCGTCGTCAGACGGTGACGATCTCGAGCAGAGGTCCATTACACGGGCTCGCGGCTGCCGGGCCATCTGCACCACGGCCGCCGCCAGGGGGGCCGAAGCTCCGGGCCACGGCCTCGTCCACCGGGAGGGGTCGAAGAGACGCTCGACGAGGGCCAGCCGGCGCAGCCGCTCCGCTCGCCGGGCTGCGTTGGCGGCGACGAGCACGCCGAAATGGAGCTCAGCCCTGCTGACCAGGTCACGGAGACCGGCGGTAGCCAAGGTCCCGTGATTGCACATGTAGCTGCCCCGCCCTTTCTGGGCGGCAAGCCCCGCCGGGTGCCGTGGTGATCCACAGCACGCCCCCGCGGCCGCTGAGAAAAGCGGCCGTCCCCACCTCGTGCCGGCCTTGACAGAAAACTAGAACGCGTTACGAAGCTCTGTTGGCCGTTCTAGCAAGAGTGGCACAGTGAGCGAATCAGCGCTCCTTATTCGCTCTGCGCCGGTCTGCTCAGAGCGACTGACTGCCGGGCTGGTTTCCCCGGCTGATCGACTCGCGGAACCCGCTCAAACGTCCGTTCTTACCAGGCGCTATACTGCTCCAAGTTCTCGGGCAAACGGCCCCTCGGATGCCCGTCGCCGGGCGGCGCCGAGGCTTGCGACAGTCCCCGAAACGACAAGTTGATCACAGTGGTCGGGGACCCCACGACCTCTCTCGATTCCGGATGTACGCGTCCCGCAACCCGGTAACCGTGACTCCATAAGTCGAGCCGACCATGCGTCGGCCCGGAGGAGTTACGACGTGCCGGAAGACGACCGCGCCAAGCTGTCGCACTCTGAGGTTTCACGCCTCGGAGGCATCGCCGCCAGCGCCAAGCTGACGCCCGAAGAGCGCCGTCTGCGCGCTCAGCACGCCGGTCTGATGGCGGCGGCGACCCGCGACACGCGCCAGTACACCAAGGCCGGCCTGGCGGCGGCGCGAATCGCCAGGACTGAGCGCCTGGAGAACCGGGTCCGAGACGCAGCCCTAGCTCGCGGCGAAGAACTGAGCGACAAGGAGGTCAAGCGCCGTGTAGCTGCGCTCCGCAAGGCCCATATGGTCCGGATCGCGCTCAAGAGTTCACGAGCCCGCTCGAAGCGCCGCCAGGTGGCCGTCAACGGGGAAGGGAGCCAGTGACGAAGCACCAGCCCCCTGCCGTTGCCGCCACCAGCGTAACCCAGCCCGCGATGACCACGGGCGAGCGCCAGGAACTCGCCAAGCTGGTGCGGCTTCACGCCAAGAACGCCAAGGCCGACGCTGAAGCACGCGGCGCCGCGCTGCTGGCCGACGCCGAGGCCAAACTCGCCGCTATCTACAAGGCCGAGGACGAAGCATGGGCCGACATCATCGCGGAAGCTCGGAAGTACCTGAACGAGGCGCAAGCCCAACTTGCCGAGCGCTGCCGCGCGTGCGGCATCCCAGACAATTTCGCACCGAGCCTGTATTTCAGTTGGAGTTCGCGTGGCGAGAACTCCATTTCCGGCCGCCGTGCCGAGTTGCGCAAGGTGGCCCAGACGCAGGTCGCGGCGAGAGTCAAAGAGGCCAGCGTCGCGATCGATCATGAAGCCGAGCGGCAGCTTGCGCAGTTGACCGCCTCTGGCCTCACATCGATGGAGGCTCGCGCCTTCCTCGACAACATGCCGGATGCCGAGGAACTGCTCCCTGTCCTCGGGGCGCTGGAGCTTCCCAGCGGACAGTTGCTCGCGCTGGAAGCACCTCGACCCGTAACCCCGGCCGTTACAGATGACGACTCTGACCGTAACGCTGTAACGGCCGACCGTAACAAGTGCGCCCACTGCGGCAAGCCGATCTCTGCAGGTCGTGGTCGCCACTGCAGTTCAGCCTGCCGACAGGCTGCCTACCGACTGCGGAGGCGGTCATGAGGCTCTACCACTTCACCTGCCGAGAACACCTGCCTGCCATCCTGGAGGCTGGCCTGCTCAAGGTCACCGAGTCGAACATCAGTGACTCGCGTGAGCACAAAGGGCCGGACGTGGTCTGGCTGACCGACGACCCGGACCCCGACCGTCACGAGGGCTGGGCGCACGCCGTGAAGGTCGACAGCGCAGGCCGGAGAACCCTGATCTCCAAGACCACCGCCAGGTTCACGGTCGAGGTGCCGAACCATGAAGTCCATCACTGGCCGACGTGGTCGCGCCAGCAGGGCATTCGCAACATGTGGTACCGCCGGCTGGCCGTGGCTGGCGACCCCGAGCGCTGGTGGGTGGTAACTCGGCCCATCCCCAGCGACGAGTGGGTCGAGGTCGGGATCGACTGTCAAAACGTCACATCGAGTGTCCCGAGTATGCCGCTGCGGTCCAGCGAATGATCGACGCTCTGGGCCGTCGTGTAGCTCGCGGCGACATCGAGGGGCTCGCTGATCTGGCCCGGTTGACTGATCACCTCGACCATGTGATCCAGAAGACGATCACGGGCCTGCGCCACGAGCACGGCTATTCCTGGACTGAGATCGGGCGGACGCTGGGCACCACTCGGCAGCGCAGGCAGCGGTGGGGCTCAGAGCACGAGTACGACGCAAGTACGAGGGTGAAGTCGTGAGGACTCACGACATCGACCTGCAGGAGCTCGCAATCGTCATCGTCGAGCGGGCGCCGGCCCTTGCGGGCCATCTCGTGTTCCTTGCTGAGTATCTGCGCTGGCGCGGAGACGACTCTACCGAGAACGACGCTGGTCAGACGCCCCCGCTTGCACATGCTGAGAAGCGCGCAAGAGATGGGATGCCGCCCTCTCGGGTCTCGCGTGCGCGCGCAATGAACTCCCGCATAGCGTTCATCGAGCCCGCCTTCGAGGCACGTCGCAAATCCCTGTCTGGTGGCCTGGACAGATGGCTCTTCGACGCCGGGTTCGCGAACGATGCCCTGCGTCTGGCCGGGGTGCACTGGTCTCCTCGCAAGGGAGGTGGGACGTCAGGTGCGCGCTACGCTCGCGTCGGCCGCTTCGACTGCGTGCTGCGCGGTTGCGACGGCCAGCCGCTCAGCGCTCGCATCGCCCACAACAAGGCTGGCCGGTACATGTACTACTGCAGCTCGTGTCTCGGCAAGGGTCGCTCGCTGGGCTTGCCCGAGGTGCTCGCGACGTTCGCTGTCGGGAAGGTGCAGCACTTGACGGGCATGCAGTTGGTGGTCTGGACGGCGCGCCTGGTCTTGCAGGCTGGCTATGAAGATGTGCCGCGCATCCCATTGCCACCGAGTCAGCTCGCCGGACTCGACGGGGATCCACCTACTCGATTCCGCGTCAAGGCCGTCGTCGAAGGCTTCGAGCTGCTCTCGCGCTGCTGGCGACTGATCGATCCGCCGCAGGGAAAGCTCTGGCTCGTGTACACACCGGGCTTCGTGAACCGCTGGTGCGGGTTCAACAATCCCAAGCAGACCTGCGTGGCGCTCAAACTGGCGGTGGATCACGGTCTGTTGCTGCTGCAGGACGGCAAGTACGCGCTGTGCGCCACGCCCGGAGGACATAAAGAGCGCAGATGAGGAACACCAGGACGGGAGCGCATTCGGTGCCCGACGATTGGCGGCGGCGGCAGCTCCTCGCGTGTTTCGCTGACGATCTGCGCGAAGCGGGCGGCGGCCCGGCCTACTGCACGCCGCTGGCCTGGCCCTGGCACGGCCATATCCCGGGCATGATGTGGATCGAGTGGGATGACGTCTTCCTCCACTTCGGCGTCAACCCGCACGCCGTGACCGTGGCCGACGTGCGCGAAGTCGATCGCATCGAGGAACCGAACGCGCTCGAAGTGCTTAGCCATCTCGAACGGCAGCGCAGGGATGCGAAAGAGCAGGCCCCGCGATGAGCCGCCGTAATCGCGAGCGTTGGCGGCTCCGGGTAACGCGCGCTCGCGCCGCATAGGCATGAGAACCTGTAGCGAATGGAAGACGACCTCTCGGCTCTGCTCGTCAGGCTCAGCGAGTCAGTCGATCTCAGCGCACTCGACCAGGACGATGGCGGCGTCGTTGGTGCGAACGGGTCGCACGCGCGGCGGGCTGGGCGTGAGAACACGTGCACGATCTGCGGCGTCGTCTTCGTCAGCAAGCGAGCGCATCTGTACTGCTCTCGCACCTGCGAGCAGCGCGCCTACAGACGCAGGAAGGGCATCATCGGCTTCCCGACCGGCGGCAAGTGGCGCAAGCGGCCGAAAGGCGCATGTCAGACGTGCGGCGGCCTGACGCTGGGCCTGCGGCAGGGCAGATGGTGCCCGACGTGTCGCAAGTTCAACGAGATACGTCGCCAGGGCCCGCCAGATCAACGCAGAGACGCAGAACGCGCTCTCGACGTGTCTTGGACGAGTCCTGAGCGCCGCAGCGTCGATCTCGTCGTTCCTAGCGCCTGACACTCACGCAACCGAGTTGAGCCGTTCGTGAGCCTGAGGTGCATCTCTGCGCCTGACCTCAAATGAACGCGCTCCTAGCGTGGCTGATCTCTCGCCAACACTTCGCGCGGGTGGCCCCCCTCGAGGTCGGGGGAATTCCTCGAATCGGGTGAGTCGATCGCATGCCCGCCGGGCCCGCACGTCTGGGTCTGTAGAGATATTCTTCCGTCCAGCCGCCATGCCAACGGGAATCTTTCTGATCCGAGACGGCGAGCTCACCGAGATGGCTCAGCAGGAGCCCGAGAAGGAGAAGGTCTTGCAGGACCTCCTCGCAAGCCACCCCTCATTGCTGGCCGGCGGCGACATGAATCCAGAGGCGCCTCGGCGGTTCGCCCACATCGCCCAAGAGGTGGGCCTGGAGTCGCAGGAGAGCGGTTCGACACGCTGGTCAGTCGACCATCTCTTCGTCGACCAGGACGCGGTGCCCACCATCGTCGAGGTGAAGCGCAGCTCTAACACGCAGATTCGGCGCGAGGTCATCGGCCAGTTGATCGAGTACGCAGCCAACGGAGTGAAGTACTGGCCGATCGACCGTGTTCGCGCGCAATACGAGGCGAGCTGCGCGGCCGACGGCGTGGACAGCGGGGAACGGCTTCGGGAGGCGCTCGGGAGCCTTGACGACGTCGATGAGTTCTGGCAGGCGGCCAAACAGAACCTCGAGACCGGCCGGGTGCGGATGGTCTTCGTCGGCGACGTGGTCCCGCCCGAGCTGCAGCGGGTTGTCGAGTTCCTCAACGAGCAGATGGCCAAGGCGGAGGTTCTCGCGGTGGAGCTCCGGTACTACCGCGCCGACAACCTGACGACCCTGGTACCGCGTGTGGTCGGTCAGACTGCGAAAGCCCAGCAGCTCAAAGGCCAGACGCAGAGGGCAACTGTGCAGGACTTCCTGGACCATCTGCGCTCGCAGCACGGAGATGTGGCCGTCGTCGTGGCCAGTCGGATCATCGAGTGGGCACGTGTCGAGAAGCTCAACCCATCGATCGAGGCTGCGACGGAAGGCCCGACACTGTGGGCAGGTCTCCACGCCGGTGGCGCATCCTACTGGCCGATTAGACTCCGGCACGACGGGAAGTTATTCATTTCCTTCCTCTCACTCAAGAAGCGGGCGCCCTTCTCCGACGAAGGGCTTCGTTCTCAGTTGCTCGATAAGCTGAACAGCGTGCCGGGCGTGTCGCTGCCCGCGTCTCTTACGGGCCGGCCGGCGATTCCGATCAGCGTGCTCGAGAGCGCTCAGGCGCTCGACGAGCTGCTCGCAGTGCTCTCCTGGTTGATGCGGACAATCAGAGAGCACGTCGCCACGATGCCTGTAGCGATAGAGGGCGGCGACCAACGATGAAGGCTCTCTCGGATCGTCTTCCTTGCGTCAGCCGCCGCTGAAGCATGCGCCCGGCGGTTTGGCGTGCTGGACGACGATGACGACAGCGCATAACTGAGTCGAGCAGCGTCTAGAGCCGGCCCGGCCCGGTCGTCGTCGAGTACGGCAGCCCCGGCTCGGCCAGCTCTGGACCACCGTTCTTACGCGCTCTGCTGGCTCCAAACCCATGTTCCGGGAACACTGTTCGGTCTCACTAGCGCAGCAGCAGGCCCGTACGAGCGCTGTGGTCGACGGAGAGCTACGAAAGCGGGTCGAGAGCGGAACAATCGCTCGCGGGGCTGGTGACGGCTATTTCGGCCGCTACAGCGGTTCGCTCAATCCCTGAGAAGTCTGTGCCAGAATGCTCGGCGAGGACACCGTGACCAGTGCGACCCGACCCCGGCAGAAGCCCGTGCAGATCAGCGTGGAGCGACTCCACGCCAAGTGCAGGCAGCTCGCCCCGCACGTCCTGGCCGGTCGAGAGGGTGCTGCTGAGGAGCTCGCAGTCGTCGAGCAGCGTCTTGCGGATCTCAGCAGGCAGAGCGAGCTGACCCGTCTCGCAGCCGAACAGGCCGACATCGAGCAGCGTGAGGCGCAGCGAGAACAGGAGGCGTCTCAGCGCAAGCAGCGTCGCGCCGAGCTGGCTGATCTCGGCGATCGTCAGGCCAAGATCGCGAGAGAGATCGAGGAGCGACTGGTCGACGTGGCTCGGCTCCGACGAGAACTGGATGCCCTCAGAATCAAGTCGTCGGCAGTCTGCGCTGAACTCGGGGTCGCTGCGCCGGACGGGAAGCGGCGGATCGTGAGAGTGCGCGTCGCACTCGCCCTCGGTCTACCGATCGACTTCGAGCTGCGGGGGCTGGCCGAGCAGCTCGGCAATCGGCCGCTCGACGCGATCCTGACCGACCTCTTTGCGCGAGCCATCGCGAACGCCGAAGCGAGAGAGCATCCGCCAGCGCCGGTCCCGAAGCCGCTGACGAAGGCGCAGCTCGTCGAGGGCAAGGTCGGACGTCTGGAGCTTCGCGGCGATGACGCCGTAGTGCTCGACGGATACGACCTGGTTCGTTTCAGGGCGCGCACCGCTGAGGGCGTCCGCCGCATCGCTGAGAGTCGCGGCTGGTCGATCGAGGAGGCGAGTCGTGACTGAGCGCATCAAGTACAGCGGTTACGAGCCGTGGTTGGTGCAGTCGCCGATGAACGAGTGGTTCGCGAAGGTCCAGGCTGTCGTCGATCATTACGCCCCTGGTGCGGGCTGGATCGCAAAGGACGGCAAGTTGGTCATCCTGGGCGACGCTCCCGTCGTGAAGATCTCGAAGGGCGAAGCGGAGCGGCGCCAAGCTGTGGAGAAGGCGTACGAGCTGGGCGTCCTGCAGCGAGAGCACCCTGACCTCTATGCCGAACTGGTCGCCGCGCAGACCCGGAAGGCCGATATCGTCTCCATTGGACGCGCTGATGTGCTGCACCGGATGGAGGCGAAGGTGCAGGCGTACATCAACTCGCACCGGCCGACGCCGACGCGAGCGAAGCCCGGTGAGAAGCCGACGCCTATCGGAATCGTGCCCACGAAAGAACAGGCGTGGGCAGCACTCATGCGAGACGACCCTGAGTTCGCAAAGCTGTACGCGCAGTACAGCGGGCGATGAGCATGATCAGCAGCGCCGGGGGCGAGGTGTTGCCCCGGCCGAAGCCGCATGTAGATGCCCATGCGCTCAGTCGCTACGACGAGCGCGTTGATACCAGCAACGGCCACAGCCGCTGGAGCTTCAATCGGGCAACGCTCGTCGGCATCGTCATGGAAGGGCCCGAGCTGCAACAGGCGAAGAAGCCTTGGTGGGTCACCGCGCTGGTCGCCGGACGCCGCTACTTCGTCGATCGGCTACCGGACCCCACGCTGTGCGTGGTGGTGGCCATCGAGGGCTGGCAGGTGATCACCGTCCTAACGCGGGCCTTCGCTGAGCAGCGCCAATGGACTCGATGAAGGAGCGAACATTCGGCTACGGAGTGGTCGTCGCACCGAGTCCGTTCTCTTGGCGTCTCACGTTCCGGCGCGCCGGAACCTGGGCTTCCCTCTGGCTCGTGTGAATGTTGTGAACCGTCTGGAGACCAAGCACGGCGACGAACTGCTGGCGCGCCTAATGATGCGCGCGGTGCTCGGCACACAGGTGATTCAGCACGACGACCAGTCGCGCTTGGCGATGTGCGACCTGATGGTCAACTACCCGGACGGCCGACGCGCTGCCGCAGAGGTGGTGTCCACTCGGGATCGGGAGGCGATAGGGCTCTGGGCGGCGACAAGGAAGGTCGGGTATGTCCCCAGGCCGGAGCTGACCAAGATGTGGGTAATCCTGGTCGCCCCTGGAGCGCGTCTCAAGGCGCTTAAGCGAGCCGCGCCGGACCTACTTGCGCAGCTTGAGCGGGACAGCATCGAACAGCTGCGCACCTTCCGCGATCCTTGGCCTCCGGAGCTGAGATCGCTTGGCGTGGCTCGGTGCTGGTCCCAGTCGCCGCCCCAGCCGTACCCACCCGGGTTCTACCTCAACCCGTTGCCCACCGGTGCCTCGGTACCCGACGGCGACGACGCGGTACGAGCGTGCGACGAGTTCTTGGCGGTGACCCCGGACGTGCCGGCGAAGCTGCTCGCCTCGGGCATGACCCAGCGGCACGCGGTCGTCTTGGTGACCGTGGACTGGCTGGGCCCTTTCAGCTCAATAATGAACGGCGCGTTGCCGAAGATCGCGCCAACGCTGCCCAACGGGGTGGACTGCTTGTGGATGGTGACCTTTAAGTCGCCGCCAATCCGTGCGATCTACTGGCTGGGTGACGGGGTGTGGCGCGATACGGTTCTGCTTCAAGAGCACCTCGCCGTCCTCGCCGAGTAGTTCAACCGAGGGATCTCAGGGCGCCACCTGGCTACATTCGATGCCGGGTCAGGGTCGTGCGCTCTGCCCCCGGCCGGGGTACAACGCCGGACGAGGAGGAAGTAGGCCCGGCCTCGGCAGCCCCTTTTGAGGACAACGCTGTAGGCTACACCGATCTGTAAGCGCCGCTACCCCAGGACCATCTTTCGCACCGCCCGGTTACAAGTGATGGTCCCCAGTGCGCTGCTCCTGATCGCCGCTTCCCCGTCTCCGCCGTCGCCCGACCCCAGCGCGTCGACCGTGGCACCCGTAACGGTCGTGATATCTCCCCCCGGGGTAGTCATCTCGCCTCCAACGGTCGTGACCAAAGAGCCCGACAAGTCCATAACTGCGCTGGACTGGGTAACCGCCGGTGCCGGGATCATCACTGGCATGGCCACCCTGGGCGCGGTCATCGTCGCTCTGCTCATTGCCTTCGGGCGGATTAGAGCAACGGCCGACTTAGAGGTGTACCTCGACCCGCATCCGCCAGACAGCCATCAAATCCTCACTACGATCGAAGGCGAGCAACCTGACTTGCCCTTCATTCGATCTGTGCAAACCCAAAGCTATTACTGTCGGTTGCGCGTAAGGAACCAGGGTCGCGCAGAAGCGGAAGGCGTAGAAGTTCAGATGTTCGCTCTGCGCAAGCGCGGGGCCGCTGGAACCTTTGAGCCAGACCCGATCTTCTTGCCCCTTGACCTACAGTGGTCATTCGGCGAAACCCAGCGACCCAGGTTGCTGCCCGACCTAGAACGGTATTGCGACCTCGTACACATTGACCGTCTACCTTCGAGCACTCAGGTATCGCGACTGATCTTCCACAACGCTGGTTATCCCACGGCGCCCAACGCACTCAAGGAGGCTGAGTGGCCCACGCAGAAGCCACCCGGAGAGTACGAACTAGACATTGCTGTAGCTGCCACCAACGCCAGGACAATTCGTCGCACGATCTCGATCAACTTCACTGGTGAGTGGTACGACGACGAGAAGGAAATGTTTGCGCAGGGCTTGATCGTCCAAGTCCAACGACCAACTCCTCGCGCTCCTCGCGGCCACTGACCTCGCCCCCAAAGGTGCGCATTCCAGTGCATCGAGACGCTACGATGCTGTCGGTGGGGAAGGTCCGTGCACTCCTTCTGAGTGCTGTCCTGTTTCTGGCTGCAACTGCATGTGCGAACGCCAGCACGGCCTCGACATCGCGGTCATCGGCAAGCACATCAGCTACCGCCACCGCAACGCCAACAGCAACACCTACGACGACGCCCACTCCAGTCCCAACAGTTGCCCCAACGCCAACGACGGCTCCTGTCCCTCCGCCGACACAGGCACCAGCTCCACCACCTCCACCGGCTCCCGCGTGCAAGGCTCAAGCGCCGAGCAATCCGTGGGGATATGACTTTTGCACCGGCAGCGTCATCACCGCGCCACCCAGCAACTTCTGTGCTTACTTCGCCTGCATCGGCAACTTCTGGAACGGTCGTGGTTACGTCGAGGAGTGCCAGGACGGGATGTTCAGCAAGTCCGGCGGCATCCAGGGCTCCTGCTCCTACCACGGCGGCAACCAGCGGCCGCTCTACTCCCACTAGCCGTGCGCTGCTCGCGGGACGAACATGGGTTTGCGCAGTGAGGCGGCCGCGATTAGCACCGCGAGGCCTCCGAGAGCGCATAACAACCTACACGGCTAGTGGTCGGCATCCCCGGTCCGCCAATACGAGACGGCCTGGCCTAGGCCCCGCCGAGAGAGTGCTGGCGTCGATTACGCGCTCTGGGGGATAGAGTTCCCAGCGGGGACAGGTCCGCTTGCGAGTAGTAGCGCAGGGTGCCCCCGTGTTTGGGAAGCTCGAATTCTGCCCCGAGCTGATCGAGGGCTGCGGCCTTCGCTCCTGTCCCCCCACAGAAGTGTTGAGGGGTCATCACGCGCTGCTTTCGCGTTCGCTGCCCCGGCGGTCCAGTCGTCGCCCGGGGGCCTGGCGCGACGTAGTGCAGAATGCGACATCGATGGGATGGGTGTCAGCCCATGCAGAGCTCGAGGAACTGGGCGACCGGCTCCCTTAGCCACCGACCGGCTCCCTTAGCCACCGACCGGCCGTGGCGGCCAGCGATCGTGCCCGATGGAGAAGCTTCGTTAGCCGGCGCGAACGGACGACACGCCTTACGGGCTTCGGCGACCGGAAATCAGGGTCCGTCCGATCGGGTTGGACCGCTTGAACTTGCCACCCCGCCGACCGCTGTATGACGTAGAGGTTGTAGCGAAAGGATCGGTCCGGACACTGCCAGACAATGCCGAGCCAGACGCGGAACTGATCATCGAAGGTTTCGCTGAGCACGAGGGGAAATGGGCACTGATTGACCATGCCCGGACTGGCCACCGCGACGAAGCTTCCCTGCTGGCCGGGCAGCAGTACGCCGATCCAGTGGTAGTACAGGCTGTCTTTATCCCGAACCCAGACGGACACCTCTCTCGCAAGCGCCGTTCCACCAGCGACGACGACGGCTCCGCTCCAAACGACGCCCCCGGTCGGGCCGCCCACAAGGAGACCGCGTTGCGGGTTCCCGGGCAGGCGGATGTACGGAAAGGATGCTTCGACTGCGGCGGATGTCTGGCGCGCCAGATACCGGGCGCTTCGGCCCGCATACCAAAGTCCGCCGGCCGAGCCTGCCGCGAGAACGAGGGTAAAGAGAGCGGTCCAACCGGCTGCATCCAGCCAAGGGAAGAAAAACAACACGGGCACGATCACGGGAGTATGTACGTGTGCTACTCGAGGCGTCTCCGATCGAGTAGCCCCCGCTGAGGAGCCCGCCGTGGCGCCCTCGATTACGCGCTTTGAGGGGATAGAGTTCTCAGCGGGGACAGGAAACGACGTGTCTGCACGCCTACCCGGCAGTTCATTTGGCCGGGTCCTGGCGCAACTCCTCGACCCGACGCGTCAAACGCGCTCAGCGCTCAGCCAGCGAGCAACGCGTAGGTGCCCGAGACTGCGTCTAAGAACACGACGTGGTCGAATGAACTCTCAATTCGTTCTCCGCCCAGTGCCTCCATGTCGAACCCACCAGACGGGAGCGCCAGCGCATACACGACCAGCCAGATTTCGTCGCAGGATTGGCGATAGGTCGCAATCTTCGACTCCTTGGCTTGGATCTGGGCCTTAAGGTCGTCTAGATCTCTGCTGGCTATCCCCCACTCTGGCGACGCCCACAGGCCGTAAGTGGCAGGTGAATACAAAAGGACATGGAGGTGAGTCAGGCGATCGGCGAGGGCTGTGTTTTCCAGGTCGAGATAGCTGGCCTCGCGTCGGGACATGACCTGGCCAGGTGCCGGAGACGGCGGCATCAGGTTCTCGACGAGGAAGGCTAATTGTCGCGCTACGTCGGGAGCCGTCCGGCGGTTCAATGCCGTCGATCTGTTCCAGGATGCGTAGACGTAGAGATACGTGTCTGGGTGACGCGACTCGAATTCCTGCTGGGCCATCCTCATAACTGTTGCTCGTATGCTCTCCGCCTCACGCGCAGGCGCACCGGCAACGCTTGCCCCCTGGATGAACTCTTGCATCTCGATCCCGATGGTTCTGTTGCCAACTGACACGAGGAAGTCAGGGCTCTCGCTGTCCCTAGCCAGGCCGTCAGGGAAGCCGGGCACAGTCTTTAGGCATACGGCCAGGACCGCGCGCTCCACCTCTTTGGACGGCATCGCCGCGATTCTAAGCGCGTGGTGGGGCACAAAGAAGCCCGGCCGACTGCATTGGGCCAACCGGGCTCTCAGATGCTAGTTCAGCGCCTCGGGTAGACGACGAAGCCGAGGCCCATGTGATCCCACTGGACGCTGACGCTCGTAGCTCTGATGGCGTCCTGAAGGTCATCGACGTTGACCGCCGGGCCTTCGAAGTAGAAGCGACCTCGGTAGTGGTACGGGTGCAGGCCCGCCGCCTCCATGTCGACCGTGAATCGCTGATAGCTCGCCTGCATGTAGCGAGTCGTCGTCATGCTGCTGTCTGCTCCTCGGGCGCAGGAAGCACGATCTCTAGATGGGCGACGAAGTACTTCGCTTGCCAATACGCCATGTAGATCCAGCCCAGGCCCAATGTGATGATGCCGAACAAGAACAGCAGCAGCGACCCCAGGAAGAACTCCCAGAAGTTGCCGATGAAGTGGATCCGGTAGGTCATGTCGTGATCTCCTCCTCGCCCAGCAGTCCGCTGAGCATCCTCTCGATTCCGATCGGCGTCCCGAATCCGCCCGACCCACGCTTGCCGGTGGCGATCGCGAGAGCAGTGCGAACGTAGACAAGCTCGGGCTTGCCTGCGACCGCTTCGTCGGTCAGTGCTGCGTACCCGGCCTCCAAGACGACGATGTAGTCGCGGGTGGCTCGTCTCAGCGCTCTCAGCGATGCGACGTTGTTGTCGGGCTTCTTGCCCGGTCGCGTGCGACTGTCCATCGTCATCGGGCTGCCACGAAGGCGACTGCGAAGCGATCCCACAGTTCGGTCAGGACGGGGTCGTTCTGCTGCTCGACGTACGCGAGCAGGGCGATGAACGCCACCATCTCGACGGTCGCCGGATCTTTCGTCTCGTTTGCGGGCGAAGCGTGCCTCGCACCTGAGATACTCACTCTCGACTCCTTGAGTCAGGCCCTCGCGTTTGTTGGTCACACTTCGGCGCGGGGGCCGTTCTGACTGCGACAGGGCTGGCGGGGCCTAGCTGCCGGCGTCCTCCTCGCTGCTGCGGCTCATCAGATCCGGTCCCCCGGCGACAGCCGCCTGTGAGCTTCGATCGCGCGCTCTGTGCCCGTCGAGGCGGCGTAGCGCGAGAGCATCGTGCGTGACGACCAGCCGGCCAGTCGCATCAGATCGCCCTCCTCGCCGCCACCGGCCAGCCAGTGGTGGGCAAAGCCGTGACGCAGTTGGTGCGGGTGCACCTCGATCCCTGCCATCTTCCCGCGCTCTCTGATCGCGTAGCCGATCCCGCTGCGGGTGAATGGCGTCTTGACGCCGAGCCATAGCTCGGGCCGGTCGGCGAGCTTGTGACGCTTGCGCAGTCGCAGATAGCGGCTGAGCGCTTGCGCGGCCTGATCGCCGATGGCTGCTGTGCGCGGCTTGCTGCCCTTGCCCATGACGTGCATCGTCTGCGCCGAAAGGTCGACGTCATCGAGCTTGAGCCCGGCCATCTCAGCTAGCCGCAGGCCGGTGTCGATGAACAGCCGCAGGATCGCGTAGTCGCGGCGGTCGCGAAAGTTGCTGTACGGCGCGCATGTCGCCAGCAGTGCCTTGAGCCCGGCCTCCTTGATGACCGCCACGTTCGGCGGGCTCGACTTCGGTGCTCTGAGCTTGGCCTTCTTCGCTGCTCGCAGTGAGACAGCGAAGTCGTCGGCCAAGTCTGGGAGCCTCGCTCCGCCCCCGAAGTTGGGGGCAAGCTCTGGCTGTCGAGCGGCTACTGCCATGGTCACACTCCTATGTCTGTCGCTTGGGTCGACCGGGGGTGGATCGAACATCTGTTCCCAGCGATCGAACGGTGGTGGAGCATAGCAGTTATCGCTCTCTGGAGCAAGCGTTCTAGCCGCAGAGGGCTGTTATGCGCTGTCGTCGTATTGGAGCCCGCAGGGCACGGCAGCGGTATTAGAACGCGTTATAGTTCGCCGGAGGCTCCACCTACCCCGAAAGGAGGAATCGAGGTGCGCACCGAGCTCTGTGACGTATTCGGCATCGACGTGCCGCTGTTCGCGTTCAGCCACTGCCGGGACGTGGTCGCAGCCGTCTCTCGCGCCGGCGGGATGGGCGTGCTGGGGGCGTTGGCCTTCACGCCCGAGCAGCTCGAGGTCGAGCTGCGCTGGATCGACGATCACGTGGATGGCCGCCCCTACGGCGTCGACGTCATCATCCCCGCCTCGTACGCGGGCGCCGAGCTGAACGGGCCCGACCTCGCCACCCAGCTCGCGGCCATGATCCCCGAGGCCCACCGGCACTTCGTCGAGGACGTCCTGGCGCGCCACGGCGTGCCGGTGCTGCCGGCGGACGTGGCCAGACCACGCGGCCTGCTCGGCTGGACCAACCAGGGAGGCCGCTCTCAGGTCGAGGTCGCTCTCTCGCACCCGATCGCGCTGCTCGCAAATGCGCTGGGGCCCGCGCCGGCCGACGTAATGGTCAAAGCTCACGCCCACGGCGTCCGCGTGGCCGCGCTTGTCGGCACCGCCGAGCACGCTCGGAAGCAGGTCGCCGCCGGCGTCGACGTGATCGTGGCGCAGGGCACGGAGGCCGGCGGCCACACGGGTGAGATCTCCACGATGGTGCTCGTTCCCGACGTGGTCGATGCGGTGGCCCCGGTTCCGGTGCTGGCCGCGGGCGGGATCGGCGACGGCCGACAGCTGGCAGCCGCGCTGGCCCTCGGTGCCCAGGGCGCCTGGACCGGCTCGATCTGGCTGACCGTGACGGAGAGCGACGTTTCGCCGGTTGTGCTCGACAAGCTGCTCCGGGCCGGCCCGGGCGACACCGTTCGGTCGCGCTCGTTGACCGGCAAGCCCGCGCGCCTGCTGCGGACCGCGTGGACCGAGGCCTGGGACGACCCCGACGGCCCCGGAACGCTGCCCATGCCGCTGCAGTTCATGGTCACGGCGGAGGCGCTCCAGCGCATTGGCCGCTCTGGCAACGAGGCGTTGGCCGGCTCTCCCGTTGGCCAGATCGTCGGCAGAATGAACAGCGTTCGGACCACCCGAGACGTCGTGTTCGACCTCGTCGACGGGGCGGTCCGGACCATCGAGCGGCTCAATGACCAGCTGGCCGTCCCAGACCGTATGGGGGAGCGCTGAGCGATGGCTACACGACCCGAAGATGTCGACCTGTTCGACCCTGACGCGTACCTCCAGGGCGTCCCGCACGATGGGTTCGCACAGCTCCGGCGCGAGGCGCCGGTCTATCGCCATCCGAGAGCTGGCCTGGTGCCGTTCTGGGCCGTGACGCGCTACCACGACGCCGTCAAGGTCTCTCGTGACTGGGCCACGTTCTCCTCCGAGCGAAAGGGGGCTCTGCTGCGCGAGCCGCCCGAAGAAGCGCTGGAGACCCAGCGGCTGATGATGCTCAACATGGATCCGCCGCGACACGCCAAGCTGCGAGGACTCGTCAACAAGGGCTTTACCCCACGCATGGTCAACCAGCTCACTCCGGCAGTCCGCGGCATCTGCGCCGAAATCCTCGACGCGGTGTCCGAGCGCGGCGAGTGCGACTTCGTACGGGAGGTGGCAGCGGAACTCCCGCTGCAGGTCATCGCCGAGCTGCTCGGCATCCCGCGGTCAGACCGGCACCAGGTCTTCGAGTGGAGCAACACGATGATCGCGTCAGACGATCCCGAGTGGCAGCGCTCACCGGAGGAGTCGATGTCTGCGGCCATGGCCATGTACGCGTACGCCAACGAGCTGGCGGTGCAGCGCCGCGACGAGCCGCGCGAGGACCTGGTCAGCGTGCTGATGCAGGCCGAAGTCGACGGCGAGCGGTTGTCGGAGATGGAGTTCGACCTCTTCTTCCTGCTTCTGGCGGTCGCCGGCAACGAGACGACGCGCAACCTGATCAGCGGCGGCATGCTCGCACTGATCGAGCACCCTGACCAGGCTCGCCGGCTGCGGGGCGACCCCTCTCTGCTCGACCCCGCGGTCGAGGAGATGCTGCGCTGGGTCACACCGGTGATGCAGTTCCAGCGCACCGCCCAGCGCGACACGGAGATCGGCGGTCAGCGTATCGCGGAGGGAGACCGCGTGGCCATCTACTACGTCTCGGCCAACCGCGACGAGGCGGTGTTCGAGCGCCCTGACCAGTTCGACGTGGGCCGGTCGCCCAACGAGCACCTGTCGTTCGGGGGCGGCGGCCCCCATTTCTGTCTGGGGGCAAACCTGGCCAGGCTGGAGATCCGCCTGATGTTCGAGCAGCTGCTGGACCGGCTGACCCACATCGAGCTGGACGGACCGCCTCGCCGGCTGCGATCGAACTTCATCAACGGGCTCAAGGAGATGCCGGTGCGCTTCGAACCGACATCGGTAGTGGGCGCCTGACGCAGATGCAGGTAGCCCTCAGCGACGATCAGGTGAAGCTGCGCGACGAGCTGCGGGCTTACTTCGCTGAGATGATGACGCCTGACGTCGAAGCGGCGATGTCGAATGGCGAGGGCGGCGGCCGTCTCTACAGAGAGCTGGTCATGAAGATTGGCAGCGACGGGTGGCTGGGCATCGGTTGGCCGAAGGAGTACGGCGGCCAGGGGCGCTCGGCGATCGAGCAGTTCATCTTCTTCGACGAGGCGCAGCGCGCCGGCGCCCCGGTGCCCCTTCTCACGATCAACACCGTCGGGCCGACCATCATGCAGTACGGCACCGCTGAACAGAAGGCGGCGTTCCTGCCCAGCATCCTTCGGGGCGAGGTCCACTTCTCGATCGGCTACAGCGAGCCGGACGCCGGCACCGACCTGGCCTCTCTGCGGACGAGCGCGGTCTTCGATGGCGACGAGTGGGTCATCGACGGCAGCAAGCTCTGGACCAGCCTGGTTCAGGACGCCGACTACGTGTGGCTGGCCGCGCGCACCGACGCCGAGGCCAAGAAGCACCACGGCATCTCGATCTTCATCGTCCCGACGAGCGCGCCAGGCTTTCGCTACAGCCCCATCCAGACGATCGGCGACGCCACGACCAACGCCACCTTCTACGAGGGGGTGCGCGTGCCCCACTCAGCCCTGGTGGGCGAGGTCAACCGGGGCTGGTCGCTGATCACGAACCAGCTGAATCTAGAGCGCGTGGCACTCTGCGCCCCGGGCGGCGTTCAGCGGCTGTTCGAGGATGTCTGCGCCTGGGCGCGCTCGACACCGATGGCTGATGGGCGCCGGGTCGTCGATCAGGAGTGGGCCCGGCTGAACCTGGCCCGCGTCCGCGCCGGTCTCGAGTTCCTGAAGCTGATCAACTGGAAGGTGGCCTGGGCGTTGACGCGGGGCCAGATCAATGCAGCCGACGCCTCAGTTACCAAGGTGTTCGGGACGGAGTTCTACTGCCAGGCCTACCGGCTGATGCTCGAGGTCATGGGGCAGGCCGGTGCGATCAAGCGCGGATCGCCCGAGGCGATCCTGCAGGGGCGGCTGGAGCGGGCGTACCGCGGGACATTGATCCTCACGTTCGGCGGCGGTACCAACGAGATCCAGCGCGACCTCATCAGCGTCTTCGCCCTGGGGATGCAGGTGCGCCGCTGATGGACCTCTCCTACACCGCGGACCAGCAGTCGCTGCGCGCCCTCGCTCGTCAGGTGCTGGCCGACCACGCGACGCCTCAACGGATCGCCGAGGTGGAGGCCTCCGAAGAGCGCATCGACCGGGTGCTGTGGGCCGCTCTCGCCAGGGCCGGCCTGCTCGGCCTGTCAGTGCCTGAGGAGCAGGGCGGCAGCGGCCTCGGCATCGTGGACCTCTGCATCCTGCTGGAAGAAGTTGGGCGCGCGGTCGCGCCCGTACCCGTCCACGCGACGCTGGTGCTCGGCGCGCTGCCGACCGCCGAGTTCGGCTCCCCGGAGCAGCGGCGTCGCCTGCTGCCCGGGGTTGTAAGCGGAGAGCTGCTGTTGAGCGGCGCTCTCGCCGAGCCCCGCAATCCTGATCTGCTGGCGCCGGTCACTCGCGCGAGCGCCGACGGGGACAGTTGGCGCCTGGATGGCGTGAAGCTGGCGGTGCCGGCTGCGGCGCATTCGGCGGCGATCGTCGTCCCGGCTGCGATCGACGGGGGAGGCACCGGCCTCTTCCTCGCAGACCCCCATGCTCGCGGCGTGACCCTGGAGCCACAGGAGATGACGAACCGAGAGCTGGACTACCTGGTCAGGCTGGACGGCGCTTCTGGCGACCCAATGGGCGGTGGATCGGACGCTCTCGCCTGGCTGGTGCGCCGGGCGACCGTCGGGCTGTGCGCCATGCAGGTCGGTGTCACTGAGCGTGCGCTGCGGATGACCGCCGAATACACGTCGACCCGGGAGCAGTTCGACCGGCCCCTGTCGGCCTTCCAGGCTGTGTCGCAGCGGGCGGCGGACGCGTACGTGGACGTGGAGGGCATCCGTCTGACCACCCTGGCCGCCGCATGGCGGCTGGCGGCGGGACTGGACGCCGACGACTCGATCGCGGTCGCCAAGTTCTGGGCCGCCGAGGGCGGCCAGCGGGTTGTCCACGCCGCGCAGCACCTCCACGGCGGCGTGGGCGTCGACGTCTCCTATCCCCTGCACCGCTCGTTCCTGTGGGCCAAGCAGCTCGAGCTCAGCCTGGGCGGCGGGACTGAACAGCTTCTGCGCCTGGGCGCAATGATCGCGGCCGGCGCCTAACCGCAACGCGGGGAGGGGACGTGCAGTTCAACCTGGCCGACCTGTTCGAGAGTGTCGTCGACGCCGTGCCAGATCGCCTGGCCCTGGTCTGCGGCGAGCGCCGGCTGACCTACGCCCAGCTCGACGAACGGGCCAACCGGCTCGCCCAGCATCTGCTGACCATCGGCGTCAGGCCCGGCGACCATGTCGGCGTCTACCTCTTCAACGGAACCGAATACATCGAGTGCATGCTGGCGGCGTTCAAGATCCGCGCAGTGCCGGTGAACGTCAATTACCGCTACATCGCGGGCGAACTGCGCTCACTCTTCCGCGACAGCGACCTCGTCGCACTGGTGCACCAGCGTGAGCTGAGCTCGAGAGTGACGGAAGCTGCCGCCGGGCCCAGGCTGCGGTACCTCGTCTTCGTCGACGACGAGAGCGACGCCCAGCCGCCACGGGGTGCGATCGAGTTCGAACGAGCGCTCTCGCTGGGCTCCCCCACCCGCGGCTTCGCACCCCGTTCGGGCGACGACCTGCACGTCATCTACACGGGCGGCACGACCGGTGCGCCTCGCGGCGTGATGTGGCGCCACGAGGACCTGTTCTTCTCGGGCATGGCGGGCGGCAATCCGAGCGGCGAGCCGGCACAGCGTCCGCAGGAAGTCGCCGAGCGAGCGGCCGCCAGTGGCGTGCTGGTCACATTCCCGGTCCCGCCGCTGATGCACGGAGCAGCCCAGCTCGGCAGCTTCATCGCCTTCTTCATGGGCGGCACCGTCGTGCTCATCCCCCACTTCGACGCTGCCGAGATCTGGCGTCTGGTCGAGCGGGAGCATGTCAACACGCTCAGCCTGGTCGGCGACGCCATGGCGCGCCCGCTGGCGGACTCTCTGGACGGCGGACCGGCCGTCGACGCCTCTTCGCTCATCGTCATCAGTTCCGCGGGAGCCATCTTCTCGGCGTCGGTTCGCGAGCAGCTCCACAGGCTGCTGCCGAACGTGCTGCTCCTGGACAACTTCGGCGCTTCCGAGACGGGCTTCCAGGGTAGGGCCACCCCGGACAGCAGCCCCGAAGCCGGCCTCACGTTCGCGATGAACGCCTCCACCCGAGTCCTCGACGAGCGCCTGAGGCCGGTCGCACCCGGCTCCGGCGCGGTCGGACGCGTCGCGCTGGGCGGCCGGGTGCCACTCGGCTACTACAACGATCCTGAGAAGACGCGCGAGGTCTTCGCCGAGGTGGATGGGACGCGCTGGGTCATGCCCGGCGACATCGGCGTGGTGAATGCGGATGGCACCGTCACCGTCCTCGGCCGCGGTTCGACCTGCATCAACTCGGGCGGCGAGAAGATCTTCCCCGAGGAGGTCGAGGCGGTCCTCAAGTCGCACCCTTCGGTGTTCGACGCCGTCGTGGTCGGCGTGCCCGACCGTCGCTGGGGCGAAAGCGTGGCGGCCGTGATCGCGCCGCGCGCCGCCTCGAATCCCACCCTGGACGATCTGCGCAGCCACTGCGAGGGACGGCTTGCGCGATACAAGCTGCCCCGTCTCCTAGTGGAGGTGCCAGAGGTGGTCCGCTCCCCGAGCGGCAAGCCCGACTATGGCTGGGCCAGAGCGGTCGCGACGAGCCGCATACGATGAGGCATGTGACGGTCGAGACGTCAACCGCCATCCGGCTGACCCCGGGCCAGCGCCAGCGGCGCCAGCGCATCCTGGACGCGGCCGTCGAACTGGCCGCCGAGGGCGGCTACGACGCGGTCCAGATGCGCGAGGTGTCGCTGCGAGCCGACGTTGCCCTGGGAACGTTGTACCGATACTTCTCCTCCAAGGAGCACCTCCTGGTCTCGGCCCTGGCCGATCAGGTGGCCACGCTGCGTGGTCGCCTGGCTGAGAGACCTCCTCGCGGCGACGACGACGCACAGCGCGTCATGGATGTCATCCGTCGCTCGACGCGGGCTCTGCAGCGGCAGCCCAACCTGATCTCGGCGATGCTGAAATCGCTGATCTCTTCGGGGGCGGGCGTGGGTGAGGCGGTGACCCCGATCGGCACCCAGATGACGGAGATCGTGGTCGCCGCCATGCGTCACGACGACCCAGACACGATCGGGCACGACCGGGCTGTGGCGGAGGTGATCCAGCAGGTCTGGCTCGCGAGCTTGCTCTGGTGGGTCGCCGGCCGAGCTCCGGCTCGGCTCGTAGAGGAGAAGGTCGGCCGGGCGGTCAACCTTCTGCTGTCCAGCGCCCGCGGCGCTTAGCTGGCTGCCTGGCCGGTTTGGGCCGTCAGACTATTCGCCTGCGCGCCATCGAGAACGCCGACGCCCCGAACCCGGCACGGTGCTTCCTCCGGTGGCGGCGGCGGCGCTTCGGCGCATACGGCTTTGCGTCGGCCAGCAGCGCATCGGCCGCATGCTCAGGCCCCGCGGGCTGCCCTTGGAGGTCCTGGTCGAGCCACAACCTGGTCAGCGCCAGGTAGATGTCGGTCTCTGTCCAACGAGGCAGATGCTCCGAGAGCCGGTGGCGCTGTGCCACGTTCCTGACCGGCCGGTAGACCGAGTCGTACCAGCTCGCGCCCGCTTCACGCAGCGACACCTCTCTCTTCTCATCGACGCTCATGAAGTAGCGGTGACCGAGGATGTGCTCGAGGATGGCGTCGTAGCGTCCGAGGTGGCTGCAGAGAAGGCGTGCCTCGGGCCGCGTCCGGTCCAGGTGCGTCCGTTCGAGGAAGCTCGCGTACTCGGCGACGTTCAGCAGGTCTTCCGGGTCGACGTCGGCCTCCAACGGGGCTCGCGTCTTGATCTCGACCACATGCGCGCGGATGGTCTCCCAGCGGAGGCGGCGGGCAATGGACACTCGGTGATGCCCGTCCCTGACGAAGTAGACGTCACCCACGCGGTAGACCTCGATCGGCGGCATCTCCTTACCAGCCTGGATCAAGCTGTACAGCCGGGTCCAGCGCCCTCTGAGGTGCTGCTTCAGCGGGTGGAAGGACGAATCGAAGTCCCGGGTACGGTTCTCGGAGCCTCTGATTCTGGCGAGCGGGACTTCGTGGACGCCGCGGTCGACCTGCCCGTCCATTCCTGCCGCGCGCACCACGTCGTCGAGCGGCAGCAGCATTCGCTGCCTACCGGTCAGGATGGCCGTGAGCTCGTTGAAGAGCGAGCCGCGGCTGGCTGCTTCGAACTCGAGCTGGGCCGCGCCGCTCACCGTTGCGCCGAAGGCCATCTCCCCTCCGTCGATGTAGCTTTCCCCACATAGGAAAGAACTTGAAATGGCCGTCCGATGTTTCCGCCAACCCTGTCTCAGCAGGCCAAACGCGTACCACGGCAAGAGGCTGAGTGGCCATGGCGCGCATCCTCGCAATCGCTGACGAGGTGGCAGAGGTCCTGTACGGTGACGCTCTCGACCGGCTGCGGCCGGACGTCGTCCTCTCCTGCGGCGACCTGCCGTTCGAGTACCTGGAGAACCTGGTCACGCGCGCAGGAGTGCCGCTCGTCTACGTCCTTGGCAACCACGACCCTGATCCCAGGTCGAAGACGGAGCACGGGCCTGGTTGGCCGGTGATCGGCTATGCCGCCGACGAGCCACCGCCGGGCCCCCAAGGCTGTGACAGCGCAGAGGGACGGGTGATCAAGGCGGCGGGCCTTTACGTCGCCGGACTCGGCGGGTCGATCCGATACAAGGAGGGTCCGAACCAGTACACGCAGGGCGAGATGCGCGGCCGCACCCTGCGCCTGGAGGCACGCGCTCGGCTGCAACTCGGGTTTCGCCGTGGCATCGACGTCCTCATCGCCCACGCCCCACCCCTCGGCGTGGGGGACGGAAAGGATCATGCCCATCAGGGGTTCGCCGCGTTCCACCGGCTGGTCGGACAGCTGAAACCCAAGGTGCTGGTCCATGGTCACGTCCACCCGGTCCAACGGCGTCTGGCCGACCGCGTGCTCGGGCCCACGCTGGTGGTCAATGCCATCCCCTACCGACTCCTGGAGGTCTGAGACGTTCTCAGCCGGGCGGCGCCGGTCACGCTCCATGCACGATGGCTGGAGTAAGAGCAGCCATGATCGATTGCCACGGTGAACTCAGGGGAACTCCTGGGTGGAGTTGACCCTCGGCCTCGGGATCGTCGCTCTGGTCCTGATGATCTCCGCGCTGGCCTCGGGGCTGGTGGAGCGGGCGCCCGTCTCGTTCCCGATGATCTTTCTTGCGCTGGGCTTCGTCCTCGGCCCGCTGGGGATCGGGCTGGTGCGCCTGGGTCCCGACAACCAGATCCTGCACATCGTGGCCGTGCTGGCATTGAGCCTGGTCCTGTTCCTGGATGCGGTGAACCTGGAACGAGCCCAGGAGAGGCACGACCTCTTCGTACCTTTGCTCACCCTGGGACCGGGAACAGTGCTCGTCATCGGCCTGACTACCGTGGCGGCCCTTTGGCTCCTTCATCTGCCGGTCGCGCTGGCGCTGCTGCTGGCTGCGATCCTGGCTCCGGCCGACCCGGTGGTCCTCCGGGACGTGACCCAGGACGCTCGCCTGCCGACGGTCGTCCGCCGAGCTCTCAGCATCGAGTCAGGCGCAAACGATGCAGTGGTGCTGCCGGTCGTCCTGGTGATGATCGCCGTCGTCGGACAGCACGTTGGCGGTCCGGCCGGATGGGCCTTCTTCCTGTTCAGGCTCCTCATCGTTGGGCCCTTGTGTGGCTTCGTGATCGGCGGGCTGGGCGCCTGGCTGATGACGCAGGTCGACGCGCGGTTCGGGATTCGGCGAGAGTTCCAGTCGCTGTACGGCCTCGGCCTGGTCCTGGCTGCGTACGCCACCGGCGCCACGGTCGGGGTTGACGGCTTCCTGCCGGCGTTCGCGGCAGGCGTCGCCGTCACGGTGCTGAACCAGACGCTATGCGACTGCTTTCTGGAGTACGGCGAGGCCACGAGCGAGATGACGATGATGATCTCCTTCGTCCTGTTCGGCGTGCTCCTTTCGGCGACGCTGAGGCAGGCGCCCGTGGCGGCCCTCGCCCTGGCGGGTGTCGTCGTCTTCCTGGCCAGACCTGCGGCGCTGGGTTTGCTGCTGGCACGCGCCCCCAACCTGAGCTGGAAGGGCCGCGCATTCATCGCCTGGTTCGGCCCGCGTGGCCTGACCTCCCTGCTCTACGCGCTCCTGGCCATCACGGCAGGCGTGCCCAGGGACGTCGAGCTGTTCGCGGTCACAGGCGTCGTGGTGATCGCTTCGGTGGTGCTGCACGGCGTGTCGGCCACGCCGCTATCGCGGTGGTACGCGTATTCGATCAGCAGGCAGACCGAGAAAGAGGAGCGGCAGAGCAGCTTCAGCGGCCTGTTCGCCGGAGGTCGGGACGACGTAGAGCGGATCACCCCGGAAGCGCTGGCTGAGCGCCTGCGCGGGCCGGATCCGCCGCTCGTGCTGGACGTGCGGACCAGGTCCCAGTACGCACGTGACCGCGTGAAGATTCCGGGGAGCATCCGGGTGCTGCCAGACCAGGTCAGGGACTGGGCCCGCGCCCAAACGGAGCGCCGCCCGATCACCTTCTACTGCACTTGACCGGACGAGGCCACCAGCGCCCGTGCGGCGCGAGAGCTGAAGGCCATCGGCTGGGAGGCTGCCGCGCTGGCTGGCGGCCTCAACGCCTGGCGTGAGAAGTTTTCCGTGGAGCCGACCACGGAGGCAGCCGCCTAGGGCCAGATCCCCAAATGGCCCGGCTCGATACAGGCGGAACCACGGCGCGGTGTTCGCCGCCGACAGGCGGGGCCGGGCTGGGGAGGGCGAGGGCGGCGGATCACCAGGTTGCCAGCGCTGAGGCCGAGCAATCGCATGCCTTTATTCATTGGTGTTCCTCATTATTTGCAGGGCACAGGCCTGGCTTAGTACTGCCCAGATCCAAACGGAACACGTCAAGCGCTCGCCCGAGGGAGCTTGTCGTGGGCCGGACCGGCGCGCCGCCCATCCGCCGATAGAAACCCACAGCGTGTGGCTCCGCCTCCCATTCCAGGTGGCGCGCTCCAGACTGGATGGCACGCCCGACCGCGTGCTCAAAGAGCATGCGACCGAACCCCTTGCCGATGTCGCCTGGCAGCAACCAGAGGTGGTCAAGCTCCCAGGTATCGCCTTTGGGTAAGAGTGCGTAGAAGCCCAGCGTTTTCCTGACGCGCTCCAAGACCCAGACCTCATTCTCTCGAACGTATTGAGGATCGATTGCGATGACAGAGGCAAACCGCACCATGAAGTCCTGGTCGTAATGCCAATGCCCTTTCGACAAGACCGCAATCTCCGTCAGGCGGGCGGCTTCGTCGGGCTCGGCGCGACGAACGGCGAGGTCACTCACCTTCAATCCATTGTGGCGTGCGTGTTCGCCATCCACGTCCTTCACTGTCGCGATTAGCTCGCTGCCCCCGAGCTGCCGCGTGGCAACCGAGAAGTCCAGCCGGCCAGCAGTGGACGCTGAGGATCGCACGGGCGAACACCTCAGAATCTTGTGAGCAGACTTGCAAGGACGTAGAGCCGGCCGTCTGGCGCCCGGACATCGACCCACTCCCAGGCCCCGTCCGACTTCACCTCACCGACCTCGACTCCAGCTTCCTCCAGTACGCGCCGAGCGGCACGCACGTCACTCAGTTCGAAGAGCGGTACGATGCCCTGCGAGCGATACTGGCCGTGGTAGGCGTTGCCCGGGCCGAACACCTGCACTCGATCCCCGTTGGTCAACGACAGCTCGGTCGTCGTCGGCTCGGCGAGCTCAACCCGCAGGCCGAGCGTGTCGCGCAGGAAGCCGACCATCGCTTCGGGCTGGTCGGTCGCGATGCCCAACCATCGCAGGCCTTCCAACTTCACGTCGCTCCCAATCTTTTCATCTGGACGATCTGGCCCTGGCCCTCGGTCAGCTCTAGTCCGGCCGCCGGGCCGGGCCCTCCCGCGAAGGAGCGTCCGTGTCGGGTGCCAACCACGCCCGGAGGCGCCCGAGAAGGTTGGCAATGATCCCGCGACGGTGCGAGGCGCCAAGCAGCTCCCACGCACGGACCAGGCCAATGCCATAGCCACCCAGAAGGAGCTGGAGCAGGGTCGTCAGCGCGCCCGTGTTCGTCGGTGTGAACCACAGCCGCAGCCCAATCGCGATCTCGTATCCGTAGATGGCGCCACTGACCGCGAACAGCGACAGACCGCGGATGATGGTCCGCTCGCGCCGCCAACGAGGCAGCAACAGCAGCAGGGTAAGCGTCTGGCTGCCGGCCACTGCGCCGAGGATCACGACGGCCGGGCCGATCGGCTGGTTCGGGATCAAGCTGCTGAAGGAGATGAAGAACACGTTGGCGAGGGCCGTGAAGGAACTCAGCGCCCTGGCCAGGCGTCCGGCCTCGGCCTGCGGCCCGAAGACGCGCTCAGGGGCGATCGACGCCGAGACGAAGAGCAGACCGATCAGCGCAGCACTGGCCTGGGTGCTAGCGACGAGGAAGGTGGCGTACGGCGCCGGAAGCACTAGCAGGCCGACGGTGTCTCGGGGCAGCGCTCCTGCCCGTTGCCGAGCACGTGGATCCAGGTCAGGCCGCTATTGAGCACCATGACCTTTCCCACCTCGTCCGAGAACCAGACCGGACTGTGGTTGTCGTAGTAGGCCTGACCGGCTGAACCGAGGTGCCACGTGGCGTGGACCACCTGTCCGCGCGAGTAGACCTCGGCCGGACCGCTGCCCAGCATGTCGTACCAAACTGAGTGGGCGCCCCCGTTGTCGTCCTCCACCCAGCCCGCGTCGTGAAACGGGACGTGCAACAGGGCCACCGTCTTCACTGAGAGCTGCCGCCCGGTGTTCTGATCGGTGAACGGCTGTCCATGGTCGGAACGGAAGTACTGGGCCGAGGCTGGGTCGTAGCTGTAACTGACCCCGTGCAGTGGGACCGACGGCGGGTCAGCCGGCTGTCCAGCCGACGCGTCGTCGTGTGGCGGGTCGACAGCATAGTCGCCAGGCTGTTGCGGCGACTCGGAGCGCAGCCGGCCGGCGCGGTCGCTCGACGTGTACGCGTTGTGCGGGACGGCGCGGGATCCAGACCGGAAGAAGTGCCCTCCCTGGTCGTACGGCTCCATCAGGTTCGGCACCAGGCGGGAGTCGGAGTAGGCCCCGAACATCCAGGGCGACGTCCCGTTGGATACGCCACTGCACATCGTCACCCCCGCGTAGGCGTAGCCCAGGTAGGGATTGATCATGCGGCAACTGCGGACGGGCCCAACCGTGTTGGGAATGCGGTTGAAGTAGATCGCGGTCATCCGGGTGATCGAGTACTCGCTCAAGTACTCGTAGACGACGTCGGCGTCCTGCAGGCCCGCCTGCGGCCTCGCCGGCCCGCTGTTCTCGACAACGATCTCGAGCGGCGTCTTCGGCTTGAATCCGGCGCCGACGCCAGTGGACGTGTTCGACGGGACGGTGACCAGCATCCTCGCCTGGAGCGGCCCTGGGTCCTGGAACGGAGCCGCAGCTGCCACGTCCAGCGTGGTTATGCGACCCGGAGTGAGGCCTGCCAGCGAGATCTCCAGGGACGTCCGTTCGTCCGCCCAGGTCAGCGCCGCCGCGGGTAGCGGCAACCCGTCCGCGAATACCGTCAGCCAGTCCGGCCGCATCGGGTGCGCGAGGTTCAGCCGGAGATGGCTACGAGGAGTGAGCTGTGCCTGGCCGCTGACCGGCTGGTTGTCAACTATGAACTGAGCATCGACCGGCGTCGGCCGGGGGCTCGGCCGGTGCGCCGGGCCCGCGTGTCCTGCTTTGGAGCACGCCACCATGAGGACAGCCGCCAGCCCGACGGTGAGGAGCCGACCAAGCCGCATCGCGGTGGAAAGTAAACCACTTCATGCGCTGCGCTGTCGGGCCGCTTGCGTAACCAGCGTCTCGAGCAGCTGCAGGGACGCTTCGACGATCCGGTCGACGGCCTCGTCGAACGCCTCGGCATCACCGCGCGATGGCACCCGGTAGCCACTGACCTTCCGCACAAACTGCAGGGCGGCCGCGCGGACCTCCTCCTGAGTTGCGGGGCGGTCGGGGCGGCGCAGAGTCACGATCGAGCGGCACATGTGCACACCGTACCGCGCTCACGACCGCCGCAGCAGCGCGTCATACAGCCGGTGTGTCTCGCCGTCGAAGGCAACCAGCCGCACGAGCTCGACCTTCGTCGCCGTCGAGCGAAGGGTCTCCACGGCGACGCGGGCTGCCGCCTCCTTGGGGTAGCCATACCGCCCGGTCGAGATCGCCGGGAACGCGACCGACCGCGCCTCGAGCTCGTCCGCGACCTCCAGCGACCGCCGATAGCACGACGCCAGCAGCTCCGGCTCACCATGCTCGCCGCCATGCCAGACCGGCCCGACGGCGTGAATCACCCACTTCGCGGGCAGCCGGAAGCCGGGGGTCGCCTTGGCCTCGCCGGCCAGGCACCCGCCCAGCGGCCAGCACGCCTCCAGCAGCTCGGGACCGGCCGCACGGTGAATTGCACCGTCTACGCCGGCGCCCCCCCGGAGTGATGAGTTGGCGGCGTTGACGATCGCATCGACCGGCTCCCTCGTGATGTCCCCCTGAACAGCCTCGATCTTCATGAGACGCAGTATCAGCCGCCAACGTGCACAATTCGTCCTTCGTACACCTGTGGCACAGGTTGGACGAAGGGAAGAACGATGGCGGTACCGTGACTTTAGGTGCGTAAGGTGGGATCGACAATTCCGGGGGTCAGAGGCCCCCGTCAAGAGGCGAAGTCGGCTGCGGAGCCGGCGGTGGTGGCGACCGGGGGTGGGCGGCTGGGGCAGCTCGTGCGTCGGTTGCTGCCGATTGCGATCGCGACGGGCGCGCTGGTCGGCCTCGTACTGGTCGTCAACCCACGCGCGCTGGGGCAGGCACTGAGTCGATTCAACCCCGTCGCGATCCCTGTTGTGGTCGTGCTGGGGGTGAGCTGGTTCTTGCTTCAGGGGATCCGCTGGCACGTCCTGCTCCGGGCGGCCGGCGCTGGGCTTCGAGCAGTCGACAGCGTCATGCTCAACATGGCCGGCCAGATCATCACCGCCATCTTGCCCCTGGGAGATCTGACCCGGGCCCTGTTCGCCACGGAGGCCTCCGGCCTCGCCTTCGGCGCCGCGGCTGCCACGGTGACCGTGCAAGAGCTGACGTTCATCCTCTTCCTGGTGCTGCTGGCCACGCCGGGCATGCTCGCTCTCCACGTAGGGATCGGCATCGTGTGCGCGGTGATCGTAGGGGTGATCACGATTTTCGCCATCCTCACAGTGCCACCGCTGTTCCAACTGGTGAGGGGCGCCACAGCGCGGCTTCGTCTGCCGCACGGACTGCTGGCACAGGTCGACGAGCTGCAGCAGGAGACGGTCGGCCTGCTGCGACGCACCGACACACTTGGCTTCTCGCTGGTGGACCTCGCCCGGGCGCTGGTTGGCGCGACGATGCTCTGGCTGATCCTTCAGGTGCTGGAACCTGGCGCGGTAGGCTGGTTCAAGGCTGCGTTCGTGGTCGCTGTCGCGTACGTCGGCGGGGCACTCAGCTTCCTGCCCGGCGGTGCCGGTGCCAGCGACGCCAGCGTCGTCGGCCTACTCGTGCTTCTCGGGCTGGACCCTGGGACCGCCGCTGCCGGCGCACTGCTGCAGCGGGCGGTCTTCACCGGTCTCGCGGTCGGCCTGGGCCTTACGGCGTACCTCGTGGAGAGGCGGCGGTTCCATCTTGGGGGGCTGCTGGCCCAGCGCCCCGGTTGACCCTCTCCTCCATCCGGTGACTGAGCCCGAATCCGCGGATCCGGGCTACGCGGCCCGCGTTGCCGGCTGGCTGAAGCCGTAATCGAAAAGCTTCGTGGCGTCAGCGAAGAAGTTGTCGGAATGCATGATGACGGCAACCAGCTGTCGCCGAGCGCGAGTTGCGATGGCCACCATGCAGGGTCCCGCCCCATCGGTGAACGCCGTCTTCATCCCCTGCGCACCCAGATATGTGTACTGGTTTCCCGGGATCACCATCCTGTTGAAGTTGACCATCGCGAAGTCCTTGTGCGTGGGGGTCCGCGGGATCGTGATCGAGGGTGTGCCCGAGATCGCCAGCAGGTCCGGATAGTGAGTGGCGATCGCGGCCGCCGCCAGAGCCAGGTCGTACGGGGTGCTCTTCATCGCCGGGTCGTCCAGGCCGACCGGAGTCGTGAAGCGACTGTCCTTCATGTGAAGGTCACTGGCCTTCTGGTTCATCAGGTGGATGAAACGGTCACGGCTGACGATGCCCGCGGCCAGCGCCTCCGCGGCGTCGTTTCCCGAGCGCAGGAACATCCCGTACATGAGCTCCCTGACCGTCAGCTCCTCGCCCGCCGACAGACCCATCACGGTCGAGGCGGGCTCGACCCGCTTCGCCGCGTCCATGTCGGACTGGGCGGTGACCTTCACTTTCCGGTTCAGCGGAGCCAGGTCGGCTGCGACCATCGCCGTGACCAGTTTCGCCAGGCTGGCGGGCGCCCGTGGCGTGCGAGGCTGTCGCTGCCAGAGGATCTGGCGGCTGCCAAGGTCGACCAGGATGTCGGCCTGGCCGTGGATGTCGAGCCCAGGGTCGGGGTGCGCACCCAGCCAGACCGTCGCGAACTGCCCTGCGGGAACCGCACCCAAACCGTGGGCCGGGCCACCGCCAGCGGCCTTGGCCGGCTTGGGGCCTTGGTTGGCGGTGCCGGGAATGACGAAACTGGACACGAGAGACGTCACTGTCGCGACCCCAAGGGCCAGCAGGGCGGTCAGCACCACCATGCGAACGGGGCTGCGGCTCGACCCCCGGTGCCGGGAGCCGAATGGCTTGCGCGTCTTCAATTCCTCTCGCGTCAACAGCTTAGCCGATGAGGCACCGGCGTACCGGCCGAAGGTGACACAGCACCATCCGGCTCGAGAGCACTTCTCAGGGCTGGCGACGGGCCAGCCACGCGAGGCATGCCGCGACGGCGACCGCAGCCGCCACGCCCACGCCCGTGAGGAAGGCACCCCCGGCCATTTGAACGGCGGCCAGCAGCAACACCAGGGCGCCGAGCACGGCACCCGCCACCGCAAGCGAGACCACCGCCACCGCGCGGCCCGACCAGAGCCGGCCACCCCTGCGGGCCTCCAGGCCCAGCCAGCCGAGCTCGGCGCACAGGAAGAAGGCCGCCGCGTAAGCCGGGGCTGTGAGGTCCAGGCCTGCGCTCCGCAGTTGCAAGGCGGCCAGGTACTCGATTGCCAGCAGCCCCAACGCCCAGGCCAGCACACTTGGCAGGGGCAAGGCCTGCCCTGCGACGAACAGCGCGACCGCCAGCCCGCCGAGGCAGACCACCAGCGGCGCTGCCTGCTGGGTGATCGCCGGGTAAGCTGCGAGGCCGGCCGCAAGCAACGCTCCGGGCACGAGCCACCCCCTGCTCAGCCTCTGCATCACGGCCGTACCAGCCTGGAGGCGCGGCGGAAGGTGCTCACCGGCGCGAGGGAGGCGTCCAGCGGCTCGCCTGGCCGCCATGTCGTCACGGCGACGCCCATCTCGAGGAAGCGGCCCCGCAGCGCCTCGCGCTGCATGTCCCACAGGCGGTGGGCCAGCTTCTCGGTCTCCCGGCGGCCCGGCAGAACGAAGGCCAGCGGCGTGAGCTCGACGACTGCCAGGTCGTAGCCCCGGCCCCGCAGGTCGAAGAGGGCGCCGACCGTCCGATCGTCGAGGAGCGGGGATAGCGCCACAACGAGCGATTTGGGCGGCAGCGTGCGGCTCGGGATCACCTCCAGCCCCTTCCACGCGTAGCTGAGCACGACCTCGGTATCGATCAGGGCGTCGACAAGACGGTAGAGCTGCCGCTCCCCCATTGCCGGCCTCAGCCAGCGGAGTGTGCCGCCGAACCCGACCAGTCCGACTCGGTCCCGTCGATGCATGTACAGGTCCACAAGAGCCGCCGCAGCCCGAACTGCCAGCTCCAGGCTGCTGTCGCCTTCCGGGGATCGCCGCAAATCTGTGAACGTGTCCAGGAAGACCACAACGTCGGCGTTCTGCTCCGGACGCATCTCGTTCACGTACAGGCCGCTACGCCTGGCGCTGGAGCGCCAGTTGATCCTTCGCACACGGTCGCCGGGTACGAAGGGGCGGATGTCGGCGAACTCGACCCCGTCACCCTTGCGCCGGGACACCTCGTTGCCCGCGAAGGCCTGCGTCTCCATCGGACGGACCAGCCGCCGCAGGGCCTCTGGCCGCGGGTAGACCCGCAGCGGGAGTTCATGACGGGCTTCCTCGCGGTAGGTGAAGAAGCCGAGCGGGTCCCGCACGCCGATGCGTACGTGACCGACCAGGCGGCCCCCCCAGCGGGAGCACAGCAGCCGCCGCCGGTAGAGGCGGACGTCTCCGGAGGCGAGCGTCGATACCTGCTCCGGCGGGCCGGCCAGTTCCAGCAAACCGGTTGGGAGCCGCACCTCCAGCTCGAGACGCGCTGCCGGCGCGAGGGCCCGAACCTCGACCTCGAGCTCGACCTCCTCTCCCTCCAGAGCGCGCGCGCGGTCCAGCCGGACGGCGACCTGGAGCTGCGGCGGCCGGGCCAGCACCAATCCGAGGGCGGCGGCCAGGAGCAGCGGCACGGCCAGGATAACGGGTTCCGGTCTGCTCAGCAGAAGTCCGGCCAGCAGCCCGGCGCCTCCCAGCCCGAGGTATGCGGAGAGGCGTCCAGACGTGGTCGTCGCCCATCCTTGGGAGGAAGGGAGCGCGTTCAATCCGCCCGCGGCGTCGGCACCGAGTCCAGGCAGGCCTGCACCACGTCCTCGCCTCGAACCCGCTGCACCCACAGCTCCGGTCTGAGCGTGAGGCGGTGCGCCAGGGCAGGGATCGCGACCGCCTTCACGTCTTCGGGCACGACAAAGTCACGGCGCTGCAGCGCCGCACGGCTGCGGGCCAGCTTCAAAAGGGCCAGGGATCCGCGCGGGCTGGCGCCCACCTGCACGCGGGTGCTCTCGCGGGTGGCGGTGACCACGTCCACCATGTACCGACCGACCGACGGGTCGACGTGCACGCGCTCTATCGCCTGTCGCATCGCCAGCAAGTCGTCTGCATTGGCGCGGGGCTCGAGACTCAAGTCGTCACCCCGCTGGGCCATCCGCCGCTCGAGCACCTCCCACTCCTGCTCCCTGGTCGGGTACCCGACGCCCAGGCGCAGCAGGAAGCGATCCAGCTGCGCCTCCGGGAGTGGGTAGGTGCCTTCAAACTCGATCGGGTTCTGAGTGGCGAGCACCGTGAATGGGGGTTGCAGCTCATGGGGGATACCGTCAACGGTGACCTGGCGCTCCTGCATGGCTTCCAGCAATGCGGCCTGCGTCTTGGCCGGCGCCCGGTTGATCTCGTCGGCCAGCAGTAGGTTGGCGAAGATCGGTCCCGGCCGGAACTCGAATTCGGAGGTCTTGGGGCTGAAGATGGCCGAGCCCGTGACGTCCGACGGCATCAGATCCGGCGTGAACTGGATGCGCTTGAAGTCAAGGCGCAGCACCTGAGCGAACGAGCGGGCGATCAGGGTCTTGGCCAGGCCGGGAAAGTCCTCGATCAGGACGTGGCCGTCACTGAGGATGCCAAGCATCACGAGCTCCAGCGCTTGGCGCTTGCCGACCACCGCGCGCTCGACCTCGTCCAGGATGCTCCCGGCCAGCGCACCCACTTCCGCCAGCGTGCAGGGCTCAGACCTCACCGATCTGCTCCACCGCTCGGCGGATGCTGGGGAGGTCGAGCCCGCGGGCGCTGCGATCCTGCGGTTCCGGCCGGTTTGGCCTCACCAGCTCCCAGGCGTCCGGCCCCAACAGCGCCTGCGCGCGCTCAGGCTCGCTGTCCAGAATCACGCCCCGACCCGCCAGGCGGTGTGCGGCGATGCCTCGGAGGTGAGGACGAAGGCGATAGTGGACGTCGAACGCAGTGCCGAGGGAGAAGTCGACGGCGTGCTCGAGCTCCTCGAGGGGGCGGATACGGTCAGGGCGCCGCCGCCGCCACCACCCCCAGCGCACTCGCACGTTCGGCCCGTCCCCCACCGTCCGGCCCGCCAGCGCCCACTCGGTCAGACCAGAGATCGTGATCGCTCCCATGGCCACGAGCCACAGCCGCAACGCCAGCCCCTGGTAAGGGATGCGCAGGATGAGCACGACTGCGAGGGCCGCGGTCGCCGCCAGCGCCTGTTGGACCGCGCGCCGAATCGCGCGCCGACTCGCGCGCCCAGCCCGGTCAGGCCGCAACCCGAAGCCCGTCCCGTACGTGCAGCAGTCCGCCCAGCGCCTCCTCGCGCATGGCCGGCGTCACTTCGTTCAGGCTGAAGCGGGCCCACTCGTAGAGGGCGGCCAACCGCCGGATCGAGATGCGCTCGATTCCGAGCTCGGCCTCAGCGCGCGCCGCGAACTCGAAGGGAGCCTCCGCGGCGCGGCGCGGCAACATGTGGCCGGCCAGCACTCGCTCCAGCCGCGCCCAGGCGGCGATCACCGCGCGGCGAGGGTCGGCCTCGGCCAGGACGTCCTCGATGGCATCGTCGAGCAGCGCCTCCAGGCTGCGCAGCGGGGAACGGTTCCGCCCCGGGCCGGACTTCCTCAGTGCCCGCCAGGCGACGAACGCCGCTGCCAGGATCAGTCCTGACACGATGGCGAGGGCGATCCAGTCCGGGCCCGGCGCGCCTCTCGGGATCGCGGGCACGGCGGTTGGCAGGCGGCCGGCGGGCGCGCCGGTCGCTCGCTGCGTCAGGTTGGGAAGCCTGCCGAAGCTGCGGGCTCGCAGCCAGATCGCGATCACGACCGCGGCGCCCATCACGAAGGTGGTCACCAGATGGCGGCGCCGGCGCGGCAGCGGCGGCGGTTCTTCACCCTGCCGCGGCCACATCACCCAGATAAAGAGGACGAGTCCGAGGCCGGCCGCGATGACGAGCAGGTACGTGAGCACATCGAAAACGACAGTGATCGGATCGTCGCCGAGCAGCCTGGCGCTGTCCGCGTTTTCAGGTCGGCTGGCCAATCCCACGATCGGCAGCAGCAAGGCGACCGCCGCCACCGCCAGAGCGGGCCCCAACCGCCGTGCCCGACTCGACTCCACGCTGGGAGTTTAGATCGCGGTCTGCGTTACCGCGAACGGCGAGGTCGGAGAGGACGGCCGGGAGACGACGAGGCATCGGTGTTCCGAGCGCTGGCCGACCCTACACGACGCCAGATCCTCCAGGACCTTCGAGACGGGGAGCTGTCCGCCGGACCAGTCGCCCCGGGCAGGTCACATCGCTCGGAGCCCATCGTGAGGCAGCTGCCGCTTCGGGCGTCGATGGAGCGCCGGATCTTGGTCAATTACCGAGTCGACCCAGATCTACTGGCCTCTGCCCTGCCGCCGCCGTTCCGGCCCGTCTTGGTTGACGTTCACGGAGTGGCCGGCATTCGCCTGATTCGGCTTGGCGGCATCCGCCCGGCCAGGTTTCCCGCACTTGTTGGCTTGACCTCGGAGAGACTGCAGCACCGCGCCCGATTCCACGTCGCGGAGCAAGACGGCCGCTACGAGAGCCGCGACGGAGCTGGCCAGGTCCTTGTCGTTGCTCAGCTCGTAGACCACGTAATGCCCGGATCGGTCTTCGCCAGCCTCCAAGCCGCGTCACGGTTCTTCCGCGCGCTCCGGTCGGCTACGCCGCTACGCGCGGGATAGGGTGTCTTTGACGGCGTCGAGCTTGGCACCGTAGGCTGGAACCTCAAGCCACCGCACATCGAGGAGGCGGGTTCGAGCTTCTTCGATGACCCAATACGCTTCCCTCCGGGCACGGCCACTCTGGACAGCGCCTTCCTCATGGGCGGCCTCATCACTACCTGGCATCCCCAAGCGCAGCTATTGGCCCGCAGCTGCGAACTCATCAGCTGAGTGTCTGGCGTATCCTGCTGACGCTCGTGACGAACGGTCGGACCTTGGCCCTGACCCGTGGACCCGACTGAACGCGTGCACCTCGGCCGGACCGGGCTTCAGGTCACCCGACTTGGCCTCGGCACTGCTCCACTCGGGGGTCTGTACAGAGAAGTCGCAGAGCAACAGGCCCTGGCTGCAGTGGAGGCCGCCTGGGCCGCCGGGCTGCGCTTTTTCGACACGGCGCCCCTTTATGGCAACGGATTGGCCGAGCAGCGGCTCGGTCGCGCCCTGGGTCCTCGACCCCGCGCCGAGTACGTGCTGGCCACCAAGGTTGGCCGGCTGCTGCGCGCCGACGCCTCGCCCGAGGCAGGGCAGGCCTTCAAGGGGACGCCGCCCGTCAACCCCGTCTTCGACTTCAGCGCGGCTGCGGCCGATCAATCGCTCGCTGAGAGCCTCGAACGGCTCGGCTTGGAACGAGTCGACATCCTGCACATACACGACCCCGACGAGCACTATGACCAGGCACTCGGAGGCGCCTACCGGGCGCTCGTCGAGCTGCGGCACAGCGGCCAGATCGGCGCGATCGGCGCCGGCATGAACCAGGCCGCAATGCTGGCACGGTTCGCCCGCGAGGCGGACTTCGACTGCTTCCTGCTTGCCGGGCGCTACACGCTGCTCGACCAGTCCGGGTTGACGGACCTGCTGCCACTGTGCGCCGACCGAGGGATCGCCGTCATCTGCGGTGGTGTGTTCAACAGTGGCATCCTGGCCAACCCCAATGCGGACCCGCGCTACAACTACGCGCCGGCGTCCTCCGAAGTTGTCGAGCGGGCCCTGCGCCTGCAGGCGGTATGCGAGCGCCACGGCGTGCCGCTGCCCGCCGCCGCGATCCAGTTCCCGCTCGGCCACCCGGCGGTCGCGTCGGTCCTGGTCGGCGCCCGCTCGGCGGCTGAGCTCGACGAGGACCTGCGCATGTTTCGCTGGCCGATCCCTTCGGCGCTCTGGGCCGAGGTCCGCCGGGATGGCCTGGTCGCGGCGGAGGCGCCCGCACCAGAGTCGGCGACGCACTGAGCCAGGAGGGAGTACGGTGACGCATACCTACGGCTTGACACTGCAACTCGTGGATGACGCCGCTTTGATCGAGCGGTACAAGGAGCACCACCGCCGAGTCTGGCCTGAGGTCACCGCCCGCTTGCGAGAGGTCGGCATCACCGAGATGCGGATCTACCTGCTGGGCAGGCGGCTCTTCATGTACGTGGAAGCCGGCGATCGCTTCGACCCGGCAAGAGACTTCGCGCGGATCAACGAGGACCCGCGCTCCAGGGAATGGGACGTGCTGATGCGTACCATGCAGGAGCGCGTGCCGGAAGCCGCGGAGGGCGAGTGGTGGGCCACGATGGAGCCGGTGTTTGATCTGAGCCTAGAGCCGGCTTCAGGCGGCCGCGTGGTAGAGGACTAGCGAACGACGTCACTCCGCGGCGGAGGGCGTGACATCCTTCACTCATGAGCGCCACAGCGCAGACCGTCCAGGGGTTGACTCTGCCTTCGGCCCCGCTGAGCCGACTCAGCCTGAACCAGGCGACGATCCCGTCCTGGACGCTGCCCCAAGCCACGGAGGCCTGCGCTCGCGCGGGCCTTGGCTGGATCGCACCCTGGCGAGACCGCGTTGCAGAAGCGGGTCTTGGCGCCTCGGTCCGAGCCATCAGAGACGCCGAGCTGGGGGTGTCCAGCCTGTGCCGCGGAGGCTGGTTCGGTGCCGCCGACAAGCCATCACGCCTGGAGCGGATGGATGACAACCGGCGCGCCGTCGAGGAGGCTGCGGAGCTGGGTGCCGCATGCCTCATCCTGGTCTGCGGTCCGGCCCCTGACCGCTCCCTCGACGCCGCCAGAGGTTATGTCGCGGAGGCCGTGGCGGCGCTCGCCGAGCACGCCGCGTCGCACGGCGTCGTGCTGGCGGTGGAGCCTTTGCATCCGATGTACTGCGCGGACCGCTCGGTGATCGTGACGCTTGACCAGGGTCTGGCCGTCGCGCGATCGGCGGGACCGCCCGAGCGGGTGGGCTTAGTGGTGGACGCTTACCACGTCTGGTGGGACCCCGACCTGTACCAGAATCTGGCCCGGTGCGCCGGCCGCATTCTGGGCTTTCATGTCTCGGACTGGCTGGTGCCGACACCGGACATTCTCAATGGGCGCGGACTGATGGGAGACGGCATCATCGAGCTGCGCCGCCTGCGCCGGGCGGTGGATGCCACGGGATACGGCGGCCCGATCGAGGTGGAGATCTTCAACCAGGCGCTGTGGGCGCTGCCGGCTGAAGAGGCGCTTAACCTCGTCGCCGCTCGCTACCTGACACACGTTGCAGATGAGGAGGTGTCTTCGTGAGCTTGAAGCTGGCGTTCAGTACCCTGGCCTGCCCGGACTGGTCACTCGAACGCGCTCTGGAGGAAGCTCGGCGGTGGGGCTACGAGGGCCTGGAGCTGCGCCTCGTCGACGGTCAGCTGATCGACCCCGACCTCTCGTCTTCCGACCGCGAGTCGATCGGGCGGCTGCTGCGTGAGTCGGGCCTCGGCCTGGTTGCGGCAGACAGCTCGATCCGACTCCTCCACGACCAGCTCGACGTCGAGGTCGTTCGCGACCTGATGTCATTCCTCGAGCTGGCCGCCGGGTGGTCGGCTCCCTTGGTTCGGGTTTTTGGGGGCGACACACCAGAGGGGATCTCGAACGAGGACGCCGTGGCCAAGGCGGTCCGCATCCTGGAACAGACCGCGCTCGTGGCCGAGAGGCTCGGCGTCAAGGTCGCATTGGAGACACACGATTCCTTTTCAGCCGCATCCGCAGTCGCCAGGGTGCTGGACCGCGTGCCCAGTCCCCATATCGGCGTCGTCTGGGACATACTGCACACCCATCGCATGGGCGAGACCCCCGAGCAGGTCTGGGAGCTCGTAGGACCTCGGATCATGAACGTCCACGTGAAGGACGCACGGCGAATGCCTGAGGACGGGGGCTGGCAGCTGGTCCTGCTGGGCGACGGCGAGGTCCCCGCGCGCGAGGCCATCAACGTGCTGCGGCGCGGCGGCTATCAGGGCTGGCTGGTCGCGGAGTGGGAGAAGCGATGGCACCCCGAGATCGAGGACCCGGACATCGCGCTGCCGCACGAGATCGCGATGCTGCGCGACTGGCTGGCCGAGGTCTAGCCCCATGTCATGGCGGGCATGAAAGCAGCCGTCCTGTACGAGCCTGGCCAACCCCTCCGCGCGGAGGACTTTCAGCAGCATCGGCAGGCCTGCCCTCTGCCCGGTTGGGACCGTCATGCGCGGCAGCGGGCTCCTGGCCGACAGCACCCGCCGGCTGCGCCGAGACGACCTGGAGATCCGGCACTTCGCTGGCGTGTCGTGCTTCGCCGAGCACACGGTCTGCGCCGAGCAGGCGGTGCTGAAGATCCCGGGGGACGTACCGATGCCCATCGGGGCCGTTGTCGGCTGCGCAGTGATGACCGGCGTCGGCGCCGTCGTCAATACGGCTAGGGTGGAGCCCGGCTCGACCGCGCTCGTGATCGGCGCTGGCGGAGTTGGGTTGTGCGCGATCACGGGCGCCGCGCTGGCCGGGGCGGTGTCGACTACGCCTTCGAGGCTGACCCACACCGTGGAGCAGGCGGTCCGGGCCGTCCGGGTTGGTGGGACTGCCGTGGCGGTGGGCATCGTTCCCACCGGGACCGCGGCACAGGTCAACGTCCAGCAGCTCGTAATGCAGGAGAAGACGCTCAAGGGCTCGATCTAAGGATCGACCCGGCCGCAGGCGGACTTCCCACGGCTGTTCGAGCTTTACCGGTGAGGGCGGCTGCCGCTGGAGCGACTGCTGACGAGAGAGAGGCCGCTGGACCGGATCAACGAGGCGTACGACGCGCTCCTGGCTGGGACCGTGGCACGGTCTGTCGTCGTGCCGTAGGCGCGCTCAGCCGCACAGTTTTCGGACGCTTCCGTCAGGGCATTCCCAGGACCGTCGGCAGGTCCGTGAGCCGGGAGATCACAGCGTTGGCCTCGGGTCCGTCGCTGCCGTCCTTGTAGCAGCCCGTGAATCGCACCGACCGCATGCCGACGGCCCGAGCGCCGGCGACGTCCGTGGCCCGCAGGTCGCCGACGTGGACTGCCTGGCTGGGCTCCACGGCCAGGGCCTCGAGCGCGGCCCGAAAGATTCGAGGGTTGGGCTTGGGGACGCCGACCTCGTCCGAGAAGGTAAGGGCAGCAGGCTCGAAGCGGTGCAGCAGGCCCGCCCGGCTCAAAAAGCCCCGCAGCACGCGGCCCGGCGAGAAGCCGGTGTCGCTGATGATGCCCAGCTTGACGCCGGCCCGGCGGAGCCGCTCGACGACCTCCAGGGAACCTGCCACAGGGCGCTCGTCCACGCCGACGCCACTGATTTCGATGAGCTCGGCCAGCTCGTCCGTGCATGTGTGCCGCCCATCCGCGGGGAAGCGGTCGAGCAGCGCCTGGGCCAGGTCGCGGGTGCCCCAGCAGCGCGCGGCCCGCCACTCTGCGCTATGCCGCGCGAAACCGTCGACGAGCGCCGAGTGCACCGCCTCCTCCGACGCTCGCAGCCATGGGGCCAGCCGGCGCGCGCGGGCACGCTGAACGCCGTCATTGGGCCAGAAGAGGGTGTTCCAGAAGTCAAACGTCACGGCGAGAGGGGGCGTCATCGGTGGATGGTGCTCGGGTTCGGGAGCGTGCCTGCGCGCCAGTACACACCCGCCTTCCGCTGCATGAACTCCTCGTCCACAAGGAGGCGGCGCAGCAGCGCGAAATCTTCATGGTAGCGGCGCAGGATGTCGTTGACCTGAGCCTCTGGGTACCGCTCGGCCGGGCGAAAGTGCTCCGCCAGCCAGAGCAGGACGACCCTACGTTTCTTCGAGCGCGCCGGTATCTGCTTGAGGCGGCCGGCCTCCATGAAGTTGGCCAGTACGCGTTCCTCCCACCGCGGGTTGGTCCGCACGTCCAGAGGGTACCCAAGCCCGAATCCGGGCTGAGGCCAGGACGAACGCCGACGTTACGAGGCGCGGACTGCGCGCACCACCAGCCGGTGGTCGTAGCCGCCACGCAGATAGGTACTCGAGCCCGTGATGAGCGTCACCTCGTCGCTCCGGTCGGTGGCAAGCACCTGCTGCATCGGCATGTCGCTCACGCGGTATTCCCAGGTCTGGCTGACGCGGTAGCTGATCTGCGTCCGCTTGTCACTGACCACATCGATCTGGTCCCCCGCCACAAGCTGGTCCAGGTGCCAGAAGATGGCAGGGTTGCCAACCTGGCCGAAGTCACGGTGACCGGAGAAGACGGCGTTGCCGCCAGACCCGGGCTTTGCGGTGAACCGATACCACGCGGCGTCGGTCGGATTGTCGGGCGCCTCCATCACGCTGTGCGCGTCAAGGCCCTTGACTTCGACGGGAGCCTGAACCTTCAACTTCTCGATCACGAGCAGCGCCGGCTGGAAGGCGGCGGTCGCGGTCGGAAGCGGCTTCCACCATTGCTCGGGCGTGGGTGCGGCCGACGGCTCAGGAGCGGCCGAGGCGGTGGCCGTGAGCCTGTGGGTGCCTGGGTTGGGCCTCGGAGCGGCGAGCTTGCTCGCCACCACTCCGGAGGCGATGCCCACGGTCAACACACCGGCCGCGACGATCGCCAGGAGGGCGCGATGCTTGCTCCAGGCGGACGACATCACTGCGGGAAAGGATAATGCCCGCTGCATCGCCCTCACTGACGCGGTTACGCCTGGCTGCGGCGTAACCCTCGTCGGTAGTTCGGGGTCGACTCAGTGCACCCGGCACGCATATGGGGGAAACGATGACACAACGAATCTTCACAGCACTGGCGACCACGGTGGTCGCAGCAGCCATTGCCTGCGGAGGTGGCTCGAGCTCCACCGCCTCGACGCCGACGCCAACGCCCACTCCCAAGACCGTGTCGCTCACCGAGAGCGAGTTCAAGATCGATCCGGGCACGCTGAGCCTCAAGCCCGGCACTTACATCTTCCAGCTTCAGAACGGGGGTAACTTTTCGCACGACCTGCACATCGCCACCTCGGATGGCAGCGAGATCGCTCACTCCGACCTGATGGCGAAGGCAGCGTCGACCACCTTCCAGGTCGACCTCAAGAAGGGAACCTACACGATGTGGTGCGCAGTGGACGGCCACCGCCAGAGAGGCATGCAGGGAACGATCACTGTGGCGTGACGGCCTTGCGCTGGTGACGCAGCGCGGCGTCTTCAAGAGAGGGTACGCTACCGCCTCGCGGCAATCCCTGCCAACATTGGCATCGACTATGAACGATGCCGCAAAACTACTGACCGAGTTCGTCGGGACCTTCATCTTTCTGTTCGTGATCGCGCTTTCCGGTCTCGCGGGCCCGTTGGCGCCGCTCGCCATCGGGAGCGCCCTCATGGTCATGGTTTACATGGGCGGACACGTCTCCGGCGGCCACTACAACCCCGCAGTATCTTTCGGCGTCTTCCTCAGACGAAAGATCGACGGCAGGACGATGGTCACCTACTGGTTGGTCCAGCTCCTCGCCGGTGTGCTGGCTTTCGTGGTCGGTTACCTGGTCAGCGGCCGGGCGCCGGGCATTCAGCCGGGCCAGGGCGTGCTTGTCCCCAGCGCACTGACGATCGAGATCCTGTTCACTGCCGGCCTGGTACTGGTGGTGCTCAACGTTGGAGCAACCCCGGCGACCGAAGGCAACTCGTTCTACGGGCTCGCGATCGGATTTGTGATCGTGGCTGCCGCCTTTGTCGGCGGCCCCATTTCAGGTGGCGCTTTCAACCCGGCGGTTGGCTTCGGAGCCACGCTGGGCGCAGCCCTCTTTCACAGCGGTTCGTGGGCGAACCTGTGGCTGTACATCGTCGGCCCGCTGGCGGGAGCGGTGATCGGGGCTGCCGTCCATTACGTGCAGTCGGCAGGGCTGCAGGAGACGGGCAGCCGGCGACCAGCGCCGGCAGTGAGCGGCGAGGAGGTCACAACCCGAAGCTGACCGCGGCGTCGCCAGCCTGCGGGCCCGCGGCCGCCCTTTCGGCCGGACGCCGTCCTCCGAATCATTTCGGTGGGCTGGCGGCATCCTTCTGATTGATGGCAGTGTCCAGCGGTTCCGCGGCCGGCGATGTAGCCACGGACGAGGCAGGCTTCGAGCGCCTCGTCGAGCCGCTCATGCACCGCGCCTACCAGATCGCGTTCCAGGTCCTGGGCGACCGCGAAGCGGCGCAGGATGCGGTGCAGGAGGCCGCCGTCACGGCGTGGCGGAAGCTGGGGCAGCTGCGCGCGGCGGATCCGACCGGCTGGTTTCTCAGGATCGCACTCAACAAGGCCAGGGCGACTCGACGGCGGCGCTGGTACTCGGTGATCAGGTCAGCCAGCCTCCCGGACGCCGGATCGAGCGATCCGACCGAGAGCGTTGCCGACCGGCTCGACCTGGTTGCAGGCCTGCGCCTGCTGTCGGCGAAAGACCGCATCACGCTGATCCTCCTCCATGCAATGGACATGTCGCACGCCCAGGCTGCCACCGTCCTCGGCCTCACCGAGCGCGGGGTTCGCTCCAGGGAACTGCGGGCGCTGGGCCGAGTCAGGCCGTACCTCGAGGGTTTCCACGATGAATGACCGAGCGAAGGATCGGCTCCGAGCAGCGCTGAACGCGCTGACGCCTCCGGCCCACTCTCTGGCAGTGCCCGAGCTTCCCGACCGGCCGTCTCCGGATCGCTGGCGGGAGGCGGTGGCCGTAGCGACTGCCTGCCTGCTGGCACTGACGGTGGCAGGATCCATGATCTGGTTTCGATCGCACGCGTCCACCCGCACGCCGGCATCACCGTCGGCACCGGTGCCGTCGGCCGTTGCGCCACCTGCGCCTCCACCCACTCCGGCCGCCGTGGTGCCGCCCCCACCCCCGTCCTCCGCGCCGGCAGCCACGCCCCGGTGCCACACCGGCGACGTCACCGCGACTCTGCGAGCGCTGAACTCCGCCGCCGGCCAGCGCTACGCGGCCCTGGTCCTGACGAACGCCTCCGGACACCCGTGCCAGGTCTACGGCTACGTCGGCATGCTCTTGCTCGACGGTAACCGACAGTCGCTGCCCACCGACGTGGTCCGAAACGCCTCTCCAGCGCCGCAGGTGCTGACGCTGATGCCAGGGCAGGCGGTCTTCAGCCAGCTGCACTGGACGGTGGTCCCTGGGACCGGTGAGACGCAGACGGCCCAGTGCGAGCGGCAGCCGGCTTCCGTCGAGATCACGCCCCCAGACGAGACGACGCAGCTGGTGGTCGCGTGGAACATGGACGCCGTCTGCCTGCACGGACGGATCGACGTGACGGCCGTGGTGCCGGGCAGTGGTCCCCCGTTCTGAGCGCCGGCCGCCGAGGCATCGCCAGTCGCACCAGATCGCCCTGTTAAGGATGTTGTCAACATCCTCTGTTGGCACCACGCTGACGAGCGTGCCACGCCGCCAATGCGTTCCCGAGGCACTCAAGCGCGGCCCCATGCCAGACCGAGGCGTCTTCTCGCACCGCACTGCTGCGCGAATCCTCGGCGTGGATGTCGCGCTGCGACCATCCGCGACGGGCCGACACGAGGTGACGGTTCCGCAAGAGGTTCGCTTCAGCCGCAGCGGCGACCCGCACGTTCGCCACGGGCCCCTGGATCCCAGCGACGTCACCCTGATCGACGGACTACCGGTCACCGCGGGGCTGCGAACCAGCTTCGACCTTGCACGGCAACTGCCGCTGATCGAGGCAGTGGCCGCGACCGACGCCCTCTTGCACCCTGGACTCGTGCGTCAAGACCGCCTCCACGCGGTCGACGAGGCAAGCAGATCGGCCGCGTGGACATCTGGTACGAGCAGGCGAAACTCGCCGTCGAGTACGACGGAGAGTGGCATCGTCACAATCTGGCCGACGACAATCGCAGGCAGAACCTCCTGTTCTCACAGGGCGTCCGGCTTCTCCGATTCACGGCTCGGATGTCTTCCAACGTGCCGACGTCGTTGTGGCACAGGTGCGCGCCCACTTGTAGCAATCAATCTGCAATTGGCGCGCAACTTGCTGAACCCGGGCGCGCGGACCTGCAATTAGCGCGCAACTTGCAGAACCTGGGGCCGCGTGCTAGGACAGGCGTTCCACGATCATGGCCATGCCCTGGCCGCCGCCGACGCACATGGTCTCCAGGCCATAGGTCTTGTCCAGGGTCTGCAGGTCGTTGAGGAGCGTGCAGAGGATTCGCGCGCCCGTCATGCCGAACGGGTGGCCCAGCGCGATGGCGCCGCCGTGCGGATTCAGCTTGTCGCTGTAAGGGTCGATCCCGAGTGCCCGAGCGCTCGGGATGACCTGGGCCGCAAACGCCTCGTTGATCTCGACCACGTCGATGTCGTCGATCGCCATCCCAGCGCGCTTCAGCGCCTGCCTGCTGGCCTCGATCGGGCCCAAGCCCATGATCTCCGGCTCGAGCGCCGTCACACCGGTGGACACAACCCGGGCCAGAGGCTGGACGCCCAACTCCTTTGCCTTCGTGTCGGACATGACGACGACCGCCGCAGCGCCGTCATTGAGGGGGCAGGAATTGCCCGCTGTTACGCGCCCATTCTCACGGAACGCGGGCTGTAGCGTGGCGAGCACCTCCATCGTCGTGCCCGGTCGCGGCCCGTCGTCCTTGGTGAACGGCTCGCCGTTCGCCAGCGGTACGGGGATGATCTCGCGATCGAAGAAGCCGTCGTCGCGCGCCTTGACGGCAGCGTTCTGCGACTTAACCGCAAAGCGGTCCATCTCGTCGCGGGTGATGCCCTCGCGGTCAGCGACGTTCTCGGCCGTCTCGCCCATCCTGATGTAGACGTCGGGATATTCCTCAGGGTTGCCTGCCTTCAGCCGCTCGTTCTGTGCGCTCGGGATGTCGGAGCTGCCGTTGCCATACCGGGAGACGCACTCGACACCGACGGACAGGAAGACGTCGCCCTCGCCCGCCTTGATGGCGTGGTACGCCATGCGGGTCGTCTGCAGCGAGGAGGAGCAGTAGCGGGTGATGGTGCAGCCTGGGGTGTCGAGCCTCGCCAGGATGCTGATCACCCGCCCCAGGTTGAACCCCTGCTCCCCGCCGGGCAGGCCGCAGCCACAGATCAGATCGTCGATCATCTGCGGCTCGAGCTGAGGGACCTTCCCCAGCACCTTGGTGACGACGTGGGCGGCGAGGTCGTCGGGTCGGGTGTCTACCAGGTGGCCCTTGAAGGCGCGCCCTATTGGCGACCGCCCGGTCGCGACGATGACTGCTTCTGGCATCTGAATCTTCCTCCTCAACCTTCGCCGCGCGGCCCCAGGGGTCCGTCACGCTGAGTGTACGGGCGTATGCTGCTTGCGCAACCGTGAGGCAGGCATTGCTCGCAATCGGATTGCTGGTGGCCCTCACCGCCTGTGGCGCCTCGTCGTCGCAACCTGCGGGCTCGCGCGAGGGGGTACCCGAGGCTGCGCCGGCGCCGGCAGCAGCTACTCCCGCGACGGTGGGAACGGCGCCCCAGCCGGCGACCCGGCCATCCCCGCCGCCCGCACCCCTGGCGCGACCCTCAGGCAGCCTCGAAGATTACGGCGGGGGCCCGCCAGGCCGGTGTGTGGCCGTCCAGCCGGGCAAGATCATCTGCCCAGCAGGCCGACCCGGCGGCTGACCCCCGCCAAAACCCTCCCCCGAAGGGCAGGGCGAGAGAGAGGAGGCGCTAGGCCTCGAGAATCATTCCTCGTTGCTGGAAGGCAGCCTCAGGTTGTCTGTGAAGATGTCCTCATCTGGGGCGGGGACTGCGTCGACCTGGCCTGCCGGTGCGACGTTCCTCGTATCAGACCAGATCGGATGCGCTCGATCACCGACCAGGACGAGCCCGCTGTAGTCCCCGTTGAAGCCCGCCTGATTCCCAGTCGGTGGCGGGAAGATCGGAGAAATCCGCTTGTGGACGAATGGCGTCAATCCTCCCTGACCTGCTGACAGGAAGTAGGCAGACGGTTCCTGTTGGACGCCCGGGTCACCTGGTGCAAAGGCGCCCTTGTGGCTGTTCTCGTTGGGGACCCGCAGGGTGCGGTAGTAGCTGACAGCCACCTGGCTGTCGTCGTCGTTCCTAGCGACGGCGTCAGCGGCTGCGAAGTAGTGATCCCAGCCTGTATCCGGATTGACCGGCCTCGCTGCTTCCGTCCAGTGCACGCCGTCGCTCGAGCTGGACATGTGGATGTCGAACTCGCCCGTGCGATAGTCCTGCCAGACGGCGGAAAGGTGACCGTTGGCATTGTTCTGAGCGATGCGCGGGAAGTCGTTGGTCCGGATGAAGGCACCCGGTATGCACTCCTCAGGCCCGCGGCCAAAATTGCATTGTGACTCGCCGACGGTCACGTCGTCTCCGACCTTGACCGGGTTGCCGCAGTGCAGGCTCCCACCACCGGGATGGCAGGTCACGGCGAGCTGCTGGTTGTTCGGATTGGTTGGCGCGGTGTTGCCGTTGTTGAACACGAGCAGCAGACTGCCGTCGGGCCGAACGATCGGGTCAGAGCCCTGGTCGAAGTCGCAATCGTTGGCGTTGCGCGTCTTATCGAAGAAGTTACCCGCAAAACAAAGGGCTGACGACCGGCCGCTGATCTCCTCCGGCCTGGACCAGGTGACCGCGTGGTCGGTCGACATGGAACCGAAGATGGCCGACGAGCAGTAGCCGCCCGCATTACCCGGCTTGACGCAGCTGGCGTCGAATTTGAACACCGTCCACGTCACGTACACGTTGTCGCGGTTGGGGCTGCCCTCGAATGCGTCAGCGGCGATGAACTCCTTGTCGTGGGATGCCAGGGCACTGTTGTCCTCTGCCGCGACGAAGGGGCTCGTGCCCGCCTTGACGTTGCTTTGCGGAACGTTGTTGTAGAAGGAGCCCCCCGCCCCGGGCACGGAGGCTGAAACGAATATGGCGCTGGCGTTGGTGTTGACGTCGAACACGACGCAGCTGTAGAAGGCTCGGCCCTGCGAGTCGACCGCAAGGGCCGGATCGCTGGCCGCGTCGTAGGAATGCAACGTCCCAGGACCGCCCACGACCGTGTGGACGCCGGACGGATTGTTCAGGTGCTGGAAGAAGGGCGGTAGCCCGTCGCCCCAGTGCCTGCCGCTGTCGAACGAGAAGCCAAAGCCACAGTGGTTGAAGCCGATCCGGCTGTCGTTCTGTCCGGCGACCAGGTTGCTGGGATCGGCCGTGTTGACCTTGATCAGCTCTTCTGCTTGACGCCTGAACGTACAGTCCTGGTTCACCCGGACGTTGCCGTCGGTGTTGCGCGTGCTGCAGCCGACGGTCCGAATGGTGGTTCCGGCCTTGGTTCCGCCCGGGTCGGCGGCGTTGTCGGCGCGGATGTCACCAGGGTCCAGGTCGACACCCAGGTCCTTGACGGGCGTTGCCGCGTTCAGAGTCCCGCTCGAGATTCCTGGCATGACCTTCACGCCACTGGGGGTATTCATCTCTGCGGGCCGTATCTTGCCTTTTGCAGCCTTGGCGATCACGCCCTCCGCGGTGGCGCTGGTCGGCGCGGCGCCGATCAGCCCGACCAGGAGCGCTATGACAGCCAAAAGCAAATAGCGTCGCTGCACTCCTCCAACCCTCCTCTTGACACTGGTCGACTGCCAGGCGGCAGTCTCTGCATCCGCAGATGGTCAGGTAGTCGGGACCATCCGTCAATAGTGCAATTGGCCCAGCCTCGCCCCGACTCGGGCCGGAGGACACTAGACTCGGCGGGATCGTCAAATGGATCGGGAATACACGCATGTTTGGAGCCCAGCTCTCGGCCGCGAGATGGAGCTCCTGCACTTCGGCCATTCCGGCCAGCCGGTTGTGGTCTTCCCCACCTCGATGGGCCGCTTCTACCAGTGGGAGGACTTCGGGATGATCGGCTTCCTGGCGAGCCGCCTCGCAGCCGGCCGCCTGAGCTTGTGGTGCCTGGACAGCGTCGATGGCGAGTCGTGGTACGCCGAGGGGCGCCCACCCGAAGAACGCATCGAGCGCCACCTCGCCTACGAGCGCTACGTCCTCGACGAGGTGGTGCCCGACCTCCCGGAGCCGCCGCTGCTCGTCGGTACCTCCTTTGGGGCCTTCCACGCGGTCCTGCTCTGCCTCCGCCACCCTGACCGGTTCCGCGGTTGGATCGGCCTCTCCGGCGTCTACGACAACAGCCGCTTCCTGGACGGCTACCACTCGAGCGAGAGCTACTTCACAAACCCCCTCGCCTTCATCCCGGGATTGATGGACGAGCGCTACCTCATACCACTGCAAGCGATGGAGCGCAAGGTGGTGGCGACCGGGACAGACGATCCGAACGTCGAGGATTCGGTTACGCTCGCCGACGAGCTGAAGGCCAGGGGCGTCGAGGTCCGGCTAGACCTCTGGCCCGGGTGGCAGCACGACTGGCCGTACTGGTATCGCATGCTCGACCAGTACCTTTAGCGCCGCGGCCGGGCGGCCCCTCCCGCCGTCCGCAGGACGGTGTTATGGTCGTTCGCGGAGGCGAGCGAGGAGCTTGAAAGCACTTGACTCACGCCGTGTCGGACTCATGGTGGGCCGTGAGAACACGTTCCCGCTGCGCTTCCTGGACGCGGTAAACGAGCGCGGCCGCGAGTACGACGTGACCGCTGACATGGTGGTCCTCGGCGGCACCGCCGAGCTCGAGGAGCCGCCGTACGCCGTGATCGTCGACCGGATCTCGCACGAGGTGCCCTACTACCGCGCTCACCTCAAGAGCGCCGCGCTGATGGGCACCGTTGTCGTCAACGACCCCTTCTGGTGGGAGGCTGACGAGAAGTTCTTCGAGTGCACCCTCGCGCGCCGCCTCGGGGTGGCCGTCCCTCGCACGGTGGTCTTGCCCAACAAGCAGTACATCGGGGACATCGATCACGTGACCTCGCTTCGGAACCTGCGGTACCCGCTCGACTGGGAGGCGATCGCCCGGTACACGGGGCTGCCCGCGATCCTGAAGCCGAACACCGGAGGCGGCTGGAAGGACGTCTTCCTGGTGAACACGATGGACGAGCTGGTCCAGGCCTACGACCAGAGCGGACTGAAGACGATGATCCTGCAGGAGTTCATCGCCTGGGACGACTACGTCCGCTGCATATGCATCGGTCGCGAACACATCCTGCCCATGCGCTACGACCCGAAGGCTCCGTTCGAGCGCCGCTACATCGTCGACCGGCCGCCGGAAGGCGCTCTGCGCGAGCGCGCGATCGGCGACGCCAAGCGGCTTGTGCAGGCCCTCGGCTACGACATGAACACTGTCGAGTTCGCCGTGAGAGACGGCACCCTCTACGCAATCGATTTCCTCAACCCGGCACCCGACTTCGACGACTTCTCGATCAAGCAGGATGCCTTCGGCTGGGTGCTGGAGAAGATGTGCGACCTGGTCCTGTGGTACGCGCTTCGGCTCGCCCAGCCCCCCTGGCGCGGAGAGCATCGATGGTGGAAGTATGTCGAGCAGGCCACTGTCGCCACCTGATGCGGCAGATGAGCCGGTCGCGGTCTACAACGGTCTGCTCGAAGACGCCACTCTGGCCGAGGCCAGCGTCGAGCGGCTGCGGGCGGAGCAGGCGCGCAGGCGCCTGAGCTTCGGCGAGCGGCCGCTCTCGATCTCGCTGCGGCCCAACCTGCTCAGCCGCGATCGTTACGCCCGGGCGATGGGCGCCGCCGAAGCCTTGAACGGAGCGCTGGCCCGGCTCGAAAGCGCCCTCCTGGCTGAGCCGGCACTGCGCGCCGAGCTCGACCTCGAACCCGAGGAGGAGCGCCTGGCGCTGGCCGATCCCGGCTGCCGTGCGTCGTCGACCTCGTCGCGTCTGGACAGCTTCTTCGGCCGGCAAGTCCGTTACGTCGAGTACAACGCCGAGTCGCCGGCGGGGATTGCCTATGAAGACAACCTGGCGGAGGTGTTTCAGGGCCTGCCCGTGATGCAGGCGTTCCGCCGGCGGTTCCGCCTTCAAGACGTGCCCGTACGCGGGCGGCAGCTCGATGCGATGCTCAGCGCCTTTGGCCAGTGGGGGAAGGGCGAGCGCCCCGTGATCGCCATCGTGGACTGGGCAGGGCTGCCGACCGCGACCGAATTCGACCTCTTCCGGGAATTCTTCGAGTCGCAGGGAGTGCCGACGGTGATCTGCGACCCGCGCGAACTGGCAGTCGGCCGCGGCGGGTTGTACGCGGCGGGCAGGGCAGTCAATCTCGTGTACAGACGGGTGCTGACGAGCGAGCTGCTGGCCAGGGCAGACGAGGTCCGGCCGCTGCTCGACGCCTACACCGCAGGGGACGTCTGCGTGGTCAACACGTTCCGGGCCAAGCTCCTGCATAAGAAGATGAGCCTGGCGCTGCTGTCGGACGAGCGGTATGCGCACCTTTACACGACGGAGCAGCGCCGGGCTATCGACAGGTACGTGCCCTGGACTCGCAAGGCCGTCGACGGACCGAGCAGTCGGGATGGGCGACCTGTCGGCGACCTGCTCGCGAACTGTGCAGCCCGGCGCGAGGAGCTGGTGCTGAAGCCCAACGACGAGTATGGCGGTAGGGGTGTCGTCCTGGGCTGGACGGTGGATCAGACGTCGTGGGAGCAGGCCCTCGAGGTGGCGGCGACCGGGTCCTATGTCGTGCAGGAGGCCGTGGACGTGCCGCGCGAACCCTTCCCCGTCGCCCTCGACGGCGTCAAGGTGCTCGATCTGGCCGTCGACCTCGACCCCTACCTCTTCGAGGGCCGACCGTGGGGTTGCCTGACCAGGCTGAGCTCGTCCGCACTGCTCAACGTGACGGCAGGGGCCGGAAGCATCGTGCCTACGTTCGTCGTGGAGGGAGCCGGATGAACGACGCCTGGCTGACGGTCGGGATCGAGGAGGAGTATCAGATTGTCGATACCACCGGCGAGCTGCACCCCTACATCGACGCGCTGCTGATGGCGGCACAGGGCGAGAAGGTTGCAGACGCCGTCCGGGCAGAGATGATCCAATCGGTGGTCGAGGTCGGGACGGGCATCTGCCAGACAGTGGAAGACGCCCGGCGGGAGCTGGCCAACCTGCGCGCCACCCTGGCCCGCCTGCTTCGCCCGGAAAGCCTGCGCATCGCCTGCGCCGGGACGCACCCGTTCTCACGCTGGCAGGAGCAGCTCATCACCGAGAAGGATCGCTACAAGATGCTCGAGGACGAGATGCAGGACGTCGTCCGCTCGATCCTCATCTTCGGGCTGCACGTGCACGTCGGGATACCGGATCCGGAGCGGCGGATCGAGGTCATGAACGAGGCCCGCTACTTCCTGCCCCACCTGCTCGCGCTGTCTGCGTCGAGTCCGTTCTGGGCCGGCCGGGACACGGGTCTCAAGTCCTATCGCAGCGTCATCTGGTCGCGCTTTCCTCGGACGGGAATCCCGCCCGACTTCACCTCACACAGCGAGTACGAGAATTACGTCCAGCTGCTCGTCCGCACCCGGAGCGTCGAAGACGGCAAGAAGATCTGGTGGGACCTGCGCTCGCACCCCTACCACCCCACACTGGAGTTTCGGTGCTGCGACCAGACGACACGGCTGGAAGAGACGGTCTGCATCGCCGCCCTCATCCAGGCCATCTGCGCCAAGCTGTTGAAGCTGCGGGAGCGGAATCTTGGGTTCCGGAAGTACATGCCTGTCCTGGTGGCTGAGAACAAGTGGCGAGCGATGCGCTACGGCATCGACGGCCGGCTGATCGACTTTGGCAAGCAGGCAGAGGTCCCGATGCGCGACCTCGCCCTCGAGCTGCTGGAGTTCGTGGACGACGTCGTGGACGATCTCGGATCACGACAGGCGGTGGAACACCTGCACACGATCCTGAAGGAGGGTACGAGCGCCGACCGCCAGCTTCGCGCGCATCGCGAGGGGGGGAGCTTGACGGCGGTTGTCGACCACCTGTGCGACGAGACCATGGCCGGCATGTCGTCCGAGACAGCGACGCCGGCTTGACCGCGAAGGTCCAACGTCGATGAGCTCGTCCTCGGCCGACGGACGCGGATCAGCCTCGGGCTCTACTGCGGTGGCTCGAAACGGTGAAGCGCGGGCAGGAGCTCGGCGACCTGGGCGAAATGCGCATCCCGGGACCACAGGCTGGCGCGACCGTCTACGGCGGTCACGGCGATCGCTACGTCGGTGAGCGGTACGCGGAAACCGCGAATTAGCAGATCCCCTTCAAGTTCGCCTGCGCGGCGCCATCCATCATGTCGCAGGTCGATCCAGGGTAGGCCAGCCAGCAGCATCCAGAGCTCAGCTCGCCCATTCGGTGGCGTCCCGGCCAGGAGTTCAGCCACCACTTGACCGCAGACGACTACCTCGTGCCTGGTGAGAAGCGATGCCAAGCCGCCGCCCGGGCCTCGGCCTCCGAGCTTTAGGAAATCGACCCAGACCGATGAGTCGACGAGGACCGTCACAACGGCCGATCGACGGCACGCAGCAGTCCCGACACGTCTTCGATTTCAAACGAACCCGCTCTGGCGACCAGGCGCTCCACCGCGTCGGCCTCCAGGTGTGCTCGGATGGCCTGCTCGATCGCCTCTGTTCGAGACACGCCGGGATATCTCGTCATCAGCGCATCGACCAGGCCATCGTCCAGGTCCAACGTGGTTCGCATATGCCAGATCATATGGCAGATCACGCCACCGGTCAACTGGGTTAGCTCGCCTCCTGGCCCACCAGCTCCTTCAAGTCAGCGTCCGTGACCTCCTTTCGCGTGTCGGCCAGGCGCAGGAACCTGTCCCAGGCCACGTCGATGCGGTCCTCGGACAGCGTGACGCCCAGCAGCCGGAGCCGGTGCTTGAATGCATGCCGGCCCGAGCGGGCCGTCAGCACGATCCGGTTCGTGACCAGGCCCACGTCCTCGGGCCGCATGATCTCGTAGTTCAGCCGGTCCTTCAGGACCCCGTCCTGATGGATGCCCGAGGCGTGCGCGAACGCATTGGCGCCCACGATCGCCTTGTTCGGCTGAACCGGCACCCCGGTCAGCTCGGTCAGAAGGTGCGACGTCGGTACGATCTGGGCCGTGTCGACGGCGGTCTCCAGGCCCAGCGCAGCCTGGCGGACCCGGAGGAGCATGACGACCTCCTCCAGCGAGGTGTTGCCCGCCCGCTCGCCGATGCCGTTGATCGTGCACTCGACGCGGCGGGCGCCGTTCATGATCCCCGCCATGGTGTTGGCCGTCCCCAGGCCCAGGTCGTTGTGGCAGTGGACCGAGAACATGGCGCGATCGGAGCCGCGCACGTTGCGGACCACGTACGCGATCAGGTCACCGAACTCCTGGGGCAGGCAGTAGCCGGTGGTGTCCGGGATGTTGATGACGGTGGCGCCCGCGCCGATGGCCGCCTCCACAGTCTCGACCAGGTAGTCGCGGTCGGCGCGGCCGGCGTCCTCGGGCGAGTACTCCACCTCGTCACACAGGCCGCGCGCGTACTGGACCGCCTCGACCCCGCGCCGGATTACCTCGGCGCGGCTGAGCCCCAGCTTGCGCTGGATGTGGATGTCCGAGACCGACAGCACGATGTGGATCTGCGGCCGCTCGGCGTCTCGAATCGCACCCCAGACGGCGTCGATGTCCGCCCTCACTGCGCGAGCCAGCGCGGTGATCGAGCAGCCGCGGACCTCGCGCGCAATCCGCTGGCAGGCCTCGAAGTCGCCAGGCGAGGAGATCGGAAAGCCGGCCTCGATGACGTCAACGCCAAGCTGCTCGAGCTGCTTGGCAAGGCACAGCTTGGCGTCGCCGTCGAGGGCGAAACCGGGCGACTGCTCGCCGTCCCTAAGTGTTGTGTCGAAAATGAAGACCCGGTCGTCCACCGGACCGCGTACTGCAGCTACGCCGTCCTCACTCGTCATTGCGACACCTCCTTCGTAGGGTGGGTCGCCGGCGGCCCGGACCTCATTGCAACCGGGCCCGACCGGGCCAGCTCGACCACCGCGTACGGCCGCAATGCCTCCAGAAAGCCCTCCACCCGGTCGAACTCCCCCGACACCTCGACGATCACGGTGTCACGGCCGACGTCGACGACCCGCCCGCCGAACCGGTCCACCTCGGCTACCGCCCGGTCGCGGCGCGGCCCGGTCACCGCCAGCTTCACCAGGGCCAGCTCCCGGCTGAGCCTGGGAGCCTCGGTAAGGTCCTCGACCTCGATGACCTCGATCAGCCGCTCGAGCTGCTTCTGCACCTGGTCGACCTCCGCGTGGCCGGCATCCACCGTGAGCGTCAGTCGCGACCGGCCAGCCTCGTCCGTCGGTCCCACGGACAGGCTCTGGATGTTGAATCCGCGCCGGCGGATCATGCCGCTCACGCGTGTCAAGACGCCGGGATGATCCTCGACCACGGCGGTGAGGACGCGGAGGCGGTCAGGAGCCGAGCCGTTATGCGTACTCATCGGGCAGCTCCCAGAAGTCGTTCAGGCCCCGGCCGAGGGGCACGATCGGGTAGACGTTGGCGTTGGGATCGATGCGGAAGTCGATCAGAACCGGGCCCGGCGTCCGTTCGGCGAAGTCGAACGCAGCCTTGATCTTGTCGACCGTCTCCACACAGATCCCCGGGAGGCCGTATGCGTCAGCCAGTTTCACGAAGTCGGGCATCTCGGACAGGTCGACCTCAGAGCGGACGCCGCCGTAGAAGTCGTCCTGGAACTGACGGACCATGCCCAGCGAGAAGTTGTTCAGCAGCACCACCTTCACGTCCAGGCGGTGCTTGACCGCAACCGACAGCTCCTGCGCGGTCATCACGAAGCCACCCTCGCCGGCCACGCACCAGACGGCCTTCTCCGGCCGCGCCATCTTGGCCCCGATCGCGGCTGGAAACGCGAAGCCCATGGTGCCCGCCCCGCCGGAGTTGATGAAGAGGCCCGGCCGCGTGTAGTTCCACCAGAGCGCCGCCCAGATCTGGTTCTGGCCGACGTCCGCCACGACGATCGCGTCGTTGTCGCAGCGCCGGTACATCTCGATCATCACGTCCTGCGGCTGCAGATGACCGTTGGAGCGGGAGTATTTGAGTGGGTGCTCCTCGCGCCACTGGTCGATCTGCGTCAGCCATGACCGCCTGCCCTCGGGCTCGGGCATGCCGACGTAGGGCAGCATGGCCCGCAGCGCCGTCTTCGCGTCCGCCACCACCTCCAGGTGCGGGCGGACGTTCTTCCCCATCTCCGACGCGTCGATGTCGATGTGGATGAACGTTTCGACCTTCGGCGCCCACTCGGAGAGCTTGGCCGTGACGCGGTCGTCTACCCGCATCCCGACCATCATCAGCAGGTCGGCGTTCTGCACCGCCTTCAGGTTCCAGCCGGTGCCCATGAAGCCGGTCATGTGCAGCGACAGCGGATGCCGCACCGGGAAGGCCCCGACGCCCAACAGCGTCGTGCCGGTGGGCGTGACGCTCTTCTCCGCAACCGAGGTCAGCTCTTCCTCCCCACCGCTCAGGATCACGCCATGCCCGGCCAGGATGACCGGCCGGTCGGCCCGGGCAAGTGCCGCGGCCGCCTCTTTCAGCTTGCTCAGGTCAGGACTGAACGCCGGACGGTAGCCGGGAAGGTCGATCCGGTCGGGCCAGACCGGCTCATGCGACGCCTGCTGGACGTCCTTGCAGATGTCGATCAGCACCGGGCCGGGCCTGCCGGTGGTCGCGATGTGGAACGCCTCGTGGATGACGCGGGCGATGTCCTCGACCCGCTTGACCATGTAGTTGTGTTTGGTGACCGGCATGCTGCAGCCGATCACATCCGACTCCTGGAAGGCGTCGCGACCGACGAGGTTGGTGTTCTGCTGGCCGGTGATCGCCACTACCGGCACCGAATCCATGTAGGCGGTGCAGAGACCGGTGATCGTGTTCAGCGCGCCGGGCCCGCTGGTTGCGAAGACCACGCCGGGACGTCCGCTGGCGCGGGCGTATCCGTCCGCCATGTGGGCGGCGCCCTGTTCGTGTCGAACCAGTACATGCTGCAGCTTCGGGTACTTCGGAAGCTGTTGGTAGACGGGCAGGTTTGCGCCACCGGGGTAGCCGAAGATCCGGTCGACGCCCTCCCTTTGAAGGGCCTCTAAAACTATTTCCGCTCCTGTCATGCCGTCTCCCATGTGGTGGCAAAAAAAGAAGCCCCCGCCGGCTGGCGGGGGCTTTGCCTGCGTTCTACGTTTCTGTCTTCAAGCCGCGCAAGCCCCCGCCTCGTGAAGGCCAAGAAGGAGGAGGAGGCCGAGGTCTACCGCGCGCGACATATCCAAGCGCAGCAGTCTACGGTAATGAGGACCCACCGAGTAGTTGCCCGGCCACAAATCCGTCCGGCCGTGTTTTCGCCCTGCCTACAACCGACGCGTGCCTACTCCGGCTAAGGTGTGGGAAATTCATGTCGAAGACGCTTGCGCAGAAGATCTGGGAAGCCCACGTTGTTCGCTCGGCTGAGGGCGAGCCCGACCTCCTCTTCGTCGACCTTCACCTGGTGCACGAGGTCACCACGCCGCAGGCCTTCGAGTCGCTTCGAATGGCTGGTAGGAGCGTGCGCCGCCCAGACCTCACGGTCGCGACCATGGACCACAACACTCCCACCCTGGGCGGCCGCGCGGCAGCCGACGAGATCGGCAAGCGGCAGCTTGACGCGCTCGAGGAGAACTGCCGGTGGGCGGGCATCCGCCTGTACGAGCTGGGCAGCCGGCACCAGGGCATCGTGCACGTGATCGGGCCAGACCTTGGGCTGACACAGCCGGGCATGGTCATCGTCTGCGGCGACTCCCACACCTCCACGCACGGGGCTTTCGGCGCCATCGCGTTCGGCATCGGCACCTCCGAGGTCGAACACGTCCTCGCTACTCAGTGCCTCGCCCAACGCCAGCCGCGCGACCTGGCGGTCACGATCGACGGGACGCTGCCTCTCGGCGTGACGGCCAAAGACGTCGTTCTCGGGCTGATCGCGCGGGTCGGGATCTCCGGGGGCCAGGGCTGCATGGTCGAGTACCGGGGATCGATGGTCCGCGGGCTCTCGATGGAAGGCCGGATGACCATCTGCAACATGTCGATCGAGTGGGGTGCCCGCGTGGGCATGGTGGCGCCCGACGACACCACGTTCGCGTACCTCGAGGGCCGCCAGGAAGCGCCCAGGGGCGCCGAATGGAAGCGAGCGCTGGACTACTGGCGATCGCTGCCGACTGACACCGGCGCCGTCTTCGACCAGGAGATCCGCCTCGACGCCGCCGAGCTCGAACCCTTCGTGACGTGGGGCACCAACCCTGGCCAGGCGGTGCCGGTGACCGGGCACGTGCCCGAGCCGGCGGACGAGAACGAGGTGCGGGCGCTGCGGTATATGGCCCTGGAGCCAGGCAGGGCGATCCAGGACATCCCGATCGACCGTGTGTTCATCGGCTCCTGCACGAACTCCCGACTGGAAGATCTGCGGGCGGCTGCCAACGTCGCGCGCGGCAGACGGGTCCACCCTCGGGTGCGGGCCATGGTGGTGCCCGGCTCGGCGCTGGTCAAGCTGCAAGCCGAGGCGGAGGGGCTGGACAGCGTGTTCACGGGAGCTGGCTTCGAGTGGCGCGACGCGGGGTGCTCGATGTGCCTGGGAATGAACCCCGACATCCTGCAGCCGGGCGAGCGCTGCGCTTCGACGTCAAACCGCAACTTCGAAGGCCGCCAGGGAGCCGGCGGGAGGACGCATCTGCTGTCGCCTCCGATGGCCGCCGCGGCGGCCGTGGCCGGACACCTGGTCGACGTCCGCGAGCTGGCGGAGGTTCGAGCCTGATGGAAGCATTCCACCGCCATGAGGGACGCATGGTGCCCCTTGACCGGGCCAACGTGGACACAGACCAGATCATTCCCAAGCAGTTCTTGAAGCGCATCGAGCGCTCCGGCTTCGGCCCTTTCCTCTTCTACGACTGGAAGCGGAACGAGCCGGACTTCGTCCTCAACCGCCCGGAGTATCAGGGTGCGTCCGTCCTGCTGGCGGGTCACAACTTCGGCTGTGGGTCCTCGCGGGAGCATGCGCCGTGGGCCCTGGAGGACGCGGGCTTCCGAGTGGTGATTGCATCCGGCTTCGCGGATATCTTTCGCAGCAACTGCTTGAAAATCGGCCTGCTGCCCGTCCAGCTGCCCGAGCCTTCCGTGCGGTGGCTCATGGAGCTGGCAACCGAGGATCCGGCCACCGCGGTGACGGTCGACCTGGAGGCGCAGACGATAACCGCGGCCGGGTTCACCGAGCGGTTCGACGTGGATCCGTTCGCCCGGGAGTGCCTGCTGAACGGGTGGGATGCTGTCGCTCTCTCTCTACGCCACGGGGACGCGATTGCGGCGTACGAGGGGCGGCGCGCCTCCTGGCTGCCGCGAGTGACGTAGGCGCGCGCTCAGGCCGGGGCGCGGCCCCTCACACCGGCTCGCAGCAGGGCGACGATGTGGCGCTTGCGAGCCTCGACGAAGGAGCGGTCCACCTGAGCGCCCAGGTCGCGGACGAGCAGCGGATTGGCGAGTGGGAACCAGCACAGGCCGAGCAGGCTGAGCAGCATGTGCTCCGGCTCCGGCACGTGTAGATCCAGGTCTCCCGCGATGGCCACCAGCGCGGTCCGGAGCAGGCTGAGATGGGCGCGCGTCCCCCCTATCATCCCCGACCGCCGCAGCGTCTCACGCTCCACCAGCGTCAGGAAGTGCGGCCGTTCGTACAGAAAGTCCAGGAGGTTCTCGACGACGACTTCGAGAGCGCCATCCAGGTCGCCCGGCGGTGCCGCAGCGATCTCCTGACGGGTCTGTTCCACCAGCGTCTCGGCGCTTTCGAACATCTGTTGAAGGACAGCGCGATAGAGCGCGTCCTTGGAGCCGAAAAAGTAGCCCGGCGCGCCGCGTGACAGCCCGGCCGCGTGGCCGATGCGCTCCATGCTCACCGCTTCGAAGCCCTGGTCCGCAAACAGCGCCTCAGCGGCATCCAGGATCGCCTGGCGACTGCCCTCGGCTCCACGCCGGCTGGTCGGCTCGTCAAGGTCGTTGCTGATCAGCCAGCACGGTACAGCATCACATTCGCGCCACGTTCCGAAGCGCGAGCCGCGAACCGCGCCGAGGGGGCGTCGCCCCCGACGTGAGCAGCAGCCGCAGCACGCGGGCTCGGTGACCGCGATACGGCTCCAGGAGTTCGAGCATCCGCTCGTCGGACCCGTGCCGCTCACCCGCCAGCGCCCACGCCACAACGTGGGGCAGGTAGTAGTCGCCGACGGAGACGGCGTCCGGGTCGCCGAGCGCGACCATCGCAACCTCGGCGGCTGTCCACGCGCCCATGCCGGGCAGGGCGCACAGTCGCAGGCGCGCCGCGTCCAGCGGCATGTCCAGCGCCTCTTCCAGGCGTGCGGCATGTGCCGCGGCGCGGCGGATGGTCTCCGCCCGTCGCCGCGCGATGCCGTGCCGATGGAATGCGTAGTACGGAGTGGCGGCCAGGAGTGCGGGATCCGGCGCCACGAAGAGGCCGGGCTGCGGTCCGGGTGCCGGCTCACCGAGCCCGCGGACGAGCGCACGCCAACCTTGCCACGCCTCGGCGCCCGGCACCATCTGCTCGAGGATGCTGCCCACGGCAGCCTCGAAGACCGCCCCGCTTCGCGGGATCCTGAGCCCAGGATGGAGCCGCCATAGGTCCCGGATCAGTGGGTGCTGGGGCCGGAAGTCGGAGTCGTCGTCGTGCTCACCGACGAGCGCCGGCGCCCGCTCGGCGAGCCACTCGGCGCCAGGCCCCCAGGCCTGTACGTGCAGCGTCCCCTCGCGATCGATGGCGAGTCGCTCCGTGCCCGGCCCGAGTGGCGTCCTGGTTGCGCGCCAGGTGGCGTCGGCGCTGAGCCTGATGGTCGGGTCGGTGGCCCCGCGCCGAAGCGGCCACAGAGTCAGGCGCAGGTCGAGTGGCCGGCTGAGCCGGATGCGGCGGACGGCGCCGGGCGGGGCCACGATCCGCAGCATAAGGGCCGATCGCCAGCGCGGGCCAAACGAGCAGAGGCGTGGCAGATGCTGCCACGCCTCTCGCTGTCCCCCTTTCTGTCCCGGTGGGGATTCTCCTACAACAGGCGAACCCGACCGGCCCGCGGACCTTTCGGGCTCGGTTCGGTCTCGAACGACACCCGCTCGCCCCCGCGAAGGGCGTCGAAGTTCGCGACGGCACTCCGGTGGAAGAAGTACTCCTTTCCGTCCTCCCCCGAGATGAAGCCAAAGCCGCGATCGGCCACGATCTTCTTGATGGTCCCCTCTGCCATCTGTTCCCCCAGGTTCCTCGAGAGACCGACGCCCGCGCCCGTTCGAGGAACCGACCGAAACACGACCACGGCGAGCACCGCTGGCGGCCAGCGGCCTTCACAGCATACGTGAGCCAGGACCCTCCCGTGCATGGACTTTCTGGCCCGGCTGCGGCCCTCATTCCGGGGCGACGATGCGCCCTTCGGAGACCTGCACGGCGCGGTCGCACGTCTGCTTGACGAAGTCACGGTTGTGACTCACCGCCACCAGCGTCCTGCCCTGGTCCCGGAGGCGGGCCATCAGCCCAACCAGTCGCTCGACGCCGGCTCGGTCCTGTCCGGTGGTGGGCTCATCGAGGACCACGAGCGGCGTGTTCATGGCCAGTACCGCCGCGATGGTGACCAGCTTTCGCCGCGCGTAGCCGAGGTCGTACGGATGACGATCACCAACCGTGCCCAGGCCGGTCGCGTCCAGCGCCTCCTGGACGGCGGCGGGCGAGGCGGCGCCGAACGCGACCTCGGCAGCTACCGACCGGCAGAAGAGCTGGCGGTCCGGTTCTTGAAAGGCGAGCCCGACCCGCTTCGCCAGCTGCGCAACCCGCAGCCCCCGCACGTCCTCGCCGTCCAGCAACACCCGACCGGCCGTGGGCCGCAGCAGGCCGTTCAGGTGCCGGATCAGAGTCGACTTGCCGGAGCCGGTCGGGCCCATGACCGCGACCGCCTCACCGGTGGCGATCGCCAGGCTGACGTCGTCCAGGGCCAGGGTGCCCGCGGCATAGCGGTGGGAGACCCTCTCGAGCTCGATCACAGCTCGATCACCCTCCGGCAGACGCGGGCGAGCAACTCCTCGTCGTGCTCAGCGAGAAGCACGGATACGCCCGTCCCGGCCAGGCGGGCGATCGCGTCGGCGACGAGCAGAGAACGTTCCGGATCGAGCCGCGAAGTCGGCTCGTCGAGCACGAGATTGGCCGGACGCAGGGCCAACAGACCGGCCAGCACCACCAGTTGTGTCTCACCGCCTGAAAGGTGGCCCGGGTGTCGCCCGGCCAGGTGCTCGGCGGCGACCAGATCGAGTGCTGACCGGGTCCGCTGGTGCACCTCGCCCGCCGGCAGCCCGAGGTTGCAGGGCCCAAACGCCACCTCTTCGTAGACGGTCCTGTGCAGGCCGGTCAGCTGCACGCTCGGGTTGTCGAACAGCACCCCGCAGCGCTGGGCCAGCTCGTGCCCGGCAAGCTCGACCGTACGCCGCCCGTCGATGAGCACGCGGCCGCGCAGCTCGCCGCCGATCGTCACCGGCGCCAGCCCGGCGGCCACGATGCAGAGCGTGGTCTTGCCCCGCTCATTGGCACCGCTCACCCCGACCACCTCGCCTGGTCGCAGCTCGAGCGAAGTCGGCGGCAGCGCCCAGGCCGAGCTGCCTGGGTACCGGTACGCCGCCTCGTCCAGGACGATCACCGGATTGCGACGGCGACGGCTCGGGCCGCCAGGCCGAGCACGAGCAGCGCGGCAGTGGCCCAGCGCGCCACCTGCTGGCCGCGGCTGTCGGGCGGCTGGTGCAGCAGAGTCCGCCGGCCCGGTGCCCCGAATGCCCGAACCTCCAGCGCCATGGTGCGGTCTTCGACCTCCGCCAGGCTGCCGATGATCAAGGGCGTGATCAGCGGCAGCATGCCGTGCAGGCGGCGGCGCCAGGAGCCCTCGGTGTCCAGGCCACGCGCCCGCTGGGCCTCGATCACGTCCACCGCCCTGGCCTGCGCCCGCGGCACTGCGGCGAGCGCAGCGCCGAGCACGAACACGGCCCGCCGACCGGCACCTCGCGCTTCGAGGTCGCTGAGCAGATCGGGTGCCTCGGTGGTGGCGAAGAGCAGCGTGAGCGGAAGCGTTGCGCCAAGCAGCCTGAGCAGCGCGGCCACTGCAGTCGTCAAACCGCCGCCCCCCGCGGGCAAGAGCGCGTTGATCAGCAGGCTGGAGGCGGCCACCGGCGCCAACGCAAGCGCCGCCACAGCCAGGCGCCGGATCCGCCCGGCGCGCAGCGCGGCCAGCGCAGTGAGCAGGGCGACTCCAACTGCCACCCAACCGCCCCAGGCCAGGGACAGCGCGGCGCCGGTCACTGCGGCGACGAGCTTGGTCGTCGGATTGAGCGGCGTTCGCTCAGTCAGGTAGGGAGCCCGACCGGACGAGACGGTCGCCGTTGGGGTATCGGGCGAGCAGCCGGCGCGGCATCGCGGCCAGCACCAAGAAGACCAGCAGGCAGGTGATCACCTTGTCCAGTGGGTCGGACAGGAGGCCCTGTTGAAGCGTGGCCTGGTACAGACCGAGCCCCGCAGTACGGAAGCCGGCGACGATCAGGTCCACACCGGAGCCGGTCACCCCTCCGAATACGAAGGCCGCGATTGGCGCCGAGATGAGCGCAGCCACCAGGCCCGTCACCAGGCCCGCCGCCAGCACCAGCACCGCTCCCGCGTCGCGTCGCGCAAACAGCAGCCAGGCCGCGACCAGGATGAACACAGTCACCACCGCTACGAAGACCAGTTCAGAGACGTTGATCGCGCCCGGGTGGGTATACGCCCGGCTGAAGGTGTATGCGATGACCAGTGCGACGGCGACGGCGGCGCCCAGGGCGAAGAGCAGCGATGGCGGATCGGCAGCACGGCGGCTGCGGAATACGCCCAGCCATCCCCACAAGCCGGCCAGCAAGCCGATCGCCGCCGCGGTGATGGCGAAAGGGCCGGCGGTGGGCGCCTGCAGGGGCGGGGGCAGGACGTAGGCCCAGATGAGGTTCGTCAGGACGCCGGTGGCCGCGCCGGCGAGCGGCCCGGCAAGCACGCCGGTGAGGACAGTACCAACGGAGTCAAGGTAGATGGGTAGCTTCAACGCCTGCTGAACGGTCGAGCCGAGCGCGATGTTGAGTGCGATCGCGACGGGCATCAGCACCAGGGTGCGGGTGGCAGAGCGGGGCATGTGCTCCGAGCCTAACCGATCCGAATTCGAAAGCGGACGGCAAATTTCGACGACAGTCGGTTTCGGTTTCGCTGCTCAGAGCCGGGCTCCGACTGGCCCGGATCGGGGTTAGGATCCTGTCGATGGCGTTCGGCCGCGCGGCGGTGGCCGCCCTCGTCCTCCTGCTGGCTGCGGGCTTGACCCCGGCCGATGCCGCCGGGCCCGCGTGGGAGCACTGGCAGCACATCCCAGGGGTGTTCGACGTCGTCGGTCCTCGATCGGACGGGCGGCTGGTCGTCGCTGGCTCGGGACAACTCTTCCTGGTGGACGGTGCGGGCGCCGTCACGCCGTTCGCGCGCGGCCCTGCGGGATATGCCGATGACGCGGGCGCGGAGGCGTACCTCACGGTCTCGCCGGGGTTGCACGTCGCCGGCGCTGCCTGCGACTTCGCTCGTGACGACGTGTTCGTCCTTCGCCTGCACCCCCCGTACGGCGTCACTAGGGTCAAGCCGTCCGGGGTCACCGAGCCGTTCGCGACCGTGGCTGGCGTCGAGTCGCTGAACGGGATCGCCTTCGACACGACCGGCAGGTTCGACCACCGACTGCTGGTCAGTGGTCCCGCGCACGGCCGCACGTCGATCGTCGCAATCGACTGCCGCGGTGCTGCGAATGTGATCACCGCTGCCGCCCCCGTTCTCGAGGGCGGGCTGGCTGTTGCCCCGTCAGGGTTTGGTTCGTTCGCGGGCGCTCTCGTGGCGCCGGACGAGCTGAGCGGGCGCATCTACGCGATCGATCCGGACGGGGGCGTGCGGACGGTCGCCGACTCTGGCCTGCCCACCGGGGGCGACATCGGTGTCGAGAGCGTGGGGTTCGTGCCCTCCGGCTTCAAGCGTGGGGGAAAGGTTCACTACTCGGATCGCGCCACCGCGAACAACCCACACCCCGGGACCGACAACCTGTTGCGGCTGGACGCGCAAGCGATCACACGCCTCGGCGTTCAGGACGGCGACCTGCTTGCGGCCACCGAGGGCGGAGCCGCGATGATCGCCGTGCATTGCGGGGCTTCGTGCAGCGTCACGCCGATCGTCGACACCGCAACCAATGCCCACGGTGAAGGGCACCTGCTGGCGGTGGCGGACAGCCCCCACCCCGGCCCGGCGCCGGCGTCGTTCAGCGCGGGCCTGCCTCTGATCGGTCTCCTGGCGATTGTTGCGGTCGCGGCGATCGCAGCGGCAGGCCTGTTGCGGCGCCGGGGATGATCCGGCGGGATGCCAGGTTCGTACTGCAATTGATGGCTTCTGGTCGTTGCCAGTGCTGGCTCTTATCGAACTCTTCTCGCAAACAAAATTCTTCGGCAGCGAAGACCCGGTTATGTCTGATTTGGCGAGCTGGGTGGTGATCTCGTAGCAACCTCATTTGACGTCCCAACCGAGAAACAATCCCCGGTGTTTGTGTTGCCGCGCGAACGGAAAGTGAGACGCCGCGGCAGGCGCGGACCAGGCGTGTCCATCATCCCTGGCCGTGTGCGCGAAGCGCGCGCCGAGCGCGGCCTCAGTCTCGCCGGTCTCGCCGGCGCTGAGGTTTCACGCGCGTTCATCCATCAGCTGGAGCAGGGCCTTGCGCGGCCTTCGGTTCAGGTTCTGGAGGTGATCGCGAGGCGCACCGGCAAACCGGTCAGTTTCTTCACCAGTGCGGTGGAAGACCGGCCGTCCTCGCACCTGGACGTGGTGGTCAGCGATCTGGTTGCAATGTCGAAGCGGCTCGAGCGGCTCGCCGGCACGCTGGACCTGACCGAGGTCAACCGCGAGGCGTTCCGCATCGTCGTCAACAACCTCCGCAACGGAGCCCGGCTGATTGCAGCGGCGCGACGCGAGGCTGAGGGCAGCTTCGAAGACCCGAGCGGCCGCCTCGAGCCTTAGCGCCCCACCAGTGGTCCCCTAGGCCGGTGACTTCTGGCTCCGGCGACGACGACGGCCGTTTGTGGACGGCTGACGCGTCTGGCGACGTGGTGCAGCTTCGCTGCTCACCGCACGCGCGACCTTGCGCTGAATGCTGCGCAGTGTCTTCTCGGCGCCGGGCGCCGAGGAAGTGCCGCCGGCTTCCGCTTTTTTCAACTGCCGCTTGAGACTGCGGTTCTCACTGAGAAGCTGCTCCACACTTTCACGCAAGCCTTCGATCAGCTCGGGTCCCTTGAGGCGCGGGCGCCGGCGCGTGGCTGTTGCGGTCCCGGCCCCTTCAGCGCGCGTTCGACGGCGCCGGCGTGGAGTCGCAGCCTCCGCACTGATCGGGCGCTCGATCTGTTGAACGTCGGTCATGATGGGGTCGTCTCCCAAAGGATGAGTTGCACTCGAGGGACAGCTTATCCGATCGACTTCGAGCCGGCCGAAAATACAGTCGGTCCCGGATCCGCCCTGTCAGTCCTACCGGCAGTCGAGTCCGTCAAATCCGTCGAGAAGGAAGACGTTCTCGATCGGGCGCTGGAAAAGGCGCGCCAGACGGTATGCAACCAGCAGTCTCGGCTGGCATTTGCCATTCTCGATCGCGTTCAACGACTGCCTGGAGATACCGACGCATTGTGCAACCGCTGCCTGCGACATCCGGCGCTCCCTGCGGAGCTGCCCCACCCGGTTTTCGCCGGCGGTCTCGCTGACCCCGTCGGTCCCATCCCACGGCTGAACCCGTGCCAATCCCATGTTTCCCACCGAGTCCTTTCTGGCTGAGCAGACGCGGGAGCGACCGCCTTTGAGGCTGATGCCCGCTGTCTCGTATACCGGCATCGGTTACGCTCGCCGCGGTGAAGGCCGAGCTGGACGCCGCAGTCGGAAGCCTCCGCGACCGCGTGGGAGAGCTGGTCGAACGGGACGGGCTGGACGCTCACCAGGTGGCCGCTCACCGCTTGGCCTGGGCTGTCGCCCGTGCAGAGGCGGCCGACTCCTGCCGACAGTGGGCGGACGCGACCCGCGACCCGCAGGCGGCCCTGATCGCCGACGCCGCGGAGGAGGAAGCGCTTGCGTTCGCCGCGGGCCGCAGCATCGACCTGGATGCACTCGACACCGAGCGTCTGATTGCCATCTCCGCCGGCTACCGGCCGAATGAGGATCTGGGCGCGATCGATGAGCACCGGCTGCTCCGCTCCTCGCTGCGAGACTTCGCCGAGAAGGTGGTCCGACCGCACGCGCAGCCGGTGCACCGGCAGGACCTGGACGTACCCGAGGAGATCATCCGTGGCGTTGCCGATCTGGGCCTGCTCGGTCTCTCGGTGCCCGAGGCATATGACGGGTCGCAGACCGAGCCGCCGGACCACAGGGCCATGCTCATCGCGACCGAGGAGCTCTCACGGATCTCGCTGGCGGTTGCCGGCAGCCTGATGACTCGGCCGGAGATCCTGGTCCGAGCGATCCTGCGTGGCGGCACGGAGGAGCAGCGGCGCAGGTGGCTGCCCGCCATCGCATCCGGTGGGAAGCTGGTCGCAGTGGCGGTGACTGAACCGGACCACGGATCGGACGTCGCCTCCATCACCTGCCGTGCGAATCGCCTGCCGGCCGGGGACTGGGAGATCACAGGCACCAAGCTCTGGTGCACCTTCGCAGGGCGCTCCGAACTGCTGATGATCCTGTGCCGCACCTCCGATGCCGGCCACCGGGGGCAATCGCTGTTCGTGGTCGAAAAGCCGGCCTTCAGCGGCCACGCCTTCTCGCACCACCAGCCTGAGGGCGGCAGCATGGAAGGTCGGGCAATCCCCACCATCGGCTACCGCGGCATGCACACCTTCGAGCTCGCCTTTGACCGCTACCGGGTGCCGGCCGCGGGGCTGGTGGGCGGTGAGGAGTGGCTGGACCGCGGCTTCTATCTCCAGATGGAGGGCTTCGCGGTCGGCCGGATCCAGACCGCGGCTCGAGCAGTCGGCCTCATGCAGGCCGCGCTTGAAGACGCGCTCGCCTACGCTCGCGAGCGACGCGTCTTCGGGCGCACGGTCTCCGACTTCCAGCTTCCGCGGGCCATGCTGGGCGCGATGGTGGTCAAGGTGGCCGGGGCACGACAGCTCAGCGACCGGGCCGCGCAGCTGCTGGACGCCGGCGGCGGGCAGATGGAGAGCTCTCTGGCCAAGCTGTACGCGGCGCGATCCGCCGAGCTGGTCACCCGGGACGCGATGCAGATCCATGGGGCCATGGGCTACGGCGAGGAGAGCGACGTCTCGCGCTACTTCGTGGATGCCCGCGTGCTACCGATCTTCGAAGGAACCGAGGAAGTGCTAGCCCTCCGGGTGATCGCGCGCAGCCTGCTGCGACAGGTGGACTGACGCCACACGGCGCCGCGCACGGCGCCGTGGATCTCTCCAGGTCTTCGTCCGGCAGGCTGCCCACGAAGTCGAGGGGACGGGCCTCCTGCAAGCGGGCTGACGCCACTGCGCCGCGCGCGGCACGGTCAAAACGTCCGGTTCCATTGCAAGAGAGGCTTTCGCCCCTCGCTGAAAGGCACTCTCGCCGAAAAGCGGCCCTTGGGAAATAACACGGCACCTCTCACGGCGCCGCGCGCGGCGCCGTGTTATTCGACCGCGAGGTTGCGCCGAAGCCACAGCTCGACGTTGGCCACGTGGGCGGCGGCCATCGTCCGGGCCAGTTCAGGGTCCCGTCTGACAAGGGCGTCGTAAATGCGCGAGTGGTCGGCGCGCGACGTCTGGAGGGTGTCCTCGTCCTTCCATCCCCGCCAGATCCGGGTGCGCATCGTCCGGGTCGAGAGGACCTCCAGGAGGGAGCGCAGCACCGCGTTGCCCGACGCTCTGGCGATCACCGCGTGGAAGGCGGCGTCGGCCTCTACCAGCTCTTCGACCGTGTCGGCGGCGATCATGCGATCCAGCTCCCGCCGCACAAGCTCCCGAGCCTGGTCGTCCATCCGCACCGCCGCCAGCGCCGCGGCGGCGGGCTCCAGGAGCCGGCGCACCTCGAACAGCTCGAGAACGGTCTTGTCGCCGAAGAGGTGGGTCAGGAACGCCGTCGACTCGAGCAGAAGGTCGGGCTCGAGGCTCGTCACGAATGTTCCGTCACCCTGACGCACCTCGAGCACCCGGACGAGCGACAGGGCCCGCACCGCCTCCCGAAGAGAGTTACGGGAGAGGCCGAGCTGGGCTGCGAGATCGCTTTCTTTGGGCAGCCGGTCACCGGGACCCAGGCTGCCGCTGACGATCATCTGCCGGATCTTGTCGATCGCCTCGTCCGTAACGCTGGCCGGCCGATCCGCGCGGCGAGAGCCGCGGCCAGCCGCCTGGATGACCTGACCGTCAGGCGCGTCCATAGCCCAGAGATCGGATGTAACAGCCCAATTTTGCCCTCAATGTAGCAAGTCCGAACGTAGGAGTATTGACAAACATAGGATGACTTGGAACAATCGCGCCGGGAGATGGCGACTCGCATCACTGGCGTGAAGACCCATGACGTTCGTTTCCCGACCTCGCGGACACTAGCAGGGTCGGACGCGATGAACCCCGACCCCGACTACTCGGCTGCCTACGTCGTACTCGACACCGACCATCCGGGCGGGCTGGCAGGCCACGGCCTTACCTTCACGATCGGGCGTGGCACCGAGTTGTGCATCGCCGCGGTGAAGGGGCTCGCGCACCACGTGGTCGGATGCTCCGTGGAGGAGATCGCGGCCGACATGGCGGGTTTCTGGCGTCGGCTCGTAGCCGACACCCAGCTCCGCTGGCTCGGGCCGGAGAAGGGCGTGGTGCACCTGGCGACGGCTGCGCTGGTCAACGCCGTGTGGGACCTCTACGCCAAGGCCCAGGGCAGGCCGCTCTGGAAGCTGCTGGCCGACATGACACCTGAGCAGCTGGTGGCATGCGTCGACTTCCGGTACATCGAGGACGCCCTGACCGCGGCGGAGGCTCTCGACATTCTTCAGCGACAAGCGCCCTCGCGGGCTGACAGGGCGGCAGAGATCCATCGCCGTGGCTTTCCCGCTTATACGACCTCCGCAGGTTGGCTGGGCTACGGGGATGAGAAGATCGCCGCCCTGGCGCAGCGGGCCCTGGCCGACGGCTTCACGCATCTCAAGCTGAAGGTCGGAGGCGACGCGGAGACGGATCTGACGCGTGCGCGACTGCTGCGCGCCGCAATCGGGCCAGACCGAAAGCTTATGCTCGACGCCAACCAGGTCTGGGGTGTCGAGCAGGCGATCGCCGCCATTGCCGCGCTCGCCGAGGTCGATCCTTGGTGGATCGAGGAGCCCACGAGTCCGGACGACGTGCTCGGACACCGGAGGATCCGGGATGCGATCGCTCCCATCCGCGTCGCCACTGGCGAGCATGTCCAGAACCGGATCGTGTTCAAGCAGCTCTTTCAGCTGGGCGCGATCGACTTCTGTCAGATCGACGCCTGCCGGCTGGGAGGGGTCAACGAGGTGCTGGCTGTGCTCCTGCTGGCGGCGAAGTTTGGCGTACCGGTCTGTCCACACGGCGGCGGGGTGGGGCTGTGCGAGTACGTGCAGCACCTGGCGATCTTCGACTACATCGCGGTGGGCTCCTCTCTGGACGGCCGGGTCTGCGAGTACGTGGAGCACCTTCACGAGCACTTCCTGGACCCATGCCGCGTGGTGCACGGGCGCTACCTGGCGCCGAGCCGTCCCGGCTACAGCGCCGAGATGCGACCGGAATCGCTCTCGACATACGCCTTTCCTGAGGGTCCGGCCTGGCAGGGGATGTCCGCGGCGGAGCACAGATGAACAGGAGGAGAACAGAGGAGGAGGAGGAGAAGAAGGAGTGACCTGTTAACCGACCCCACGAAGGAGCCTTCGTGAGGACACCAGACCGCATGGATCTCGATTCCAAGAGATGGGAGGCAACCAGTGAAAGCGCATCGCAGTCAGCTTGGCGTCGCAGGGGCCCTGGCCGGGCTCCTCAGCGTGATACTCACGGCCTGTGGGGGAGGCGGCACGTCCACGGCCACCAGCTCCACCCCCAAGATCGGTGTGGTCCTGACCTACAACCTGCCCGGGTTCTGGTCCAACTACCTGGCGTATGAGCAGAAGACGGAAGCGGACCAGGGGGTGAAGCTGGTAGGACCCGACATCGCCAGTGTCGAGGCCAAGGGCAACGAAGTTCAGCAGCAGATCGCGGACGTCAAGTCCCTGATCGCGCAGGGCGTGCAGGCCCTGATCATCAACCCGGCTGACAGCTCGGCCATCGCCCCCGCGCTCGACTACGCGAAGAGCAAGAACGTTCCCGTCGTCACGGTGGACGTGGCACCCGACCAGGGCTCCGTCTATATGATCGTGCGGGCCGACAACGTCGCCTACGGCACCAAGTCCTGCGACTACATCGCCTCGCACGCCTCCACCCCGGGCACGATCGCGATGATCGAAGGCGACCTCACCTCGCTTAACGCCCGTGACCGCGCTCAGGGCTGCAACCAGGTCGTCCAGTCCAAGTACCCCGCCTTCAACGTAAAGGCTTATCAGACGAAGGACTGGGATACCAAGGGCGCCACCGACAACGCCACCACTGCCCTGACCGCCATCTCCAACCTCCGCGGGATCTACGTTCACTGGAGCGTTCCCGAGGATGGCATCATCGCCGCCGAGCAGTCGAAGAACGTGTTCAGTCCGGTCGGGGGCCCCAACCACATACCCCTGGTGGGCAACGACGGCTCGCCCCACGAGTGCGACCTGATTCGGGGCAAGCAGCTGGACGCCACGATCGATCAGCCTGCTGACAAGTACGCCTTCTACGCGGTTTACTACGCCAAGAAGGCGATCGCGGGCACCAAGTACTCGGCCGGCCAGACGACCGACCACAGCAGCAGCATCGTCACCGTCGCCGGCAACCTCGAGGACGCGCTCGCCGCGCCGCTCATCGAACAGAGCAACGTCAGCGATTCCAGCTTCTGGTGCAACAACAAGTAGTGGACAGGGACTCGTCGGGGAGGCAGGCATCGAGCCTGCCTCCCGTCGGCGAGGCCGAGAACGTCTCCAAGGCGTTCGGCGAGACGAGGGCCCTTCGCGACGTCACGCTGAACGTTCGAGCCGGCGAGTGCCACGGCCTCGTCGGCCGCAATGGCGCAGGCAAGTCGACCCTGGTCTCGCTTCTCACAGGCCTGGATCGTCTGGACGCCGGAACGCTGCGGCTGGCCGGAGCGCCGGTCCCCAGCCTGGCCGAGCGCGACGCCTGGCAGCGGCTGGTGGCCTGCGTCTACCAGAAGTCGATGGTGGTCCCCTCACTCACGGTGGCCGAGAACATCTTCCTCAACCGGCCGGCGGCGGGCGCCAGCGGACCTTTCATCAACTGGCGACAGGTGAGGGCCGAGGCCAGCCGTGTCCTGCTCGACTGGGGCTTCGAGCTGGACGTCGGCAGGGAGGCGGGCAGCCTGACCGTAGAGCAGCGGCAGGTGATCGAGATCGCGCGGTCCCTCTCAATCGGCGCCCGATTCCTGATCCTGGACGAGCCGACCGCAGCCCTCGAGAAAGCGGCCATAGAAAGGCTGTTCGAGCGCGTTCGTCGCCTCCGCGACGGGGGGGTCGGCATCCTCTACATCTCTCACCACCTGGAAGAGATCTACGACATCTGCGATCGGGTCAGCGTTCTGCGCGATGGCGAGCTCGTACTCACCGGGCGCGTCAGGGACATCAGCCAGGAGGCGCTGGTTGCCGCGATGGTCGGCAGTGCTCCGCCCCGACGAGTGACCGAGATCGAGGCCGTCGGGAGCCGCGGCGCCGCCGGTCCCACCAGGTTGGAGGTCTCGAATCTGTACGTACGCTCGGTCGCCGGCTCGGTTGAGGACGTCAGCCTCACGGTGGCCGCTGGTGAGTGCGTCGGCCTGGTCGGGCTGAACGGGTCAGGGAGCTCGACGGTGGCGGATGCGGTGGTCGGACTGGTCAAGCCTGAGTCTGGCGCGGTTCGCCTCGCGGGGCGTCCGGTCCAGCCGGGAAAGGTCGACGCCGTCCTGGGCCGAGGGGTCGGCTACATCCCGCAGGACCGGCACGCCAGAGGCTTCGCGGCCCAACTGGGGGTGGCAGAGAACCTGACACTCTCCGTCCTCGAGAGGGTATCTCGATGGGGCTTCGTGCAGTCCGCCGTCCGCGCCCGGTTTGCGCGAGAACAGGTGGAAAAATTGCAGATCGTCGCCAGCTCGCTTGATCAGCCGGTCTCCAGCCTCAGCGGCGGCAACCAGCAGAAGGTGATGGTGGGCAGGGCGTTTGCGCAGTCTCCTGAGGTTCTCGTGGTCATCAACCCGACGGTCGGCGTCGACGTCGCTTCCAAGGAGGCGCTGCTTGACGCGATCGGTGCCGCCCGCGACCAGGGCATGGCTGTGCTTCTGGTCTCCGACGACTTCGAAGACCTGCGCGTCTGCACGCGGCTGCTGGTCATGGTGCGCGGTCACGTGTCGCACGTATTCGATCAGCCACCATGGGACCGACAGACGCTCATAGCCGCGGTCGAAGGTCTGGACTCGGGAGTAAACGGGAGGGATTCGTCGGATGGCTGAGACAGCTGCGGAAGGTGCCAGGCCGCTCTCACACCTCGGACCGTGGCGGCCGCATCGGTTGATTCTCAACTGGTTCCGCGAGCTGACACTGATCCCGGTGATCGTTCTCCTGATGATCGTGGGCTCGCTGGTGAACCCGATCTTCTTCACCTCGTCCAACCTGATCAACGTCACGCAAACCGCTGCTGCGGTTGGTGTGGTGGTCGTGGCCGAGTCGCTGATCCTGCTGACGGGGAAGTTCGACCTCTCACTGCAGGGTACGTTCGGCCTGGCTCCGCTCGTCGGAGCCTGGCTGATCGCGCCGGCCAGGCAGAGCGGAGGCATCGGCACCGAGTGGAATCCGTTCGTCGGGCTTGCCATCGTACTGCTGCTCGGGGCCGCCATCGGAACATTCAACGGCTTCCTCGTCATCAAGGCCGGCTTCAACGCTTTCATCTTCACCCTGGCCATGATGATCCTGCTCTCGGGGCTTCAGCTTGGGCTCGTGGGTGGTGCCACGATCTACCGCCTGCCCCGCGCATTCATCTATGTCGGCGCCGACTCCTGGTTCGGAGTGCCGGTGTCGGTCTGGGTGACAGGCGCCATCTTCCTCCTCTTTGGGCTCTTCTTGCGCTTCCACCGCGTCGGCAGGGCGATCTACGCGATCGGCGGCAACGTCGAGGCCGCCAGGGCGGCGGGGATCAAGGTCGACCGCATCCGGATCGCCGTCTTCGCGGTCGGCAGCGTGCTGGCGGCGGTCGGGGGGCTGATGGAGTCGGGGCAGGTGACCGCCGTCACCGCCGGCCAGGGTTCCAATCTGATCTTCGGCGTGTTCGCCGCCGCCGTCATCGGCGGTGTGTCGCTGGATGGGGGCCGGGGTCGGATGGTGGGGGCTTTGACTGGAGTGATCTTGCTGGCGCTGGTCACCAACATCCTCGTCCTGACCAACATCCCGAGCTACTGGATCTCGGCCGTCGACGGGATCATCATCCTGGTCGCGCTAGCGATCGCCCGGGTCATCAGCGCCCAGCGCGCGTAGATGATTGATTCCGATTGGCGGCGACAGATTCGGCGGCCAGGTGCCCCAGATCGTGGGTCTGCGCCGAGGACCGGAGCGAGCCCATTCGTCAATGGGTGAGCGAGGACCGCAGAAGCA